>JGI24159J19872_10013961_pt1 | contig 10412 bp, 3 predicted proteins | sample Ectturendosymbi4_FD_19872 | JGI IMG/M metagenome (IMG submission 19872) | reverse complement strand
TCCCGCAGGCTGCGTTTCCTGCAGTTGGTGTTGCATTTTTTGGAAGATCGGACAGTTTTGATCTTGGTTCATGCGAGATAAGAAATCAGCNAGCGGATTTTCGCGACCAGGGGTATGCACTAGCTTAATCTCAAATATCTTCNCGTGTCGTTATGCATGCGTAACTCTAGAATAAAACTTTTGACATTAATTTCGCCTATTGAAATTTGATNTCAAACCTGAAAAATGTGATTGTGACAAGACTGGGCTGAGTCGCATAACTGACAGAAGTCACAAGGCAACAGTCACCAGCAGACCCGTAACCAGCTTTGGACACCAGAGGGAGGAGCGAATAATTTTCTGAGGGAGGCCGAAACCTTACATCACTAGCATGTACGAAAGCAGTGGTAATGCATACAATATGTCCATGACATTTTTAGAAGGGGAGAAAGTTTTTCCAGGGGGGAGAAGTCCTCCCCTTAGCAACGGACATGGTCACCAGTTGACTAGGTATGCAGTCATCACATTGTAGGCTAGATTGGTATACGGGTATGTAGTCAGAAAGACTTCTGGTTCGTTTTCTTTTGGATATCTTGAAATTTTCTCTAGTTGGCTTGGATAATTCTGCTTGAGAGTTTGATTGATGTTGGGAAAGGATATTAGACAAACGATGTTTGGACAATCGAAAGGGTACCCAACAGCATGCAGGGGCTGACAAGGGGAGATTGAAAGGATACACCATCCACCCATCAGCAGTAAAAATAAATTGTAAATCATTTTGTGAAGAAGCCCACGCTAATTTTGGCAAATATTTTTGCTATTGTGAAAGGATATCAATGGAGATTTGCCTGGTGGTGGGGCTGCATGCATGATGCCCAGTAGCTAAAGATTTATATCATTTTTAAACAGCGGAAATGTGCAAGAAAAATATTTAGCTACCATACCTTACAATATATATATCATGACTTGCAATTTATCGTCTTTTTAAGCAACTTAAACAAGACATCAAATCGCGCTGTAACCCACACTTCTTATAAAATGCATGAAAATGGATGTGTTCTACTTAAAAGTGATATGCACGTGCGATCAATGCGATTCACCGTTTTGTGCACTCTAACTGACAGCTCTGATAAAACCCAATTGATGTGTTCTACTATATTGCTGTGCTTGTTTGTACCATAGTCTGATAGTAGTGCAACCAAGCTGAACTACAGTACCATGTCCAACAACAAAATTAAGTGAATTTCTAAATCATTTGTAGGGATAAAGCAAAGCGTGATTAGTGTTGCTTTGAAAACACCTCTCAACACAAGATTGGGAATCTGTATTTTCATAACTTTACTTCCGCATCGGGCCGATGACTATATTGGTTTTACATCAAGCTGTCCCCCCCACATTTTACAACAAAATTGCGCCCATGGTGGGGCAGATGTATAGGCTATAAGTAAACCTGCCTAACTTTTTGTCTTGTTTTAGTCAATTCGTTATAGCCCTATTCTTCTAAAACCTGTTTGAATTTCACAAATGAAGATCCAATTTTGAGGGATAGCCTATGTCAAGGGTGAGGGGATCTTTGAATGTTACCATTTCGGGCAAAACGGATCAGGTGTCGTGTTTCTTTGGTGCATAAAGGATCAGGTATGATTGGGGAAAAACGGCCTTTTTCTGACATCTACGAATTGTGTGAAAGTTTTCAGAAGCAAGTTTAAGGCCATGAGCTTTCAGGGCTTGCATTGGTTGCAAAAGTTAGGGTCTGGTTAAGCGTCATTTGGTGCTTTCAACACTTGACTAGCACTCATATGACACTTTACTAAACACTTTTTCCCAAGCCGTGGTAATGGTACCAACCCAGGAAGAACGTGAAACAGTCCTCACGTTAAATTTAGTTAAAAAATGTTAGGTTTCGGACCTAAAATGCAACTAAATAACGTTTTTTAAAGAAATGTCCTACGTTAATAATGATGATCCGTTTTGCCCATAACAAAAATAATCAAAAGGTCGTAGCAGAACAAGCGCTTTGACTTGGCCACAAACTTTTTTAACAACAACCAACATGTCAAAATTTCTCTCTTATTGCTTTGAAAGTTTCAGCAGTTTGAATGGTTCAACAGTACCCTAATTATATAAAGCGTCATGAGGCCAAATTGAGGCCTGTCTCAGAACAAACTGGTACACGAAAAAAAGGATAAAAAATGCCTGAGAAATACAGTAGAATTTGTCTAATTCGTCATCGTTTAATTCGTCAATTCGCTCAATTCTTTACTTTTTCGTCGGTCCCGGCAGAATTCCTATCTTTTGTGTACATTGCTGTTCATCTAATTCACCATCGTCTAATTCGTCATATTGCTGAATTCGTCACCTCTTTCTATCCCTGAGAAGTCTTTTGTTCGGCTAATACAGGGGTGGGGAACCTGCGGCCCGCGGTCCACATGCGGTCCGCGTGAACATTTGATGCGACCCGCATCAGAATCTTCGTTACCCAATTTAGAGCAAAACATCGAGTAAAAACAAAGCTCCATGATAAGCAGGTACTTAGATAGTATGTCAAGAGAATTCCTTATCCCTCACAGTTAGATAAAGGTTGAATTTTTAGATTTTAAATAAATTGATTTTGTGGCCCGCCACCGATTATGTATAATTTATGCGAACCGTGATAGTAAATAGGTTCCCCCACCCCTGGGCTAATACATCATTTGCAGTTTCGCTTTTGGTGTTTAAGCAGCTAGTTTAATACGTGTGGGAATTCAAACAAATTAAGAATCTTCATCTGAGAATTGTTGCACCTCGCAATTTGTTCATCGAATTTATACACGAAGTGCGAAGCGCCACCCGACTCCCCATTGAAAGAACCCGGAAAGTCTTTAAAGTTTATTAAAGATTTATAAGGTGTTAGATTAAATGAAGGAGTCTAGATAGAGTAGAGGAATTAAAGAGTTTAATTTACTAAACAACCATAACGTCGTAAATTTGTATTTTACTGCAAATAAAAGCACTATGCACACGAGTTACTATGATAAAGTATACGAGCTGCTATGATACAGTTTTTTGTGCCTTGGAAAAAGTCAAGCTAATATCTCGTAAGTGACGGTAATCGCCGTTTGAGGACAGCTCATTTTAACACATTTGTTTCAATCACAGTTTTGTTGTCGCAATGGCGACTGCAAGTACTTCACGACTCCACTATTTCCTTGGAATATATAGTTTTACGTGAAAAACTAAAAAAGAGTTAACTGATTCTGGAAAATGAAATGCAATTCGAAAAATGAAGCACACTGAGTGCTTAATGGAGCAGGATTGCAATAGTCCTAACAATGACCACACTCTTTAAAAAGTAAAGGAATATTATTTACCGTTTTCCCCTGCACCGCGAAAAGTTTTCAGTAGTTTTAAAACTTTTTGGTGGACCAGTCTTGCCTATACCTTCTTGCCTTAGCGATTTTTGTATGTGTTGTGTTTAACAGCCGCTTTATCAATTTGACATTGTTGAGCGTGCGAATGAAAATGAAAACCTGTTCGCTTTCTCTCAGGTTTTGCAGGCTGCTGGTCTCTTGCTAGTGGCTGCGGGATGCGTGGGTAAAATAGGAGGAGTTTTCGTGACCGTTCCCGAACCTGTTGTGGGTGGCTTGTTTATGGTAATGTTCGGCATGATTGCGGCGATTGGTTTGTCAAGCTTACAATACGTGGACTTGAACTCAACGAGGTAAGCTGTGCTAATCAAAGGGAAGCAAGCTTTTTTCGACAATTATATATTTTTGCTGCATTGCGGAGTTAATGGAATTAAACTATATTTTGTTGTGTGTGTGTGAGTGTAGTACAAGTATGAAACGGTACGGCTTGCAATGCAAAACGTCGTGTTGTCATTAATATTTATTTCTACGTTATTCCTCCCAACAAGTTGCAAAATTAGTATTCTGTGACAGCCTAAATGAGTCTATCCATGTTGAAACGAAAGGGCGATCATCCTGCTGCTGTGAGACGCTATAAACGCTTTTCGTTTCCATTTTCAAAACGTCCTGGAAATGTTGAAAAATAGGTGTTGTGCTGAGATTTGCATTTGCTACATTTCTGTACTGAATTCTGTCCTGATTCGCTGCTATATAAAGAGAAACTGCAACAACGCTGTTCTTTCTCAACATCTGCACCATTAATCTTTTGTAACAAGAATAATCTCGAGCGGAAATCTACACTGAAAAGCGATTGATAAAATGAGAATGACAAACATTTTGAAGGTTCGAAAGATTCCGCCTCTCAAAGTCACGACCTATTCATAGCATACGTTTTGTCATTTAGTAATGTATAGGAGAAAGCGAATTTTTGGCAATAAAATACGTACGATACATTAAAACAACAAAACAACCACAGATAATAAGGGCCAAAAGTCTTCAATCTAGCTAGCATCGTTGGAGCCAGGGCCGCAACCAGCTGATGTTTTCGGGGAGCGGGCGGAAAAACGATTGTAATTTCTTATTATATTATTTTCGGAGGGGGCAATATGATTGTAACATGTTGTTGTACCTAGCAACTAAACACATTTTTTAAGATTTCGTTGGTGGCAATTGATCCCTCCTGGTTGCGGTCTTGGTTTGAGCAATACTCTTAAAAATTAAAATAGCAAAAATGGTTATAATCAACAATCACTCTTTTTTCATCTGATGAAAAGTCATTTTTTGTGTTGAATTTTTTTACTAAAAAAAGTTTTAGAATCAATTTTTCTTTAGAACTTATATCCATTACGTTCATTTTATTACTCCATTAATGCGATTGTTCAGCGTTGGTACCAATTTTTGTCGACTGGTCTACATACTGTAAACTTCAAATGAAGCGGGTTATGATGTTTTAGTTGGTTTACCAGATCAAGTCAGAAGAAACAAATTTACAGGTTATGTGCTGCTTAAATTAATAAAGTTCTTTTTACATAAATTGATATACCATTGCATAATTATCACTGAAAGGTTGGGTTTCAACAGAAACTGCAGTTTAAATGCAGTTTTATAAAATTGTCTTTTAAAGTAAAATAGCTTTTCAAACAATATCCCTCGCTTGGATTATGCCTTTTTTGACTGTTGATCAATCTGGACTCATTTTAATTTAAAGACCTTTTGTTGCCATGTGAAAGGTCAAGTTTTTCAATGCAAGCAATATGTGAACTCTCGCTGAAAGAACAGCCTCTTAACTTCATAGAATAATCATTTGTACTGGCAGCGGTTGACGTTAAATTTACTTTGGCCTTTTGTAAGTGTTGGGTAAATGGAATCTTTTAAATGCACATTTTTCCTTAGCTTGGTTCCTGAGAAGTTGATTTGTGGTGACATATGAAGAACCAGGGAAGATAAAGGAATTTGAAACATGAGCTTTGAATTCAATAGTGTTGAAATAGTATTTGCGCTTGTCGACAAAGATATATGCCTTTGCAAAAACAGGTTCAAATTAATTCGGCGCTTTCACGTTACACAGTTATCGCAAAGTTACCGCAGTTTTTAAGCATAGTGCTCTTGCAGTACTGATGTAGGCCTAAACGTTTGTCTATGAAAGTGAGTTAGTGCTTACTGGCTTAACTCAGAACTGCTTTATTAGGTCGTGATTTAGCCGCTACTTTACTCCTCTTAACTATAGCACAGCTTTCGAGTTGCAGAACTGGTGGCATAGAGTTTTGTTGTGAAGTCACTGAACACTAACTCAGTAGTCTTACTTTCAGCAAGGGTTATTAGGTCAAAATAAGACTACTACACCAAGTTAATTTTCCTTGAATTCGTTCGAAATTGTTGTTTATGCAGAATACGAATATTCTAGATCAATGTTTTTCAACCTTTTTTAAAACATGGACTGTTTTCGGACCAGTAGAAATCTTCGCGGGCTCAAGATAGACTAAGACTACGAGAATGATACAAACACTAGTTTTAGCAAATTCGGTTCATACCCCACATTCACAAATTTCAATGAGAATCTTGTCTCTGGATTTGTTTCACAAGTTTGTCGAAATAAGGGCCTGTATTCTTAAACGCACACCTGATGTGGTTTGCTGGTTGAAGTTGATATCAGTGCCTGGTTTTAAAATTATCGTTTGAAAAACAGCTTCACAACGGTATGTAGTTGGAAAAAAAGAGCTTTTGTTGCCTGCCGACACAGATCAGAGTGATTTGGTTCCATTGTCTGGACATCCACTCAAAATTGAGTCAGACTCTACAGCTGTCGACTTTTGCAGCTCAATCGGCTGTTCAGAATGCAATCCACTTCACAATGAACCTGCAGCTCTGGCACCTCAAAAGGGCTTCGCACCCAGTCATGGGCGTCGGAAGGATTTTTCCAGGGGGAGGGCACTAGGGGATTTTTCCAAAATTTTTCCAGGGGAGGGCCAAAAGTGGTGAAATTTGATTTTTACCCCTCGAAATTGAAAAAACAACCTTTTTTGCTGAAATTTTCAAAATCCTGGGGAGCCTTTCCCCCCTGCACCCCCTTCCGACACCCATGCACCCAAATTCATGTTTTTGATGCAATTGTGAGAAGGGATATAACTATCCATCTCGGAGAGATGTAGCAAAGCGCTGAAGAAAGATTTGACAAATGCAGCGCAAATCAATTTGTACCTCTTCTGCAAATGCGTTTAATGCTAAAAACGCAGATATTCTTCCATTCTCAATTCGATGGATCCACAACTGTATTTTAATTTTAAATGCGACGATGTTTCAGACATATCTAAAAGTATTTTACCTTTTCCGTGCCTGGAGCGGATTAGCTCATTCAAACGTATAAAAAATCACCTAAGAATATTTGGCAATCAACTTGCGTTCGATGAATCGTTCAGCAAAGTTATGATTCTGTATCTGTTCTTTTAATAACGCACCGTTGCCAATGCGTGGGCCACTCTGTTCAGCATCTTACCTCATGAGCCAACTGATGTTCAAATGAAACAAACGTCCACTGTGTTCTGCCCTCATCTCGCCACACAAAGCACCAAATTAACGAATGCGTAAGGGACGGCATTTGATGTGATTGACAGCAGATGAAATCTATTTGAAAACTGTCAGATCTTAAATTTCTTCGTTGTCTGATTTTTTCTCGGCGAAGAAGACCATGATTACCTAAAATATTTTTGTTTTCGTTTTTCATAAATTCATAAATTTTTTGAATTTTGTCATGGCCGAATAAGCACCATCGGCACAAGCAGACACGCTGTGAGTTCGAGAAGGCTGATGTTCCTTAGTGAAGGAATCTATTTTCTTAAACATTTCGTTTCTTGTAACATGTCTGGCAAGTGGACAGCAAAAGAGAAATTGTTCCACGTTGTCCTCATTCGCACGGTATCGCACGAACACGATGAACTGTGCATCGTTTCCAAAATCTGTAGTCTCGCCAAACTCTGAAATAAGATTTCCACTTCTCTTGGCAGCAGCAAGCGTTTGTTTCAGAGTATCGACTGAGAGTTCTTGGATGCGCCAGTTGATAAAGAAAAACCACAGCTAACTTATTAGCTGCGGCAGGTGTGTACAACCCGTAGCTTGCTGGCCAAAAGTGACCCAGGAACTGACGTTTTGTGGTTCGTAGATTGTGGTCCGAGGGATAAAACCTAGTTTTTTTTATGAGAAAAATAGTATGCTGTTTACTTACCCTTATGACCACCCCAGTTCATCCGCACCTGGTATTTTCTTTATCCAGACCACATTGCTCAACAAGAAAGCATTACGGTTTTAAATCTTAATGTCAGCCCATTGACTTGAAGGAAGTATCGGGCATGTTATCGGGTTTGCAGATCATGGCCCTGCGCGAGGTTGCACTGGTGCCTGGTTACGTTAGGAAAACCCAACTATAATCTAAGGAAATAGTGACAAAACTCTTCAAACTCAGCGCCTAACCGCATTTCAATTTCTGCCTCTTCTGCAAATGCGGAAGAGGTAGAAATTCAGGTTAGCACAGAATTGCGGTTGGGCGCTGAGTTTGAAACTCAGCGCCCTACCACAATTCTGTCTAAACCTGAACCGCTGTGCTGTCCACACCTCGTGGAACAATGGCAATTTAATTAAACAAACACACAGAGAACCCAGGTTAAGGGTATTGCCAATCTTCGGTGGGCGGCCAGCGATTTGTCTAACCCGCAAAACTTGTCACATACAGCTGTGGCCCGTGGACCAACGTGGTTATGTGCATTTGGCCCGGCAGTGCTGTTTGGTTGCACACCCCTAAGCTGCAGCATCGCTGCAAATTATCCTGGCTATTTTCACGACTGCTGGTTTCCTCAAAAGTATAAATGACATGTGGAACAGCAAATTTTTGACTTTTTCGCGCTGCTTGGTGCATTTTAATCGCTGTATGAAGAAAAACGTACGTTATATGTTATTATTGTGTAAGGGTAATACAGAAAACTTGTTTGCCCCTAGTGCTTGCGGAGTCATCCAGAGCCTTCCGCGGACTCGGGGTTGAGAAACGCTTCTAGATCGAGCAAGGCTCTGCAAATTTTTCCGTTTGTTGTAAAGTCAATTGAGCATTTATAATTCAGCAAACTGAGAATGCTGAATCAATGTTTTGCTATAATGTTCAACGGTTTTTCTGAAAGATACAAAGAAAAAGTTGAAACGCCAAGTTATGGCAGAAAAACTATGGGCCAAAACAAAAATCCAGAAGACTAATTCCATAACCCCAATGTCAGCCCAAAAGAACTTCGTTTGGTAAAGTGCACGTTTCTCCCAGGAACTAGGCTGCACTTTAGATAAAGAAAATTGTACATGGTGACTAAAGTGTCTGTGACTGAGTAACCTGAGTAACAAACACGTACGTATTGAAGTAAACAACACATTAGTACTACAAACGAAAAACCGTGGCCTACAATCACACAATAAAATTGGAAACAAAAAAATCACAAGTGAAGTGCTCTGTGGTAAAATACCACCAAGCCCAGACAGCAAGTATAATCTGAAAAACAACGTTAATGCGTCTGTAAAGCCAATGCTAATACGAGCACAAAGTACGCAGGTTAAGTGCTACAAAAGCAATGGATATTGATACACGAGAAATAACAAATCAGAACAAAATTTGGCATATTCTAGGTAAAATATGCTTTAAGGTTAATTTCGTAGTAAGTTAGTTGAACCGTTTATCTTCGCGCATATCCACTGGGTGTTGTGAAATCCAGTTGTTCAACAAATGTAACCACAATGTATTTGAAAACATCGGGTTGTTGTCATGTTGAAACGCACAGCGTCGCAGAGCTTCAGCATTGTCGTTATCATCAGAAACAACATAAGCGTTCCAGGTTCTATGATGAGCAGAGGCCAGTGGACGTAAAATGTGTTTGAGATTAGACCGATATACTGTTCACCAATATACTGTTTACTACATAGCATATTTGCCGCAGCCACTGCCAAGTACTTGCCTGTTTCATTCTGCCTTTATTCAGCTTTTATGCAACATTTAATCGTTTGCTTTGATCTCTAGTCCTGAAAGGCTGTATAATTACAGTCTTTGTGTTCATTTGAATGGTGTATTGCAACGGTGCACAACCTGCGGCCTTCGATAATGAAATTTGCGGCCGTCCACATGTAATTTAAAATATAAGATTTGACGGCCGTGCTGGCGTTTATTGAAGCAAAACTAACGCGAGGCAAGAAAAGCAGTCGACACGAACCAGTCGACCAAACTTTTCTTTTAATAAATTCCTTAAAATGTTTGACATTTTATTATACTTTTAGGCACAAGTAAATGGCATATACCGGATAAAACCTATTGTTTGGTTAAACATATCTCATAAATATAACTCGAACTCATTCGCGGCCGTACTTCACATAAATAAAAGTAATGCGGCCGACAATAACAAAAGGTTGTAGACCCCTGGTGTATTGGAATGGCGTCACTAAAAAGATTAATTTAAGTGGAATACCTGCATGATGTGAACAACTATATAAGAAAAAGCAGTGCAGCCCGAGGGTCAGCTTAACAAGATCTTATGTATTGAAACCAAACTTTTTTGTTCTGCAATGCAATGAATCACGAGCAAACATTTACCCTATCATGGGAGATCGATAGTACGCTTTGGTCTAAACCAGTGGTTCTTAACCTTTTCACCCACTCGTACCCCCTGAGCTTTCGTCAAATTTTCTTGTACCGCTTGTCTGAAATCAAATGGTAATTGATACTAACACAATTTCATTGCAAAGATATATGGATTTACAGCAAAGTGCGCCAACAATCAAACATAGCTAATGGATCTTTTGTCGTGTTTTTTCAATGATCATGCTGCAGTGAGGCTCTTTGAGATAGCCACTCGCGTGTCTTCGTCGGCGTCTGAAAGATTCCTGGTCTTACTTTTGAGGTGTAAGTGAGTTGAGAAACCTCTTTAACATAAGTAGTTTGTTGCAAATGGCACAAGCACTTTCAAAGCTGCTTTTGCTAACTGCGGGGAAGCGTTGAGTTGCATGCACCAGAAAGTATCTAACTGCATTAAA
>JGI24159J19872_10013958_pt1 | contig 10413 bp, 9 predicted proteins | sample Ectturendosymbi4_FD_19872 | JGI IMG/M metagenome (IMG submission 19872) | reverse complement strand
TGCGTTGGTGCGTAATGAATGTAACGCATACCTGACAAACTTTGTTGCAAAAAGAAAAAAAGGTACCGGTAGTTAGGTAACGAAATTTTCTGATTCGGCTTGTTAGGCGGTAATATGGAAAAACTCTCATTTTCAGAGCTAAAAACTGGCCTCGGCTTATTAGCCGGAAAATACGGTAATGTTGAACTTGGAATCCGGCGGCTCTTAGCATGGCGCAGCTGAACAGATTGTAATATTCACACCATGTCTTTGCCTTAGCTACAAACAACGCGAAATCACCATTTGCTCCATTTGGAGGAAAGGTCGAATTTGCAGTTTTTGGCGCCAATACGACGCAACGTGTCGCAAAATTGTAATAACTTTAACCGATCACTGGTATACCTGAAGCACTTCAAGAATTGTTCGCCTCGGACGATTCGCGTAACTGTACCGCTCGTCGGTGCCCTCTGGCGATCCAAATTCAAGAAGTTTTTCTTTTTCAGTTTCGTCTTTCGAAAGGGCTCCAAGAATTTGAAAGAAACTTCGCCTGAGCCAAAAATATATTCATTGAGGCTTGGCGCCGAAAAATCAGACAGCAGCAAGAAGAAAAGCTTATGTGTTGAATCAAACAATGAGCGCTGTATTTGAAAACATCTCTGGACTGCTGGGCAAGCGGAAGGTGTCTGCAACACAATCGACATGACAGCAGTCTGACAAAGGAGTGTCGTTTTCTTGCCTTACCCGCTTACAAATCGATAAAGCGCACGCCGTAAAAGCTGTGCACGTGAACATGCATTTTGTTGAACGTACATGCCACGAACGAGACGTAACGCAAGCGATGCTGTTTCAACGAAACACGGTAATGATACGCGAACCTTGGTCGATCGTTCCCGAATGCAGGTTTTGTATATCACAATAGAAGCCAAAACTCGTTCTCTAGGGTAACGTTCCAGGGAAGCAATTACTTGCAGATCAGTTATGGCATTGAGGATTCAGGCATTTAAGTAGAATCTTGAAGTGGTATACTAGTAAATGGCTGCCTCTTGTAGCAGACTGGTTTGAGTTCAGAAGCTGTACCTATAAGTCACTGATTACACCAAGCTTTGATTCAAGCTATCGAATCAGGTGCTTTTCCTGGGCAACTCTGAATTTTGACTGGCAGGCGTCGGTTTTCAGTCAAAGACAGATGTCACATTGTTCTGCCAGTTGCCTAGGGCAGCACGGTCTGACAAGTGAGTAGTTTTGAGTTCGCGTAAAATGTCAGAAATTTCGGTAAGAACAGCTTAAATGTTTTGTTAGGCGGCTTAGGTCTAATTTAAATGATAATAAGGAAAGGTTTTTACACCTCTTACTAAGTTTCTTTTACCAACTGTTCAAAATATCTCAAATCATTCAATTTATTTAACTAGATGATATGTGCTGTATACAGTGCCAAATACAAACTAGCAAATTTTGATTGTTGAAGACTGGCTGACGATTACTACACACCTCCCTTTGAGTGAACGGGTTTGTTCAGCATCCAACGTTCTTGAGGAATACTAACAACTATGCCTAAAAACATTCCAGTAACGTGTGTAACAGGCAGAACTTCCCCAGTATGCCTGTTATGGGAATCTTTACAAAAACGCGTAAAAAGGCCCATCTTCTTCCTAGTAACAGTTTCTACGAAAAAAAACGTGATCTTTAGCCATAGAAAATCTGAAAACAAGATGCCGTCTACCAATAAAAAAGCAATGCATTTTCGACGACAGGTGGCTAAATTGCTACACAGTCTGATTTCCTCAACTATAAAAGTAACTGCGGAGTCGGTCATGATAAACGTGCGATAATTCTGTTTCGTCGCGACATATGTGGTGCAAGCGAGGAATATTATTTAAGTTTCAGATCCCTATATTACTCATCGGAACGCGTTCCTTGAAAAAATCTTGAACTCAGTGAAATAATCTAAGCGCCTTCCAACGCTTTGTGTTACTTGCCTGGGAATAGATTTGAAATCGAGATAATTGACAGCAAGCTGCCGCACGGTGATTGGCTGCGGAATAGAATATCCAATGTCATCGGGGTCAACTGGTTCGAAGCGCACCGCTTCGTCAACACCGAAAGGCAGGAGTTCTGTGAAGCGCAGGTCTTTGTCAAAGATGGAAATTGTAGGTAAGCGTCTATTTCAATTCTTTTTCCTGCAGTTAAGCCATTTACCAGCTTTGACATCAACCACACAAACATTATCTTGAGCGAGCTGAGCATGAAATCTAACAGAAACCAATTAAAAACGACTGAAGCAACTGTTAACGAACTTGCAACGGCACCAAGCTAGTTGTAAAGGATTGACTGTGCAAGATTGATACTGTCTGCCCTTCAAAGAATAAAAATTCTTGTTGAAATGTGAAGTGCAACAAAACGCACGCCATCGACCTGTTCAAGTTTTGCACGTGCGACATATGCATGTGGAATGTTTCCAGAGTGGTTCAAGCAACTTTTCCCAGATGACCTTTGCATTAAAAATGATACATAGTACAATCGCATAGCAACCTTCTTTGGTCTTAATTAAGTTTTACTTACGAAATGAATGAAATCAACAAGACTACATAAAAGCTTCTAGCGTGTGGTGCAAATAATACAAGGGCTTGTCAAGTTCTGCAACACTCAGCCCAGGGTTATGAATTTTTTGTTCAACAAGTAATGTTTCAAGCCTCCGTACCTTTAACGGATTTAGAATTGAGAACCTCTTCAGTTAACAGAGATCTGTAGTACGAGCAGATTTTCACTGCCAGAGTCAACAGCCATAAAACAAAGAAGGAAATCGAACGAAACACAAAGAAATCCAAATATCCAGCAAAACTACCTAAAAACTCTGCGACGTCTTCTTCTACATTTTTTGGCACAATCATTACCACGTCTCCTGGTTCGTACGACAAAGCGTCCGATGCAGATGATATATCGAATGTTACAAGACGTGTGTCCTGCAGAGAAGAACATTGATCCACGTTTGCAAAACGTGAGTGCAAAACGTGTGTGGAAGCATTTCGCGTCTACCTTACACGTGGGAAGCGCGAGTTCCCTCAAAGTAATCTCACGTGAACAGCCATTTACAATGTTGAACTGCAATCAACCGTGCCCAATGCAAGTGTAACGACGTTCAGTACACGCGTGCGCCAAATTTTATACTATTTAGCATGCCCGTATCGCTTTTTCCAATCACCAAGAACTATGTGCTGCGCATAAAAAGCAACTGAGCCCGATAGAGTTTTTCAAAATAGGGACGATATTCATGTTTGAGTCTAACTTACAACCCAACTTATTTCACCTGGAAGTGACCTTCAGACGTCACTCTGATGTTCTCCTTGACAACCGCAGGAAAAGGGTGGCTGCGATCAAAGGTCAATTTGTCTGAAACAACAACCAAACACAGATGCAAACATCAAAGTCGATCGAGACGTGACTTGGCAGAACTTTGCTATTACATATGCCCAATCACATACGACACGACTAGCACAAGTCTCCAATCACGTTTCGTCAATCTCCCCTTTATGTTGAAATTTACAAACCACGGAATTATGATCAAACAATCCAAGTTACGGAACAAAGAATATCTCCGAACCTGCGAAGTTCTCGAACTCGGTTTGAGTCACTTCGCCTTCTATTCGATGAACACGAAATCTGGGCGGAGGCAAAGATTCACCCAATGGACTGCGCTCCTAACAAGAAACTTAATTCGATTAAGTTGCTGTTTTGCGACATAAAAAAGAAGTGATGTCATTTAACTTCTGGAAATAGAACACGAGAAAAAGTCAAATGTCAGGCGGTGACAGTAAAATCAATAGATTGAAACATGGAAGTTATCTGCTTTTGTGCTTGACGGGTGCAGAAAACTTTCGTACCATTCTTCGTATCAAGGAAACACGCAATGATTGAGGGGGAGCTCGCATTACTGAAAAGTTTTATTAAGCAGTCTAAGTAGAAACAAACATTTAGCAAGAATTATCCAAGGGGGAGCATACTGCACTATAAAGTTCTATCCAAATTCAAACCCTGTCGATTAGCGACGTGATCAACAACGGCAATTAACATGACTTCTGCGTGACAAGTAGGACACTGCAACGAAATGCTTGTAACGCTATGCGGGCGAGGCATGCTTGACGTTTAAAGACATGCAAAGTTTACTCCCCATTGTTATTTACGACCTATTTTGAAAACGCCGCTACTTTGGCATTGGAAAAATTATTGACAAAAAAGATAGATCTTTCGCATGCATACATGATGCGCTTATTGCAAAATGTAAGTTCAAGTAACTTCTTCTCTCCACATGTGAGACAAGCAAGGAATCTCTCTGCAAAACTTTTTTGGGAAATCGATTTCACGAACACTATGCATCGCCGGTGCTTGAATTTGCAAGCAATGCTAACAGGTGAAACGTTGAAAGGATAAAAACAGGGGCAGAGCAAGCAAACAAACTCAAGACTGAAATGAATATATCACAACACCAACTGCGACAACTAGACTTGAAAATACGTCTTTCACAAATAATTGCGTTTGCTGGAACTTCAAAAGTTAAATTAGATATAACTTAAATTTAATATGTCACAACACAAGCTGCGATAATTAAAACTATAAAATACGTCGTTCTCAGATGTAATTGCATTCACTTGAATTTTAAAACTGACGCTTCATTGAGCAAGGCACGGGTCAACTTAAGCTGGAAACAACACGCCGTGTGATTCAGAACGTCAGCAAAATGTGTATAAACACTGCATTCGTAGCGTTGGCAACCAAAAACGCCAGCACTTTGGTGGTGAAAAGGGCAAAACACGTCAACGACAGGCAAAAGATTGCAAAAACTATATTTCACACTGGAAAGGATCGCATTTTGAATATCTTACTTTGGGCGTTAAGTTGGTGATACCATTAATCTTCACACTTATCCAGAGACTGAAAACCGGGTTGTTCGGCAAAAGTGACATTGTAAGCTTCATGAATAGGTGGTTTATTTACGATGCCATGGAACACTGAACAGTGCCACGAGACCATTTAAATCTTTGTCATTTTTACAATCTGGTCTGTTCCAATTACTGCGGTGCGATGACCATTTCGTGGAAAATTTGTTCCTGGTTTGCCCGACATATTGTTCATGGCATATAACACAAGTCGCTACATAAATACCCTAGTTTGCGCATGTCAAGTTTTGGTTCAGCGGAAAAGATCAAGGTTTAGTCTTAAAATGTAAGTTATTACACTTGCAGCCACGAAAATAGGCAAATATCCTGGTAAACTCGACTAACGCGAAACAAGTTGCACTCACCCCATGCGAGGGAAAGCGATCAAGCAAAGCTTTCCAAAAACTTCTCATCCAAACATCGATTACTGCATCAGCACCCCACTCGTGCTGGTCGTCAGCAAGGCCAACGTCCAGTAATGGTCGCGCTCCTGAAAGAAATTGAAAACTGAGGTTTGGCGCCCGGGATCTGTGTTACAGTAGAATGCCCTACAACGTCACTTCAATGGGACCAGATGAAAAGGGTCGTTATACACGAACTACAATAAATCGTCCCTACAGTAAAATGCCTTTTTAATGCAGTGCCAAATCCTGACAAGGGTTAAAAGTATTCTTTGATTAGGATTGCCGCTTACTGTATTGTGTTTTCGCGTACACTCTGATAAAAAAAAGTGAGTAATTAGTTTGTCTTAATTTTTGGAAACTGAAGTCAACGTCGTTGTTGGAATATCGAAATTTTTCGCAAATTTTGCCACTTTCGCACCATTTTCACATTGAACAAAACAACGTTGTACTTTTGTACTTTTGCATAGTGGGATACTGCTTCTTTTGTTCCACAATTTACGCACTGCTTCACCAAGGCTTGTACAGTAATACTCATGTAACGATTTGTATCCATTGCTGTTGATGGCTCAATCCTTGATGCGATTCTCGCGTCACACTTGCCACGGCTCAAAGATCCGCCGCTTATCTTAACTGCGTTCCTATTCGGTCGTAATAGACTTGTTGGTGGCTCCACATAGCTGAGCTTAAATTTCAAACTCTAAAGAAAACTTGTAACTGTCGTTACAATATAAACCAACAAAATATTCTGCAGGGACCGACAAAAAGCGTCGTTATAGGCGACGTGACGATACAGCCTAATAAGTCGTTATAGCTGAATTCGAATGCACGTAAAGATAAGAATTCTGCCTGGACTGGAGAAAAAGCGTCGATATAGTATAGGCTAAGTCGTAATAGGCGAATTCCACTGTAGTAATTCTGAAATCTAATTACTGTTTTCCGTTTTGCAATCGAACCCAGGGATGTCGGTTGCATAAAACTTTCTGTTATTTATTGCGCACTGCACGGGGGAAGGCCTACAGACTGTTTAACCCTTAATTTCGTTAAGCAAAGAGTAAAGATGAGTACCTCTCGCAAGCTTTTAAATTGCCGTTCTGTTTTTGGTCACTTACCAAGATTCTGAAGTCTACGATACAGCTTCTTGGCAACGAAATTGAACTTCGCGTACGATGAATCACCAAGACCCAGTACTGCGTAAGTAACGTCAGACAAACATGAAGAGGGCAAGTTCTTTCTCATCACGAACTTCCAGAATTTCTGCTCAAATAAAATACAAAGGGCAGTAAGCATCAACTAAACCGCTTCCACGAAACCCGAAATCTAACTCGTAACTTCTACTTCAACCTTCAATAAAATTCCCTTACAAGTCGACTAAAACTTTCTGTAACAGGCAGCTTTTTGCTTGGACACGAGCTCAGACATTTTTTTTTTAATTCGGTCTTTCAACAGGGAAAGTACCAACGTTTTAAAACAACATATTCGTTCTCTCCAAACTTGATACAAGTTTTCGAAAGTCAAAGAAGCTTTGCAGTGTTATTGTGCGTCTTTTCCTGCATTCGTTTCCCTTATCACGCAAGCGATTGGGACACACAGCAGTGGAATGTCAGTTAATGCAAGACTGAAATTGAGTTGCACAGTGAGCTTAAAACAAATGTGTCACTGACGTCACACCATCGATAGGTTGACCAACGCTCGGAATTGTGTTATTGTAATTTGATAGTCGTGCTTCGCAATTAATGTTACATGAGCAACGTAAAAAACGTAACTGCTAATGTATAATAAAAACCTTGCTTCTTTTACCTCGAAAAAATGTGCTTGTTTTTCAAACTGTTGTGAACGCTAATCCCGACACACACTTGACACAAAAGCTTTTCTAAACCTTTCCGGACAGCATATTTTTACAACATGATACAGTTAGTGACCCTTACACACAGCTGGACGCGTAGCTGGAGTTGCACGAAGTTAACGCACTTTTACATGAACTAAGCTACCTGCAACTCCAATTAGTTTTACAACTGCAAAGAAAGCAATACAAAAGCAAAACAATGTCACGAGTACACGATTAATTGAATCAATCCAAGAAAGCAGTTAATTCAACGTAGGGCAATGACCCACTGATACTAGCAATCAAGACACATTTTGTGACGACGACGAAACATACGGGAAAAACTTTTGCAGTTTTACAAAAATACCCAAAAGAACCGTATTTTTAAAAAACGACATGCGTTTTGTTTTTTACGAGGTGAATTCCTGAGTATCTGACGTCGCAGCGAAATTAGGAANTATGAATCGNACAAANTGCTTTTAAAACAAACAGAAACAAGCCGTTGAAATAAAGCGCAAAATTGCTTAAAGGATACGGGTGTCATTGCAGCAGAACTATATGGATTAACTTGGTCTATACCTTCATATTATCCGGCGGTTCGCCTTGACCAGTGGTGGCACAAATAAAAACCACAAGCTTTTCGTTCACCAAATCATGTATGGGGTAATCGTCCAGTGCTTTAACAGTGCACCTGAAGATGGCGACGCGACGTGTTACGTATGCACCACTGGTATCATTACTGCAATTAGACGCTCACAAAGAATTAAATAGTTGCCAGACGTATCCACACTGATAGTTTGCTCATTTCACCTCACGTAAAGGCATGACAATTTTTCATATCAAGCTGAACTAGACTCGTGATACAAGCAAAATTTTTTGCAACAGTGGCGGATCTAGGCTTGTTGTTTGAAGGGGTAGTCGGGGAAGGAATTAAAAAGCAAAAGAAACCAATTTTTAGAGGCTGAATTCTGTAAATGGAGCGCCATGGTCGTTTGTGGAAGAGTTGCAATAAACTGGTTAACTAGATCCGCCACTACTTTGCATTTACAACTTGAAAAACTGTTGGTTATGCAACTGAATCTTGAAAAAGTTTGTAAACTACTTCGCACAGAAAACCTGTTAATTGCACTTTACTAGTTTTGTCGCTACAGTATCGTACTATGAAAGACATTACAGGCACACTCAAAAATAGTGATTAGTGAATAGAATGTATGCGGCTAGTTAACATTGCACCAACTACGAACGACACCACAAAGAAACTTTTCTATACTGGTAGCATCATTCATAAAACAGCGGCAAAAAAATAAATGAGCAGGACAGACAAAAACAGTGAGGCAAGCAACAATTGCAACCCGAACTTCTACCTACACAAATGGATAAAATCAGTTTTATGATGGTGGGTTTGAAAATGATGAATGCTTAGTTAAAAACTGAATTCATACATGTTCCGCAATTACTTCGCAATGCCAACTTTAGAGATTTTGGGGATCTGTGGTGCGAACAACAATAAATTAACACAAAGACGCGAATCGTAATTTCTGGGGATTTATCACGCGCAATATTGTGCGCTGCAGCTTATCACGCGGCAGCGTTGATGTATAAATACATGTGCATCCAAAAATAAAAACACAGCATGTGATGCTGTTTATGCATAATCTTCTAGTAGCAGTGGTCACAACAGCAGCCCAAACTACAGCCAGAAGAAATCACACCTCATATTTGAGCTTTCTGTGCTCGGAATTTAATGTCGTGTGGACTGTTAGGTACCTAACAGTAACGGGTTTGTTGCAGTCTGACACACACTCCAGATCCAGACCTGGTGTATTTAGAAAAAACTGACACACTCCCAACCTGGTGTCTTGTAAAAACTCACTTGAACGAAGTTCCCCGACTCAGCATTGCTATTCTTTCACTTGTTTCTTCAGCAGTTCCAGTCTGACTTCCATACAAGACAAGGAATTTCTTCCTTTTAATGTTAGCCATAAAAACGTTGGATGATTGCTGATGTACATTAACTACATAAAACATAAACAAACAAATCTCTGAAACATCATCGCTGCTTATCAGAATTAAAAGTGTCAACTGTTAAACACGTATCGTGCAACAAGATCGGCATGCATTTTTTTGGCAACAACAATCGTTAGGTTCAACCTTCCATAACAAGTTCACAGCTGTTAGTCAACCAAGCTTTGTAAGGCAAAACAGAAAAAGTTTCATGTTCAGAATCTGGTTCTTTTATTTTTGCTGGCGACTTGATAGCAGGGTTGCGGAGTCGGAAGTGAAATATCCGACTCCGACCTTTCCAAAATTTCCGACACCGACTCCTCAACATAAAGGGAATGAAATTTGGTTGTTAAAACCAATGGAAATCGTGGTTCACAGCAAGAAATCTTCTGTTTCAACAAAAAGTTTCAAAAGAATCTACCATTTCAACAGGAATTCCCAATTTAAGAGTGATATAAAAAATGATCCAATTGGACATCCAGAGTTGGACAAAAAAATCCGACTCCGACTCCACTCAAAACCCTCTGACTCCTTATGACTCCGCAACCCTGCTTGATAGGGTAATTATCATTTCAGCACATTCAAAACAAAACAGGGCCGTTTTAACCTGCACTACTGCTTTTTGTAGCTGCACTGGCCCGACTCTGTGTCAGCTCTTACACTACTGAGGTCGCTCAAGAGGCATTTCATTATAATTCAACACATCATGATAACCACTACGTTTCAGAATTTAATGATTCTAGTATATATTATAGAAGAGCAAAAATGAATCACAACAAAAAAAGAATCATCAAAATCGGATCAGTGGTTTTCAAGTTATGGTCTTTTGAAAATTTGGCCACCACTAGCTGGCGCTCTTTATCCACTGAAACAAATTTGCAATTTTCAGCTTATACTCAAGGTAAAAGGTTAAGTGAAGTGTTGATTCCACCATTTTTTATAGTGCAGAATTAAAAAATGAAGTCCATTTTAACCTACAGGCAGTAGTTAATTAGTTATGAGGCTTTTTATTATTTTGGGAGAGGTAAAAATAACCCCCCAAAATTCCCATGTGGGTAATAAAATACCCCCTAAATTTTTTTGTTAATTGGTAGTTCTTAGTATGTGCTTTCTTGTAATGGTTAATTTTTAGATGAGACTTGTATACTTTTTGCATAATACTATTTCACTTTACGTAAAAAAAATCAGTACAGCCGCTCTGACTATTGCAGTTTTTGAAGTTATTATGACGCTTGCCGTGTGATTTAACAATGCTGATTAGATAGTTTTGTAT
>JGI24159J19872_10013954_pt1 | contig 10414 bp, 6 predicted proteins | sample Ectturendosymbi4_FD_19872 | JGI IMG/M metagenome (IMG submission 19872) | reverse complement strand
GGTTCGTTGTAAAAAGGAGGGGATGTTGTTGCAACCTCTCCGGTGGTGTTGCGTTGATTGTGTGATTCACCACGAACGGGATGTGCGCGAAGAACAACATCATACATATATGTGGCGCGAACAAGCAATAATTGAGTGTAACAGAGTGATCATGGCATGTGAACTCTATTGTTGCTTGCTGCCACAGTGCGAAGCTTTGCACATATGCCGCTAGGGATTTCCGATCGCAACAGTAACAACCCAGGAAGATACTAAAACGTGAAACAGTCCTCACGCTAAATTGAGTTAAAACCTATCAGGTTTCGAACCGAAAATGCAACTAAACAACGTTTTTTTAGAAATGTACTATATTTATGGCGGTCCGTTCTGCCCCTAACAAAAATAATTGAAAAGTCGTAGAAGAACAAGCGGTTTTACATGGCTACAAACTTTTTTAATAACAGCCAACATGTCAACATTTCTCTTATCACTTTGAAAGTTTCAGCAGTTTGCACGGTTCAAGATTACCCTAATGTCATAAAGTTTCATGAGGCCAAATTACGTCTGTCTCAGAATAAAGTGGTACACGAACAAAAGGATAAAGAATGCCAAAAGATTAGCCTAATTTTTCAGATACAAGTTCAGCTCCGGCAAGCTCCCAGCACTATATCACTACTATCGTATGACATAATGCTTCGTAGGCATAGGCTAACGCTTGAATGCATACATAGCAAGAAAAAATTCACTTCAAGGTGTAACTAATTGAAAGCTCTAGGTTTTGTGCAGCTTAATCAGTAACCAGCCAAATGGGCGCTGCATTCAACTTTCTGCGATGGTTTAAACTTCCACATATCTGTATTCAAGTAACTTCACTCCTAAGGTGCAGCAAGCAAGGAATCAATTGAAATTTTTAATAAGAAATTGGTTTCACGCAACAAAACGCAACGTGAATCTTAANATCATATTGAAGTAGAATGATTCCATTTGAATAAGATGAATAAAATTGAATAGAATGAATAACATGATTTTATTTGAATAAGATGTAAGGACTGACGAGGCGTAGTGTTACTTGAAATCGATTCCCTATTAAAATTTGCGATTGATTCTTTGCTTGTTGCACCTGTGGAGTGAAGTAATTTAAGGTAGAAACTGGATGTTTGACGCTTCAGAATCTCACTGTTAAAAACTACAGCTTTGGCATGCTGGTGTTGCAAGATAATTCGGAATTGAACAAACACCTCATTTCCGGGGCTAAATTTGGCCACTGTCACATGCGCTTAACACAGTTTGTTGAAAATCATATTTATGGCAGCAACGCAACATGAAAAGCACTGTGAACACTGAACAGTAATAAAGCGACAGACAATAAGCAATATGAAGGTATGTTTGGTTGCATGCCATATCAACCTACAACAGATATACACGCATACACAACAGATTTGCCTGCACTGTCTGAACAATGCGGCAAGCACATATTCACATTGCCTCGCTTTCTCTACACATGGCGACAGGTAGACACAGAATATTGAATAAAACCAGCTTTAACCTAAATAAAAAAAAAAACAGAAACACAACGACTTAAAAAAAGTGTTGTCGTTGACGTTCCAATTTCAAAATATAACAATATTTTCAAAAATGGCCAACAAAAAATTCTTGACCAAACAAGCATGCAAATGATCAACCTAAAAATCGTACGGCAAATCAACCTGAAATACGGCCAAATTTCTAAAATGTGTCCGAAAAACGGCTAATTTGGCAACTCTGGATGCAAGGTAGTGTTGCAACCTCTCCAGTGGCGTTGCGTTGAATACTAACTTATGAACGATTGAACACAATGACCAGCGTACGCGCAGAGTGATTGTGGCCCATGATCTCTATTGGTGCTTGCTGCCACAGTGTGAAGCTTTGCGCACATGCCGGTCGGGATTTCCGATCGCAACAAAATGGTGCTATGACCAGGATGTGGAGGTCGTGCCGGGTTCAGCCTTGACACAAAGAACGTGCGATCGGTGCGGTTCGTTGTAAAAAGGAGGGGATGTTATTGCAACCTCTCCGGTGGCGTTGCGTTGAATGTGTGATTCGCCACGAACGGGATGTGCGCGAAGAACAACAATACAGATACGCGGCGCGAACAAGCAATAATAGAGTGATTGCGGAGCAGTGTTGCCAGTGTGGCTTTTTTGAAGCCAAATTTGTAATATTTGGCCTTTTTTCTATTCCTTTGGCTTTTTTTTATTTTTGAAAAAAGGCCAAATGAAATTTGGCTTTTTTTGGCCTTTTTGGCGAATTATATTATTTATGTCGATTTGGCAGATTTCACGATGATTTTGGGAGACTTCCGGGCACTGGCACATTCTAGGCACTATTTCTGGACACAGAATCATAAATTTTCATTGGAAACTCTGCACGAGAATCTATAATTGTTTGTTTTACTGTTTCATGCTTATAGGTTTGCAGTATCAGGTTACTCATCAGCAAAACCAAAAGTTTCGAGAAGTTCATTAATGCAGCGAGCCTCATTCTTTTTATGTATAAAATATATGAAAATTGCCTTTCAAAAGCAGGTATGGGTGTTTTAAAGATGTCTTTGTGTATTTATCGCGTATTTGCCTTTTTTCGGTGCTATTTGGCTTTTTTTAAGGGTTGATTTGGCCTTTTTAGCTTATGACTACCTGGCAACCCTGTTGCGGCGTGGAAGCGCTGCCGATACTAACATGTGAACGATTGAACACAATGACCAGCGTACGCGCAGAGTGATTGCGGCGCATGATCTCTATTGCTGCTTGCTGCCACAGTGTGAAGCATTGCGCATATGCCGCTCGGGCTTTCAGATCGCACCAGTTGCAGGGTAAGGCAGTTGGTAGGTATGTCGACTGTGTTAGCTCTAGAGAAAACAAACAACGCCGTTTAAAACAGTCCGCTTTCTTATGCAAACATGCAGCATTCAGCTCAACGCGGTTTGATGCCTTTTTTGACTGCAATTTCATTCACGAAAACGCATTTAAAGGCAACTGGTGAAACTGCTTTTGAAATGGGTGTTTGATTGTGATCGCGTTTCTGGTGATGTTTAGTTTTCAAAAAGGTTCTGCATGACCTAAATGAAACAGGTTTCAAGTGTGAACCAACAGTTATGATCAACTTCGAGTTAATTGTTTCTAAACTGGGAGGGATTGGACCGGCACAAATCATAGCAAGCGTGCTGCTTGGCCTCACTCAATTGCTATTTGGAACAACTGGCTTAGCGACAGTTTTCATTGCTTATCCAGCAACTTTCAGGTGAGTACAGGTAGAATGGTCGAATGTTAAGCTGGAACGCCCCTGAGAGCCGTTTCCTATCTACAGCAGCTGAAGTTGCAACATATGAAACGCATTTGGTAGACTCGTACTACATGATAGTAACCCAGGTACACCCATCTGGGAACGAAAGTATGTGCAGATCTATCGTTATTTGTATCACAACAAATTTTAGCATATAAAAACATACTTGACATGTAAACTTCAATCATTGTTTTATTATCTACTTGAGTTATTTAAAAAAATCAGAACTGATTCTGGCGAAGCAGTGTCTACAGCTGCGTGAAAAGAAATAGCAGAACTTTGTAAGCTGATTTAAGTTCGCTAAGGGGACTTGCCGAGAGAATGAAGTGGTTTCCAAAGGCATTTGGTAATGCGATACACAGAGCCTAAGCTTGGTTTAGAACTTTGGAGAAAGCCTAAATTATTATCACTAAGTTTTGCTTGTAACATGAGATTCGTACAAATCTTTATGATTTTCAAGTGTTCATCAGAGGGAGAACTAAAAATGTACAAAAGGTTGTAGTATTGTGATGCTTCTTTCAGTGAGCGGATGGAGTCCATTGTGCAACAAATATTATCTCGATAAAGCTTGTATACAATTTCATTTTCAAATGCTTTTTTTTTTGATGATTTTAGTCTATACGTTATGGCAGGAGTTCACATTACGGTTCAGGCAAACCGGTGGTCCACATTGCATTGCTAGCGGCCCACAATAAAATTATAAATTGTAACCAGTTCACAAAAATGTTTATAAAAAAAATTGTAACCAGTTCACAAAAATGTATCTGATTCATTCATAAAAACATCAATTATAATTAGTGATTAAGACTGCTTGCAGTCAATGCAGAAAAATGCATAAACTGTCTGCAGTGGCGTACGCAGAAAATTTTCATGGGGATGTTTCATTCAGTGGCAGAAGATGCCCATTTGTATTTGGTGTGCGCTGTTTGCGACGTCACAATTTGGCGTCATATTCATGTTTTCGAGCGAAGTTTGTTGACAAAGTAGGCATATTCTTCTACACGCACTCCCCTTATTTTTGTAAAAAGCCAAGCCCTAAACACTCGCCTTATAACAAAGTTTTTGTGAAATAGCAAGCTCAAGGGGGGGGTTAACCCCAACCCCCCTCCCTTGCGTACGCCCTTGACTGTCTGAGTTATCATTCTGAAAGCGCATTTCACATGAAACGTAATAACAGTTAATCGAAGCTAATCGTTGTCTGTAATAAACATGCACGTGTTTGTTCACACTGTTCAAACCTTAAAACGCCTTATGTGTTTCAATAAAAGGACCCACGATAAGCAACTTATCATTATAACCTGCATGTCAACAATGGACGTTCCGCATTGAATACACTACAAAGCACACTTGCAGTTCCGCTATTTAACAGCAGCTACCTAAACTTTTACTATGGTGATCACCAAATTGATTTTTAATTTAAGCTGCTTCTGGTGTTTGCTCTTTTAAAGCAGCAGGCTCTAGAATGCAAAGTAGTAGGAAGTTTTTCTTTTTGATAACTTTAATTGGTGGCTGGGTTCCTCTGTGAAATTTGAAGCATAGGCATTTTTATCTGAATTTCAAAAACTTCCATAGCTGTTATCCCAATTACTGCATGGTACGTAGAAAGCACCAAAACAATGTTTGAAGGTGAAACGCTTAAATGCTTTTGCACATGCCATCATTTCACACAATTTTGAATGAATTGCAAAATGAACGTTTTATAAGTAACAAAGCATAGGAAAACATAAGTATTCATTTTTCGACTTACTTGCTTTTAGTGACATTCTGGTATCGATTTGGCTTCCCCCATAATGCCGACATTTTCTAATGTTTTCTAGTGGTGAAAAACTGTAATTTTTAAGAGTTTCCCATACATTTGATATAAAAAAAACTGTATTCATACTCGGTGAAACTGGGCTGTAAAATCGTTTTCTCAATTATTGCTTTTCAGTTTTTCAGAGGCGAATTTGGACATATTTTTACTGATTTGCAACATATTTCCAAAATTGTTACATTTACGTTGTTTTCGTGTATTCAGGTGTAACGTTCCACCTCTTGATAATGCAGAAATTTTTGCAAACTTATCTGAGGATGATATTTTGAACCTTACAACACCTTTCGATCCAACCACAGGAAAATACGATACTTGCAAACGGTTAGTACCTCTTTCGTGGTTTTGTTCTTGAAATGTAAGCATTAGAAAGTAATTGTGTCTGATTCACCATAATGCTCGATTCTTTGATACAATAAAATGTTGTAATACGCCCAATTAATATACGTAAATGAAATACATAACTTCGGCGACCAACCTTAACAAACCAATTTTGAAATTTGAAGTCCAAACTTTTAGTTCGAAACCAGGGATCACAACTGCTAGGTTGCTATACTACAATGCCGACCAAAAATAACAGGCGCAAGCATTGTTATTAACAATGAGGCTGTAGTTGTAGTAGCAAACTAGCAATTGGTAGCTACGAAGTTATGCAATACAGCAGCCATTATTAATGACAGTGGCCTACCATAACAAAATGAAACGGCAAACCACTTTCGGGTCGCGACCCAGGGATTGATAAGCACTGCATGGACAAAACCGATATCCGCATCAGTAAATGCAAAAGTCGTATGTACTGTAGAATGATGTCTCAAGTGTTGCTGCATGTTCATTCGTTTGTAGTTACAGCGATTACTGTGAAACTTGATGTAAGCTGGGGAGTACCGTTCCGTGAAGGTCAAGGTTTTGCGTAAAATTTTTTTCGCATAGGATTTAGCGACCATTCAACGCTCAAGGCTTTTTGTGGGCTTTCAAGGAATCACCGGCTGGGTTATGCGTTCATCTTTTTGCGATGATTCAAGTATGCACATATCTGAATTCAACCAACTACTCTCCACATGTGATATAAGCAAGGAATCGATTGCTAATTTTAAATAGAAAATCGATTTCGTGTAAACGACGGAAGCAGGGATTAGTGGCATAAATTGTTACAATCCAGGACAGGTGTTGCATCATTGTTTCAAAAAATTACCCGACAAGATAAACCAAAAATAGATGCACTATCAAAAAGTACGAAGTGATGTAGCTGACTAGGATACGTTTGCTTGAACTGATTTCCTCGTTTCTCATGGAAAAGGATTAATGTACTGTATACAAATATTCGAGATATCGGTCTTGCCTGTAAAAAAAACTTGTTCGATTATGTTTAAAGTTGGTTGTATTTTTTAAGTTGGTTTTTGGTTTCAATAGTGTACCAATTCTACACTTGTAAAACGTGGAAAGAATAAAACATTGTTGGTCTACACTTAACAAAAAATCGTTTTTTTTTTACCAAGAAAAATCCTTGCAAAAACGAGTGGTATATTTTATGGACTGTTCTAGGGATGATCTTGTTTTGCTATAGACATTTTCAATTTCGTCTGGCAAAATTTGCCAAAATCAATCTAGCTTAACATGCTCTTTCGTTCTATTTTACTGTAGTTTTTTATGACGTGAACAAGAAACCCATGGTCCTGCTCCCATACTGACATGTATGTTGGAACAATCAATCAGATTTTTATCCAGCAATGTAAAAAATCCAATTGCTTGATAAGAAAAACAGCTACCAGGTTTCTGGCATTTTCGCTTAGGCCCAAGAGGAACTGTGGGTCAGATCTGGTCAAGCATTCGAATTGCCGAAGTCGACTCAAGCAAGATTCTGCGTTTTTCTTAACTCGGGCCGGAGCCACATTTTGTTTTCGGCAGAAGCAGGAGTTTGCGTGGTCTTTATAAGTCCTTGTTTAAAGTACAAACAATGCTGAATTTTGTATGCATCGATGGTTGTCGGAGTTTGAACAGGAGTCGGAATCTCAAATTTCAAAAAGTTGTGGACCCGGATCCGGATTAAAAAACATTTGAACAAGAGCAAGTCGGAGCCTAAAAACGTAACTTTGGCCACATCTGCGGTATGTTGTGGCACCATCCTCAATTGCAAGCTGTTGTGAACTAATACTCACTGAGTTTTAACGCGTACCTGACAACCTCTCGCCTTACACTGACATGTCACCAATTCCCGGGCCAATAGCGCTGTAGCCTCGTATTGCATACAGTAAATATATAGGAACAGAATCCAATGGAAAAGCCCATTTCCAAAACATATCAACGTTTTACATCCCCATTTCCAAACATATCAACGTTTTACATCCAAANAAATGCTTTTTAGTGTTGTTCCTGCATACCTGCATTCCANTGAAGTTTGTGTATTGCTGATAATAAAGTTTTGTTAGTNACCTGTATTTTGTAAGACATATCCCATCTCAAATGAAAATACCTTTACTGTGAAAAATGCGAGTTGATTTAAACCAGGCCAGCATGGCCCGCGAGAGCTTTCTCAATTGTAGAATATGTTGCAAAAGCTCGACCTCGAATAAGTAATTTTCGTTCCAGAATTTCTTTCATACTACAACGAAATCTCTACATCGAAGTGAAATAAATTTTTGCGGCCCGCAGCAAATTTATGTTGGCAATTTGGCCCTTCGAGCTTTCTGTGTTGAGCAGGCATGATTTAAACGGAGTGCTTGTATCGCACGAAAGTAATTCAACTGGAACTAAGTTTCATCCAGAAAGTGTCGATCTCAAACCATAAGAGGCTCTTCTTTAACCAACGAATAGCTCGCTGTAAGAATATTTCGATTTTTGCCACTGATCAGCGCTATCGTGAGAAAAGTACATTGATAGATTGGGTAACGGCCTATCGCATCATTATAGGCCTAGAGTGCGCAGTCAGGAAGGGCAGTCAGGAAGGGCTTCTTGAATGAGGTGAATGCGGTTTAATTGCGCCGTCAGGAATGGCTTCATGAATGAGGCGGCGCACGAGTAGCAATAGAGTGAACCTCGCAGGGCTTACGAGAGTGGGGTACAAGAGATGCATCGTACACGGGCCCGGCAGTGGTCCGGTAGGGTTCTAGTACGCACGATAAGTTTTTCTGTGATCAAGAACAAAATTGATGATTGACTTCATTAACTGCAGGATTGTTAACGATAACCAGTATTCTCTTTACAATGTTGATAAATGCTAAACTTAATTTCCCAAATAGTATTTGCAAAAGCTTTTAGCTGCTTCAGAGAAAATAATATTGTTGCCATTTTCCTTTATGTTTTAATTTTTGTGACTATTACGTCATACACACCAAGTAACGTTAATACTACGATGCAGCTGAGTTTATGCATAGCATATCGTCCATAGATTCCATGCAAACGTTGTCGCACCTCACAGAAGCTCAGGTGCCCACTAGTGTTTCCGTTTCGGGGCAAAAATTTTGAAACCCGGGTTTCTGAGAAAAAAAAGTTAAAAACCTGAGTTTTTTCGGGTTTTGAAAGAAATGTGATTTTGTGCGATAAAAACTCCATATCATTTTCAAAGTAGCGTACTGCTGTTGGTCAATTCACAGTTTATTAGCGAATTATTAATCAAGTTAACTCATTAATTTCTATAATGCTGACGAATGACAATCAAAGTACACTCTTATCATTAAGCCTGTAACTGCGTTTTGGAACAAATAGACCTGTGGCTGAAAAAAAACTCTTCAGTTACACCAGCGGCGTGACCAACCCAAAATTTTTGGAGGGCCATAATGTTTAACATTAGGCGAATAGCACTATTGTGTTTGGGTAACCGCCTCTCAAAGCACAAAAAGACTACATATGCTAACAATTTGAGGAGAGGCATGGCCCCCTGCCCCCCTGGTTACGTCTATAAGCTATTGTGGGCTTTTTCCGAAGAAAATATTAATTTCGTTTTTCCCAGTTTGTGATCACATTTCTTCCTGTGACTGAATACTGTAGCTTTGGGATCGACACTCTGGTGGTTAGCATGGATTCTGTGCTTTGATTTCAAATAACTGATCAAACGTTTGGCGTTTGAAACCCCTTCTTTTGCATAACGGAGCACAAAATGCGCTTTGGTGTTGGTTAAGCCGTGCTGTTCAAGAAGCCGTCATTTTTCTTTGATTACTAACGTTTTCAGGCTGAATGTGTATGATCAAAGATCTTGTTAAATTCGCTTACAAAATTAAAGCCACTTATCTTGTAGAAAGGTATTGAAAGCTGAAAAGGAACGTATCGCTTCTGCAAAGAATTACAGTTTGTAAAAGAACTAACTAGTAACTATAGTATAACCTAACTTTTCAAGCACCACCTCATTAATTTGTTTTATTAGACTAGCGAAAAAAACAATAAACTGAAAAGCACTTACTATGACGTAAGCATTTTGTTTTTCAAACAGAGAGATACGTCCATACACGCTGTAGTCACCACGCGTTTTTAAACACCTTTTATGTGCAAAATAACGTCACGATCCGTCTAATTACTATAGGTGAATTGAACAAAATTAGAAACGGACCAATAATGAACATTTGATGGTCAACCGGAGAAATCTCCATCCCTGTTGTCAGCAAGAAAAACTCTCAAACTCGTGCCCCATGATAATAGCTGAAAGTTCAAACGTGCTAATTCAGCCTTTACACGCGCCACTCCACAACTCGATGCTATCAGAACTACTGATATTTGAATGTAACAGCAATTTAAGTTTTTTCAAAATATCTGGGTTTGTTGGTGAAAAAAAAACGGGTTTTGAGAAATAGAAAGTACGCAAAAAAACGAGCATCGGTTTCGGGATAACCCGGGTTGGAAACACTACTGCCTAATAAGAACCTGAGGTGGCCATAGACCCGGAGTGTTGGAATCGACTCCTACAGGATTCTGTGCTTTTCTCGGATGCGGATCCTGGCCAAGAGTTAACATTTTGTGAAAAAACGGACTCGGATCAGGAGCCACTTTTCAATTTCGGCAGTAGCAGGAGTCTGCGTTGTCATTTCTTAGTAAAAAACATTGGTGAAATGTGATTGAGTCGATCGCGGCTGGAGTCTGAACAGGGGTCGGATTTTCAAATTTGATAAATTTTCTGGTCCAGATCTGGATTCAAAAATTTTGGAACAGGAGCGGAATCGCAGTCTGAAAAAGTTACTGCGCCAGTCTGTGATAAGAACCAGTGCCGCACTTCACTGCTGGATGATGCATCGTACATAGGCCCACCGACTACGAAAAAAAAGGCAGCCCCTTGCCAAAGTTGCCCAAGCCAAGTGTGCGTGAACAGGATTTTTTAAAGGT
>JGI24159J19872_10013953_pt1 | contig 10414 bp, 2 predicted proteins | sample Ectturendosymbi4_FD_19872 | JGI IMG/M metagenome (IMG submission 19872) | reverse complement strand
AACAACTCTGCGTTTTTTTCCTGCACAGGGAAGACACGCTCCTCCCTCGTTAACTTCAGCCCGTCTCAACGTCATCACTACCGCTCTTTCAACGACAATTCCTGCACTTTCCCGTGTAACCTAGACGCCTTGCCTCTGTTCATCCCTTTTTGACTCACTTTTCTCTTCGGAATGACCGTTCCCAAGCCCAACGAATTTCGGCAGCGTGACACTTTTCCTCATTTACGCAACTGCACACCGAAAGTGCCCCCACAGACCGCATCCTGCACCCCCTTGCTTTTCATAGGGTAGCTCACCCCTGGTTGTCTTTGGGGCGTCAACTGCTGCATACACTTTTCGCTTCGCTTATCGTACTGTTTTTGCCGTTTTTTGTGTCTGTTGTTTTGTGCTTGCTCGTATACCGTGTTTTTTTTGCGTGTCAGTTCTCGCGAAACTATCCACGCCAATTTTTCCTTGGGGGGGGGGCATTCTTATATAGTGGATTTACCTTTTCACATTACGACTTGCCGTTTCCTACTCACTATTGTATTCCGTACTGTTTCCTTTGGTGTATGAACCCAATGTTGAGGTTTGGGGTGTTGCCCAGCGTAGACGTTGCTTGCAAGGAATGCTGTCGTTGCATGCAGAGATGCTGGTTTCCCTAAACGCTATCGACGAGGCAGTCTAGTCGTTGTATGAGTACTGATCTAACTCCCGACTAAAACTGCCTGACATTTTAAATTGCCAAGCCGAAGCAAGGCGTTTGGCTTTTATCACTTGATAGTTCGTTTCACAGATTTCCTGGTGCTCAAATCTTTTTTTAAGAAAGGCTTCTTATTAGCAGCAGCAAAAAAGCTTTACGATGGTGCAACAGCAGAAACAGCTAACGTGGTCCGTGCGCTAACGATACACAACTCGACTCTCTCAAAACGTGGTGTCCACGCCGATGGACAAAACCGAAATGCAATGCGAATCGAGGTCATGCGCAAACACAGTGGAGCGCGCACATACGAATTCCCTTGACGCAAATGACAAGTTGATACAAACCAGACCTCACGTACGGAATACAATAGCGAGTAGGAAACGGCAAGTCGTAATCCGAAAAGGTGAATCCACTATAATCCTACAGCCGATTGCTGGGGTGCTAAGGGAGGCAGAACTTTGCCGTAGAATCGTCGATAACATAATTTGAATAACGGCATCAGAAAGTCTAATGAACGCTTTCGACAAGCACTAACTTCAGCTTTTGTCTTCGCCAAGCCTGTACAGCTGACGTAAGCGAAGTGGAATTCCTGGACGTTAATCGTTGTATACTTGTTAATGATGATTTTGGGTTTGTCACTAAGCACCTTGCAAAACCCACAGCGGAAGGAAGGCAGTTCATTAAGGGTAAATCACATCACTCAAAGGCACATTTAAGTCAATCTTATTTGGAGAAGCAATAAGATTGAGGCGTCTCAACCAGTGGAAGGAATATTAGGCTACTACATCAGCCAAAACCGATTCAAAGAAAAGTCGACCCGATCAAACTTTCTCCTTCGACATGACAAATGACATGATATTGATAACAACTGGCTCAATTTGGAAAGACTACGTCCTTATAAAAGGGGCCAAGAAAGATGATCCACAGGTTTGGGCTACACCATTGCCCTATCTACTAACTCTATCATAGAAAGAAAAAGGCTTAACTACGAAGGCAATGATTACCTACAAAAGACCTACCACATTTTGTGATTACCATTGAAAACAAAACAAATCCATGGCCCCAACTGTTTCACAAATATTGACAGAAATAAAACTTTCAAATTTCCGCTTAGCCAGAACCTGCGTGCAAACTACGGTATTTATGTGGCGAGTTGTGTGATATGCCCAGTGGCGTTACTGACGGGGGGCCAGGGGTGCGAACCGCCCTTTGGCAAGCTAGATGTAAAAACCGGGCCCCCACTTACCTTATACTTTGGTGTTCAGCATTTTTATGGTTTTGAGTAGGTTGTTGCTTTTGGCCTTCTTCGGGAGTTTTTTGGACTGTTTTCCGGTGATATCGGGTTTAAATACAGAAATCCACACACGGATACACTTGCATTTCTGAACGTTTTCCCCGAGTGTTGGCTAGTGGACCCCCTGTGGTTGGCAGTGGTCCCCCTTCAGTTAAGTTCCCCCCCTTGGCCGGAGCCTCTACTGTAGTTACACCACTGGATATGCCATCAACTGTATGTTATACAAGCAGTAAACAAACTCTCCGCAAGATGGTCATCGCACTGAAGTAATTGCAACAAAAGAGACAATAAGGATGACACTGACCAAATGCAATTATCGCAGCAAAATACAGTGTTCCATGGCATAACTCAGAGTCACCAACACGGTCCCCTTGGGCTCCAGGTAGCCCGCACGGACCATGTGGGTCGCCGCAGGCCTGGTATGAAAATTGCAGCAACGTGATAAGTGCTTTCACAAAAATGAATATCATTAATTTTAATAATAGTAACACAATTAAAAATAATTGAACAAATTTTTTATTCAGAATTGGGTATCAAACTGGTAGCCTCAGCATTCATCGGCATCCAAAAAGTAGCCACCGTTTCAAAAAGGTTGCTGACCCCTGTCATGAACAAACCACCTATCCATGAAGCTTACGCTGTTGCTTTTGTAGAACAACCCAGTTTTCTCTCTCTGAATACCTCTGAATATAAATGGTTTGAAAAACTTACCACACAACCTAATATTTAAAGCATGATCCTCTCTCGTATGAAATTCTTTCCCCCGTTTGCGTTATTATCAATTTCCCCATTCAACTTTGCCGGTGTCAGAACAACTGCCAACAGGACAACTGCCACCGGGACAATTGCCAATTACGACAACTGTCAATTAAGAAAACTCCCTCTGTGATCCGTAGTTGTAAATGGTTTCTGTAGTACGCCCTTCCTTTTGGCGTGTATGGAAATGCCAAAGCTGCACAACTGTTCTGTTTTATGCCTTACCAGGTTCGTGACCTGGGCTTGTGAAGCCTACCGCGACAGTACTTAATCAAAGGCTTAGTAGTCAGAGAAAAAATTGGCAGAAAAATATTCTAACAGTGTCAGAAATTTTAAGCTATTTGGTTTGTTTTGTATAATCTACCGTAAATTGCTCATTGAAGAAAAATACTGTTTGACAGTTTTTTGCAGGGCGTGATCAACTGCCTGGTTGCCGGTTGGTGGTTGTTCCAGTGGGCAGTTGTGCTAGTTGGCAGTTTTCCAGGTGTACGGTTGGCAGTTGTCCTAGAATCAACTTTTCATACTTGTTTTGACGTTTTTCACCAACCAGAGAGCTAGCAATGATGATAACTCATCCACAACGTTTAATTTTAAACGCGCTCCTAAGAGCATGGGCACGGCTACCAACTTCAGGAACCCAGTTCTGCTTACGAATTCCACCAACGCTCTATTTGAGTGTGGAGACATATGGGGTGTGTTTCCGTAAATGTGAGCTGTTGCGTTGCTCGAATTGACGTCAGATACTTGTTGTACAGTACAGTGAAAGGAATTATTTGGAAAAGACGTATTTTCAAGTTTTGTACTTGCCGTAGCTTATGTTTTGATTTGTTCATTTTAGTCTTGAGTTTGTTTGCTTCCTCTGCTCTTAGTTTAGCCTTTCCACTTTTCACCCGTAAGCATTGCTTGCAATTTTTAGGTCTGAGGACGCGTAGTGGTACGTGAAATCGATTTCCTATCACAAAAAAGTTTGCAAGTGGATTCGACTAAGTCGCCTTGTCGGAGACTAGTTACTCAAAATTTTTTAAGCTCATGTATCTACAATGCAGGCAATATTGTTTTTTATTCGAAGAAACTCATCGAACGCAAGAATTTCGAAACGATCGCTTAGTAAGTGAAAAATCTGAGGTAAATCAAGACTTGCGATTTAATCTGTAAAGCGAAGTGAAAACTTAAGGTAAAAACAAGTGAAAATTTGAACTAGAATCAAGCCTTGCAGTTCATCTGTAACGCGAACATTTTCGCTTGAGTGTCGTAAGGGAAATTTCCGAAGGGCGACAGCGAAAGCGACGATCCGCTTTTTTCAGTTTCTTACAGGTTTGTTTCCTTTTGGCTTATACTGATTCGTTGTGATGGTTTCGTCACTTGCTAATAAATGTTTAATTTTCTTTACAAGACACAGTTTTAATTCAAGGATACTTACAACATTTGTCAGGGCCACAGTGCTTGTAATCATCATCATCACGAGCCAACTCGCAGTCAACTTGGAGACACACCTGCTTCCCGTCTATGCCAGTGCAATTCAGACATTCGTCAATCATTTGATTCTGCAACAATCAAGCGGTTAATTGTATACTATAGGTCAAGGGTTCCCAAGCTGGGATGCATGTCCCTAAGGGAACATTTGCCTATTCGAAGGGGTACATTTGAGGTTAGCAATACAAGGGAAAACACATTTACAGTATATATCATTTATTTCCAAGTATTCTTAAATTTAAAGTTCTGTTAAATTCAGAGAGTTTTTGTTATTTTACTCAGCCTTTTTGTTATAAGAAATTTTAGAATACTTGGAAATGCGTACACTTTTTTTACAGATAGATAGATTTATTTGGCGGTACTGAGTTCATTGCCCAAGATGTACTCTCGTAGACAGTAAACGCCGGGGCACCGACTTCTGTGAGTGAAGTGATTGTAACATTTCTTCAGCTAATTCTATTTGCAAACACAGCTGCGTTCTTTTGTTTTCTGCTCAGAGTAGTCTCACGGTTTTTGAGATGGTGACAGGCGTGAAGATATTAGAAGGCGATGGAGTTGTGTCGAAGCGATCAATCACTTACGCGATTCTTTTTTTGTTTTTACGTGAAACGATTTTGCAAGATTTAGCACCAGGCAAGGATTTTCATCTCCTTTGATGTGCTAAAATAACAGATGTTTTGATTCCAACAATCAGTGGATTTTGTTGGACACTACTCCTGAAGAAAACCAGGTGCGAATTACTGTTATGGTCACTTTGTGACGAAACAATGTGTTTCAAAGATACAGTCGGATCAATGCACAGAAGCCAGACGCGACAAAGAACAAAGAGGATCAGCAAAGAAGCATGAACTGATCACGAAGTAAACACGCCCTCAGCGCGTGGTCCAGACGAGCTGTCACAAAGAATTAATTACATCATGTGATATCACGAGACCAGTTCTTGCAATAAGGATAAAACGTCACACCCTCAGCACGTGACCCAGCAGAGCTGTCATAAAGAATTAATGACAATCATGTGATATCACGAGACTAGAAGCTTCGAGGAGGACAGTATGAACTGAGCACGAGGCGAACATGCCCTCAGTGTGTGACCCGGACGAACTGTCCTAGACAAACGATTACCTCATGCGATATTACGAGACTAATTACATCATATCACGAGACCACATCATGTGATATCACGAGACCAGAAGCTTCGAGAAGGACAAAACGTCACAGAAAAGTAGGGAAAAACCCTCAGGTGCAGAGCACCTTTGACGTCAGAATTCGGGTATATAAACCCAGGTTTTTGAGCCGAAAGGCAGTTGAGTTGAGAGCTCAAACTTTGTTTGGCTCTGTTCTCTGTCGACGACTAAGAAGAAAGTGATGGTCCCTTGGCTTTAGCTTACACCTGATTCTTCTTGACTGAGGCAAAGAACAAACTCAAACCGAAATGGAGCATTGCATGTTGCGGCTCCTAGAGAGACTACTGCTTGGTTTCATAGGTTTTCTCTCGCTCGGTTTTAGATAGGGACACGCCAAGAGTTAGTCACTATCCGTAAAACCTACCAGGTCGGGACGACTCTTTAGAATAGATTAGGATGTAGGTAACATGAGAATTTAGGCACTTTCCGTAAAACCTTATAAAGGTCGGGCCGATCCTCTGTAAGATTACAAACGTACACAAAACAGTTCTGTGTGGTTCGCATGCTGCTAACGTAAATGCATAGCAGAGCGTGATCTCCTGCGAAACTATTCAGTTGATAAGTTTCCGTAAAGTCACGTATTTCAGAAGCGAACCATGGGTTACAACAAAGTCAGGATTTGTAACAAAGCGAACTGAGTATGTATTTGCGTTTGGGTCGTGTAGAATACTTAAACATTCTGGAATAGAAGTTTGTACGACTGTATATCATGAGAAAAGTGTATTATTGGATTTCACATAAAAATCAGTAAGTTTCATTCTGTCTACTATCAATAAAATATTTATGATTAACAACTATTTGTGTGAATACACTTTATGATTATACTTCAGTTAGTGAATAAGAAATGTAACAGGAAAAGGTGATGCGAACCAAAACACGATTAGCCGAGCACATAAAGGACTATGAAGTTAATATTTTGATAAAGTAAATTTAATAGGCAATTATTAGCAGTTTGATATTTGAGAATAATGACAGCTATAGAACAAAGATAAAGTCTTTAAATAGTTCTTACATTACAAAAGCAAATGGTTGTTGCCAAGGCTTGCAATATTTAGCTCGTCTCAGACGCGAATGACACACCTCGTTGGACTCAATATTTTTGCAAAAGATTTTCTGGGGCTCTAGGAGGGGTTTCCAGATACGACCATTTTTCGCGCAGTGTAACAGAAACTAATTTCAACTACCGGATTCGCTCATCGTCGTGGAGATGCGTTACGCTGTTGGGGTAAAAAATAGGACTTGTAGAAAACATCAGACATTTGAGGTGAGCAGATAAAACAATTAAATGAAGATTTTAATCGCTGTGCAAATGTATACAGGTTGCTTCTACTCAACATCAGATATCACAGATGAGCAGACTGTGAAATTTTTCAGTCCGAGTCCAATACTGATCCGCAAAAATTGAATCCGATCCAATCCTGATCCGCAAAATTTTTGAAAAATCATCAGTTCGATCCAGTCCTGATCTGCCCATGTAAAGCCATGTATTTTATTTTGCCCCATGAGGCAAAATACACAAAGTTTTTTGGCATTTCCAAAATTTTAATATGGCAAGGTTTATTTTGCTATCAGAGGCTAAAGCATTGCTACTTTGCCTTTGGCGAACTCGATTGATAAAACTGGTCAAGTGACAAGGATGATACTGTTGCAGTTGGAAAGCCAGAGCAGCAAGTGCGCAAAGCTTCATACTGTGGCAGCAAGAAACAATAGAGATCACCTGACGAGGTCATTCTATTCTTGCTTGCGCCACATAGATATGGGATTTATCCTTTGTGCACATCCCGTTCATGGTGATTTGCACATTAAACGCAACGTCAACCGAGAGATTGCAACAATACCCCCTCCTTTTTACAACCGGCCGCACCAGTTGCACGTTCTTTTTGTGAAAGCTGCAACAGGCATGACCTTCCCATCATCGTCACAGCACCATTTTGTTGTGATCGGAAAGCCCGAGCGGGAAGTGTACAAAGCTTCACACTGTGGCAGCAAGCAACAACAGAGATCACCTGACGCGATCACTCTATTTTTGCTTGTTGGCGCCACATGTATGAGTGTATGGGTGTTATTCTTCACGCACATCCCGTTCGTGGTGAATCGCACATCCAACGCAATGTCAACCGAGAGGTTGCAACAACACACTTGGATAAGTGCAGGGTCTTTGTCACAGGTCTAACACTAAACCTCACCCCAAAATCTAAACCTAAACCCACAATCTAAACACAAAGTCTAAGCATTAAGACCTAAGGCCAAAACCTCAACCCAAACTCTAAACCGAAAGGCTAATCCCTAAACCTAAGCCTAAAACCTTAATTCAAAACCTAAATCCAAAACCTTAGACCAAAACGTAATAAACGCAAAAGCTAGAATGTAAATTCTAAACTGAAATCTACATTCTAAACGTTAACCCTAAACTTAAACCCGAAACTTTTTAAAAAAGTAGGCCTACATAAAAAGCAGTCCCATAAAATGTGTACTGGAATCTTTGCTAGATAAGGCAAAATATATGGTGAGAGCAAAACCACAGAACACTGGCACAGCAGGCACAGAGACTCGACTACATTCACCTTGCCACGAGTAATACGAACTCAACACTATATGTGGAGTCTGGACAAAGGTGGATGCAGTTCGAATAGCACAATAGTTCCAGCAGAGCTTTTGCCATTGATGGTAAAATATGCACTACCTTTCAACAAATCTGCAAAATCTCATTACGACTAAAATTTTTGATGTGGTTAGAATAATCACATCAAAACAATAAAAATTTTCTCAGTCCGATCCAGTCTTGATCCGCCAATTTTCAAAAAAATTGCAGTACGATCCAGTCCTGATGCGGCCAAAATTGGCTTCAGTCCTGATCCAGTCCTGATCCGTGCTCATCTGTCAGATATCATGGCGAAACAGGCAACATGGTTCTGACAAACACTTACATTTTTGGAGATGTAATGCAAAATTAAAAAAGGGTTGCTATAAACCACTGGCAGGCGCTTAAATAACAGACTGTGTGTACAAATTCCACAATTGACAGTGATACATTTCCATTCAATAGGCACGAAACAAAGTGTTTTATATACAGTTCAGCGTAGAGCGAAGTTGGCTGTGCTTGTTTGGTGCATAAGGAAGTGATTTCGTCACTTTGTCTCTGAACGCCATTGTCATCCTTCAGCGAGGCCTAAAACAGTGCACCGAGATATTTGACTGGTTCAGAAAACTCCATACGCACACCATTCAGAGAAACAATAGGCGTTGCAAACTGTTTATTTTTTTAGGAAGAAAACGTACACCAACAGACTTTTTGGAGTTTAAAACAGTGTCCTACGTAGCAACTACGCCACAGAAAATATTCAGAAGGCGTTGAAGACCACCCAGTATCGGGCGGGCCAAACACACATACTGTGCCATCAGCAAACAGTGGGTGGTTCACAAAAATTTTTGTACCCATACATCCCGCTTTGGATGAGCCCATCTCAACTAACCGTTCCTGATATTAAGCAGCCAATACATATGGACTTAAAACTCCACATTGTTTTGTAGAAAAAATTCTGACATTATGCGGTTTGAGGCGTTTCAGAAAATTGGCATTGTCGAGTCTTCACATTTAACCATCCCGGCTAACTCTTTCGATGAAAGTGTTTGGAATTCTAAAAATTATGAATGGATGATTTTACTATCGCACGCAAACAACTAACGCCGGTGATGAAGAGACGTAGAAAAATTGAAACAAAAACTGCAAGTCTAGTGTTACATCAGATTTGGGTGCGTAACAGCGCCGTACGCCAAGATGGAATATACTGATGGTCGATAAACCGTTTCTCTAACAAAGCTCACGTATGAATATATGTACCGCTGTTAGTCTGGAAATGAAAGACATGCTCACATGAAGTCAAACCGTTGCGTATATATTGAACTACACTGAAATCTGTGACTTATTTTTAACCCGTCGAACTGACTCTGCCAGCCTTTCCAATGGGCACAGGCGTACGAGGCGGGGGGTCGGGGAGGGCGGCCGCGCCCCCTGTCTTAAAAAATTACAGGGCAAACTCTGTTTTTAGGGCAAGTGCAAGTTGCTCAAAAATCCTGAATGATAAAAAATATATATTCAATACAGTGAAAAACTTCAGGGCAAACTCTGTGCTCAGGGCAAGCGCAAGTTGTTCAAAAATCCGGAATGGTAAAAAGTATCTTCAATACACTGGAAAATTTCAGGGAAAACTGTTTCTCAGGGAAAGGTGAAAAAAAATTCAATATACTATATTCAGCCAGTAAAGGTAATTAGGGGGTGGTGGGGTACAGTCGACATTATTTTGCATTTGCAACCACTGCTACTTCATTTCAAGTCCAAACAAGCTCAAAATTTGCTACACAATTAAAGCAACTCTATATACACAATATCACGTCAAAACATGAAAACAACGCCCTTCAGAAAAAATTCTGCAATCAATTTAGAAAGGATACGCATGGGGCACACTCGACATGAGCATGGGGTGCACTTGACAGGTCAATAAAAAGTTTGGTTGCAATCCCATGTAAAATACGTGAGATGCACGCACCGAACTAGTTGTTGAGCCACTGACTGGAGTTAAAGTCACAGCTCAACAATTAGTTCGGGTAGTGGAACAACTGTGACTTTAACTCCAGTCAGTGGCTCAACAACTAGTTTGGTGAGTGGAACAACTGTAGAAGTCACAGTTGTTCCACTCACCGAACTGGTTGTTGAGCCACTGACAGGAGTTGAAGTCAAAGCTGTTCCGCTCACCAAACTAGTTGTTGAGCCACTGACAGGAGTTGAAGTCACAGTTGTTCCACTCACCGAACTAGTTGTTGACCCACTGACAGGAGTTGAAGTCAAAGCTGTTCCATTTTCCGAACTAGTTGTTGAGCCACTGACAGGAGTAGAAGTCACAGTTGTTCCACTCACCGAACTAGTTGTTGAGCCACTGACAGGAGTAGAAGTCACAGTTGATCCACTCACCGAACTAGTTGTTGAGCCACTGACTGGAGTTAAAGTCACAGTTGTTCCACTACCCG
>JGI24159J19872_10013950_pt1 | contig 10415 bp, 8 predicted proteins | sample Ectturendosymbi4_FD_19872 | JGI IMG/M metagenome (IMG submission 19872) | reverse complement strand
TATTGTCTATAATTGTATATCATTTTTGTGAATTGTATTCTTAACTCCAAATAGCTAGCTAATAACCTAATCGTTTTTGGTAAGCAAGTTTAGTGCAAGTAACGTACAAAAATGCTACCGCAGTGGCATTTCATAGCGTTTAATGACATAAAACCCAAAAATTTTTCAAACGCCTTGAGGGACACTAGCTTTCACGGTATCATCTACAAACGTCAACCAGTCGCTCAAGAATTGGACAAGATCCACATCTTACATGCGCGCAAGTTTTGTAGACCTTTTTCGGGAGTCGGTGTCTCAGAGCAAGCTTGCTACTCGGCTTCGACTAAACGTGCGTTGGTGTATGTCAGGAACGTGTTAATACAAAAAGCGCAATCTTAATGGCGGCCACGATGACTTTTTGCTCAACTGAAATAATGGCTGCTCAATGCATACTGCTGATCTTGCACTTATAGGATGGAGATTTTCACAAGCGTTTTTGCAAAAAAATATTCCGAGCAAATGGTGGAATTCATCCAAAGTAGAGGCTTGGAACTTTACTAAAAAATTGTCAATCAATTGAAAATAGACTGTGTTTCTGGCTTAAATCTGAACAAGTATTCAGAAAAAAAGGGTCAGAAAAATGCACGTTTTATGGATAATGCTTTCAAAAACAAGGGCATTAAATATTTCAAATGTTGAGACTTGGGTCGTAAATCATGGCCATTTCGTTGACGGCGATTATTTAGAGATGTAGTAATGAAATGCAAATGTAAAAAACAATTGTAGGAAATTAGAATCAAGGGGCTGATCAAGTCTGTTGTTCAGTTATGAAAAACATTATTACCAAAGGAGCAAACATGAGGCCGGTCTAAGCACGTGCGCCGCGAAGAACATTTTTTTTCATTAGCGCAAATTGATAAACGTTTCCATCAGCTTAAGTGAAATATACTTATAAAGCAGGGATGACGAACATGGGGCCCGCGGGCTGCATGGGGCCAGCAAAAGAGATTCGTGCAGCCCGCGAAGCATTCAGGCGAGACCAGCAGTCTTGAACTTTCGCATTCAGGCCAGACCAGCAGTCTTGAACTAACAGGTTTCGTAGTATGACAAAAAAAGTTGTGCGGCCCGATTACTCAGCGGTAACTGACAAAGTCCCCGCGATAGCAAATAGGTTCGTCACCCCTGTTATAAAGCGTGCGCATTGGGCTTTTTACTGGAAGAAATACACATGCATAAACCTTGCTGATGTATGTACCTGTTAATATCCTGGTGCATGGCACATGTTTGGATTAATAACATTTTGTATTCAAATCGCCTATAAATGTTAACAAATATAGACTAAAGCCTACGTGGACGCAACGGTTTACATCCATAATCCACTAACTGCACTAACCTGTTTTGAGACGGCTTAGCAGTAATTGCTAAGTAGGCTCTTCTAACCACACAATTAACTCCATCTGGCTGTCTGAGCAGCAGGCTGCGCAAATGTGTAACTTTGGTCGCAAGCACCAAAGGTATCTTCTTGCTATGCAGTACAAAATAAGAGAAGACCACCTGGGCTAAATATAGCGCATTTTTTACAACAATCACTACACAAAACATGTTGATCAAGTGGAAGTCTGACTTATGGACGTGTACAGCTAGGCATGTAGGCAGGGCTGGATAAATTAACACGAGACCCATCAGGGCAAAGTCGAAACGCTTAGCGCAGTGTTTCTCAAACGTTTTCTTCCATCACCCCCTTTTCTCTATCGGCACGTCGTTTTCGCCCCCAAGGCTGATAAAGGAAACGCATGGTAGTAAATTTAAAGAATTTTATTTAAGTAGCTGAACCAAGCTATTGTAAAGCTAAACTAAGGAATTATTTCGACGCTAATATTACGTTCAGAATTCTTGTGAAACTAAAACCTTGATAATTTTCGCAATATCAAGTTCCGGCGCCGTAGCCCAAGGGCTAAGGGCTACAGAGCCGGAGCTTGACATTTTGCCTGGAGCCGGAGCCCAAATTAAAAATCAGTAGGAGCCGGAGCTCAGTTTAAAATTTAGGACCGGAACAGGAACTATGGCCATTTGAGTGGTAGCTTCGGCTCCGGGTATTTCCTATATACTAATGGTTCTGCCAAATAGACTTGTGTGTGCTCTTTATTGCACAATGAACGCGATTGTTATGAGTTACGACACCAGACTCCAACCATGGATCTGCAAGCTTTTTATACTTCTTTGGTTTGATAATCGCTAGACTGCGACATCGTAGCTTGCAGGCGTAGTGTTACTTGTTGAACGTTGGTTCTCAAATACTGTTCTAAGACCAGCATGAAGCTCCCAAGCATCATTGCGTGTCTTTTAAGCAATCTTTCTGTAACAGATTCTATTTGAATAAGAGCTGATGATGCCTACTTTGTAGGCGAAATAAAGAATTGTATTAATCAGACATTAAGCTCTGTAAGAGCTTTGCTAGGAAAGGATTCTTTTCCATAGGCAGTGTCTTTTAGTAACACCTCTAATAACTTGTGTAACAGATTCGCCAGTGCAATAAAACAGAATATGTCAATTGATTTGTGGTAAAATTTTTTGTACATCTCTCCAACAAAATCGAAGGTCTGGATTTGGCTCCTTTCAGCAAAATGTTTGAGAACCACTGTTGCAGAAGCAATAAAAACGGTAACTACCACAACAGCTTATTTTTTAGTCAGAATGATAAAACCAGGTCTGTAGTAGTGTAGAGATCTAACAAGAACTGAGCTATAATGAATAGTTATATAATAAAATATCCATAGCTTTTGTAGCTGTGTAGTTATGCTGTTAGCAGGGATTTTGATCAAGATATGATACCATTGCAGATTTAAGCGTGAAATGCACGGCACGCCATTGCAAAGGAGATATTTTTGTTCCGCATGGTAACCAGTCCAATTTTCTCCTGAGCTTTGTGCTTTACTTTCTGATTCACCACTGCTTATTTTGAGTGCAAAAGACACGAAATCAGACGTTTTCGGCTATTTTGAAGAAGTCAAGTGTGAATTACCTGCTAGAAGTCGTACATTTCTTCGAACAAAGGACTTTCAAACACATCTGCGCATTTGTGTTAATGTAAATGTGTGCGTGTTTGAAAGAACACATGACAGTCCACTGTCCACTATGTGTTTGTGCTCTTTGCATGGCTTTTCCAGGCAGCGCTGTTAACTGGAATCGTCAAGACTGCAACAAGCAAAGCATGCAACGAGTGCAAATCACTTGGTCAATTGGGACTGGTCTGTGTTTAAATACTTGGACACAAATGTAGTTTTGCAAATAGTGATTTTCTTGATTCATTGTACAAAAGGTCCTCAGGTATTGACGGGAAAACCAGCGACTGCTATTTCAGAAATTGTTTATATTACCGTTATCTTGAGTCACGTTTCTGCTAATAACTATTCTCTGAATCGTCTAAACCTGTGGTTGTTGTTTTTTCGCTGATTTCCTTATAGTAAGAGCACTGCTTGCAAAAAACTACCAGATTAATTGTAGACAATACAGCCACAATATTCGAAATCATTTTTTATTCGACGTTTCGGCTAATGCGTAAGCCTTCATCAGGAATAAATGAAATGCAACAGTTAGAAGGAAAAATAAGGATGCAATTTTAAGGCATTCGTACTGTATTATGTCATATAGCTCATTATGTGTTAAAGCAGTAAGGGGTTAAATGAACCATCGACATTGAGATCTGGCTGGTGTTCCTGTATCAGAAGAGACTCGAGTAGAAAGAGAGAGGCTGGTGTTCTTGTATCAGAAGAGACTCGAGAAGAAAGAGGCTGGTGTTCCTGTATCAGCAGAGACTCGAGTAGAAGAGACAAGTTTCTTCTGACCGACGATGCTTACCAATCTTTCCGGTTGCCGAAGTTAAAACGGTGCGTGGGATTCATAGGCGTAGCCAGGGGGGGCCAAAGGGGCCATTCACCCCCAAATTTTTAGAAAATAGAGTCATTTTATGCTTTGGGGGGCGTTTTTTTAAACGAAATGGTGTTATTCGTCTAAAATCAAGCATTTTGGCCCCCCCAACATTTCTTGGCCCCCACCAAATTTTTGAGCTGGCTACGCCACTGGTGGGATTGGCGAACAAATGTTTGCAGACTTCAGAACGTTGATCACGTTTGTGTTTGTTGATTCGGGTTATTAAATTTCGGCGAGTCTGTCCAATGTAATTTGACCCACACGTGCATCATAGTTAGTACAGTAGACTATACTTGAGCGACGAAGATGATTCTGTTTGTCTTTAAATGTAAAAGATTTTTTCAACTTATTACTTTCATGTGTGAAACGAAACTGAAAGGGCATGGTGGCATAACGGTGTACACATCATGGCATTTTTGGTCGGATTTCACAGGAAATTTTCCCGTGGTAAGGGAATTATTTTTTAATATTTCATGACGGTTTAATTATTTCATGACGACTGCAAACAATTTCAGGACATTAGCCAAACTCAAATGAAAAACTACTTAAGTGGATCTGCCGATGCACCAACTTTGAGTTTGTTTGTGCATGGCACATCTGCTTGTACACAAGACAGACATAGCTACTATTAGCAACTTGAGTGCTTGAAGCTGCATGCTTCTTTGTAGGCTAACTAGTACCACCTGCAGCAGCAACAAATCTGTCCATGAGACCTTTACATTCTCATCAGCCTACATCCTTTCTTTTTCCTTATTTTTGCTGCTACACTGGATACTTTCTGTTTAACTGTGACATTTTCATAAAATTATGAATATACCAAATACTTCAATGTCTAAAAATAATCATTTGGTATTAAAGATTGTCATGGAATAAAAAGGTATTATTTGGTATGAATACTTCCTATTATTTGATAGTTTTTTTCAGAACTTTTTGGAAGAAACTTTAACCCACAACTTTTTTAGGTACAGAAGTTGCTTTGAAACTTTTCTTTATTTGCTCATTGGAGATGGTGGTGGGGCCCTTTGTAAGTATAGTAGGCCTACTTACACATTACAGTTGCTTACAGGCGTTCCTTTGAAAGGAAGGTACTTACACATTACAGTTCCTGTTGACGGCCCCTTTGAAAGCAAAGTACTTGCTTACACATTAAAGTTGCTGTTTGGGTACCCTTTGAAAGCATAGCACTTCCAAATTACAATTGCTGTTGTTGGCACTTTCGAAAGCAAGGTACTTGCACATTAAAGTTGCTGTTGGGAGCCCCTTTGAAAGCAACGTACTTACACATTGCAATTGCTGTTGGGGGCCCCTCTGAAAGCATAGTACTTGCACATTTGCTGTTGGTGGCCCCTTTGAAAGCAAGGTACAAGCACATTGCAATTCCTGTTGGGGACCTCTTAAAGCAAGGAATTTTACATTACATTTGCAGTTGGGGTCCCCTGTGAAAGCAAGGCACGAACACATTCCAATTGCTGTTGGCGCCCCTGTAAATGCAAGGTGCTTACAAATTGCAATTGCTGTTGGGGGGCCCTTTGAGAGCAGAATACTTGCACATTACAGTTTTTAAGGGGCGCCTACAATGAAGTTGAAAAGCAGAGTAGGCTACCTATATACTTTTCGGTAGTTGTTGGGGACCCCTTTGAAAGCAGATTACTTTTAAATTGCATTTGCTTCCTGGTGGCCCCACTGAAAGCAAACTACCTGCACATTACAGTTTCTGCAGGGAGCCCTTTGAAGGCAAGTTACTTATGATATTTTTTTTAATAAGTTTTTCACCAAAAATAAGCAAAATTTACGCGCGCAACACCTTAAGCGGGGACCCCATAGAAGGGGAGCCCAGGGAAATGCCTCTCTCGCTTCCCCACCACTGCCCTTACTGCTTTTTAACACATAATGATCTATATGACATAATACTTTACGAATGCCTTAAAATTGCATCCTTATTTTTCCTTTCAACTGTTGCATTTCATTTGTTCCTGATGATGGCTTACGCATAAGACAAAACGTCGAATAAAATAATATTTTCGATTATTGTGGCTGTATTGTTTACAATAATAATCTGGAGCAACTTACAATAAGAATCTATGAAAACCAAGATCTCCGGAGCTGGAGCCATGTTTGTGAAAAGAAGAGACATGTCCCTCCTATTCCCCCTGAAACTCGGTCCGCTACTATTTTCCATTTTCTGTTATGTCAGTCAATAAGGCCTGGTGTCAGAAACGCATCCTTAGGTAGTCAGCATATCCCCTTACTATTATTGATCAAAAGGTCTTATCACGGTTGGCTGAGTGTGATGACGTCATCAGAGGGGCCCATTTTCAGTCTTAACGCGGGCCCCCCAACTCTAAGTCAACCACTGTGTGGGAGGAACCCTTAAGCTGTACATTTGATTCTCTGGAATTGTTTACTGATTTTTGTCCAAAAATACATGATTAAATTTTGCGTTACAAAGTATTGAAGTGTAGATTCACAGACTTTCAATTTTTAATTATCTTGACGAATAAAACAAGAGCACCTCGACCCAAAACTAGAACGCCTCGATTGCTGTTTTTATTCCAAGATTTAGATGTGCACAAAGCAGACACTTTCCATCTGTTTTCGCAAAGTTGATCTCAGTTGCATGAAAGATGACTATGGTGACACAACAGTCGCTGCATTGTGCATTTTGCTATTTCGGAAAATATGCTCATTTGACCCCTCTCGTACGTAACCCATTGCCAGCATGTTCTGTGGTCGTACGTAACCCATTGCCAGCATGTTCTGTGGTCGTACGTAACCCATTGCCAGCATGTTCTGTGGTCCAAAATCGGCTTTTCCAACTGTATGCACATCACACACATTCAAAAGAAATTGTTCCCAAATCCCGACACGGCTTTGTTTGCTTCAAATGTTGATTTTTACGGTGTTAATTTTAACCATTCACGAGTTGTTGAGAAAATAGGTGCGGAAAAGATCTTTTATGAGATGTCACTAGCAGGCACCACTAAAACGTCACTGGTACATGCCCTTTCTATTGTGTACTACTCGTTTGACCAACCCAACGGTTTCAAATCATTGTATTTTTAATTGTTTGAACCAAAACAACCTGGCTGTTGACTGAAGTTAAACTATTGCACTTTTTGCTAAGTTTACAATGCTTAACAGCTGACGCCTGACAGACAAGCTTTAGTCATAACAGCAACGTAAGGGTGATAGGCTGCGACAAAATATGGATACAATTATAGATGATTATGGCAATACATCTATCTATACAATCTGAAACATGTGAGCGATCATTATATTGCTTTCAACAAGATCTGGAGTGTGCATATGTGACTTGCTCAAGAATTTACTGAATTGTGCGTTCGTAAAATCAACCATTTTCTCTCTAGAATTCTAGTTGTTCATCATTTTTCGTCCCGAAATTTCTCTCTCTGGACAACGTTCTGCGTGTTCATGTAGATTGATTCTTAGCTGCATCGTTTCAGTGCACCGAAACGTTAAAGATTATCACAAGTGAAAGAAATGTCTCCGAAAGGGAAGAAGAACGGTTGCCAGCTTATTGCACAAGCTTCAGACCTTCATCAGTGACAAAATTTTTCCCATGCCATTCTATTCAAATCTCGTCAGTACATTCTTAAAGTAAGACACAGGTCCAATGTAAATTTGACGAGATCTGACTAAAGCTTCATAATTATTTATATCAATTTTTTCAAAAATCCAACTTCAATTTTAAGATTCACAATGTCTGGCTGTAGCAGCCTAACGCAGTTTACACAACTCGAAAAGGATCTGGAGAAGTTCTTTGCATTGTTTAAACGTTTGAAGAACTGTCGTTGACAAACGATCTCATAACAAAACGTTTTGCACACTTGCGTGAGAGAATCCGAAGTTTGCACTTAGCAGCAATCAGTTTTAAAGCAATTTCCATTTCTTTGCTTCAGGTCAAGGCCTTGAACACCATGGCATGACAAAAATAGGGTGAAGTCAAGCTCTCAAAAACATTGATGGATTGATTGGGGAAATCAGGCGCAATTTCTCTCGGTGCTGCTCTTGGGGATGTGTTCGATAAAATTTTTTTGCCTTGAACAATTTGAAAAAAAGCTTTTTAAATATCTAGCTGAGCAGATATTTGGACTCTTGAAATAACATCCATTAGCAAAGAGGTTTTGATGGGAACTTTTATGGCAGACATTCAAAACAGTACATGGACCCGAAAAATTGCTGGCTCTACTGATAAAGCATTGTCACATCTCTTATAACCCGATCTTGCACTTTTGATTGAATCACGGATATAAGCGAAAGTTACTTTTGCGCAGGTGCGCAAATCACGGATATAAGCGAAAGGTACTTTTGCGCAGGTAGTATGGAAGGTACTTTTGCGCAGGTGCAAAGGATATTTTGCCCGAATTTCCCAAATTTGTTCGAAAAAACGTTCATGCGGCAAACCTTCTCCCTATAAATTTTCTGTAGGTTTTGGTATAAGCCTAGTATATTTTCCTCTACCATGTTGGCATAGACTTGAAACTATAACATTTAATACGTGAAATTGGGTTCTTCAATACCCAATTCAAAACAAATAGCCTACGCTGGCTGTGTAAGGACATTGTTAGAAGCCAGCTGGTTCAGTATTCTTGAGCATCTGCCTCACAGTTCTAAAGTTTTCCATTCACATTCAGCTGTTGATGTTAGCAAAGAATCTCAAATAAATGCTGAGGCAGGCCTAAAGCTGTTTCCTCCTCTGTAGGCATATATGTGATGTGACATGTATCATACAATTTATATCTCATGACTGTGCCATGAGTTTCACAATATTGTCTGTTTAACCGCACGCACACATATGCAACATGCAATCAACTGTATGGAAAAGTGTGTTCATCCAAACACTGCAATTAAAACTAAAAACAAAATCTTCTTTGTACTTGCCTGGCATTAATTCTACTAACATGAGATATTTGCCTGCAGTATATTCCATCCCCTCAGTGTTCAAGACGTCTATGGAAACAAGTGACAGATCTGTGAAGTTTCAAATGCATGCTTCAAATATCACTGAATTGGATTCACGGTTGCAGATGCCTGCAGGCGTTGATTTGTCACGTTTGGACGCAAATAGTTTTCTCATTTAGAAGCACTGCAACTTGTGGGTTTTTGGCAGTGAAAAAGTTTGTTAGGCCTATGAGGCATTATGAGCAGATGCTCGTAGGTGGAGTTTGGCCTAGGGCAGTATTAAGGGGAGGGCCACAAAGAACTCAGTTGTTAAAATTTTTTAAGTAGAAAATAGGTAAAATTATCAAATGAATAATATTGTTTATAAACGTGCACATTGTGCTGTCCTGTGCAATGGTTTGATGCAAACGTTACACACTTGATTCGCCTGTCCATTGCTCCGTTACCGTGATGGTTGTAGAAAAAAATCCAACTCCAATTTTCTCTATTAACGAGCCATTTTGAAAGCACTAACAAATATATAAGGTGCAGAAATAGATGTAAGGACCTTTTATTGAAAAACTTGCATGCCTAGCACATGGGCTTCAGAAGGGTGGGGAAAGGGGGCTAAGGCCTTCACCTGAATTTTGAAATGTGACATTTTGCTATGTTTGCAAAAAAAGATTATTTTGTAGTTTCGAGAAGGAAAAACGAACTTTCATTACCTTTAACACCCCTAAAAATTTTTGGCTACCTATAAAAAAAATCCACTGTTACTCCACCTGGAACAAATCCTTCGAATGCCCATGGGCTTAGGCCAATCAGAGGAGCTGGGGGCAGTGAAAAAATTTTGAACATGGCGTTTGTACATGCCAATCGTGAGCTTGCCTCTAACACGATCATAATAGTCGTTTTAGCTTAGCACCAATCAAATATGCAAATTTCGGAGTCGAGATAGACTTGAAAGACTAGGGAAGTGCAGTCATTTCAATGATTTAATGCATGCTGTCCTCTAGAGATGAAAATTTTGACAAACTCTTCCAAGTAAGACCATGATCTGTATCATTGGAAGCAAAACGCATTTACTGTGTTTTCGTGACTGATGTTTTTTTGTACCACTCACGTTTGATTTGGCTGGTCAGAGAATTCACTGTCTGGGCTCAGTATGTCGAGGTCGCTTGCAAGGTTGTGGTTTGGCATCTCGTAAAGAGTTCAAAGAAAAATAACGAGGTACACATGGTGAAAGAGAATGAACTATATCCATGTGTTGTCACAAATGTCAAGTACATTTGTGCTCAGTATAAACAAAAAATATTGATGGAATTTTCACAAGACAAGAAAACATCAACTTAACTCTATGTAAAACCAGCTCTCTTTACACCCTCGCAAATATTTGTATGGTCCTATAAATTAGGTGGGTTTATGTTTTGAGGTTGTGATTGGGTGAGGATATTCACAAAGGTATGTTGAGGATTATAGTCAGGAAACTTTGAATGTGGAAACATGAAATGAGAATTGGCTTTATGTTGGTAATTTGAAGATGACACTTGGCCCTATTTTGGTAATATGGTAATATAGCGTGGATCAGCTGGATTTGTATTTTT
>JGI24159J19872_10013949_pt1 | contig 10416 bp, 8 predicted proteins | sample Ectturendosymbi4_FD_19872 | JGI IMG/M metagenome (IMG submission 19872) | reverse complement strand
CAAATCTCAGTGATCTTGTAATAAACATTTTTTGCGTGATGGCAACTACCGCTGCTATGAAAGAAATACGTTGTGCCAGGCCCGTCGCTAGGATATAGCAGCAGGGGGGCCAAAAACCAGATGGAGGGGCCAAAAACCAGAAGGGGGGCCACATTTTAAAAATACTCTATTGGATGTATGCAGCAACCAGGGGGCCAAACATGAAATAAGGGACTCATATTTCAAATGGGGCACCACGGGCACAGATTTCAAATGGGGCACCACTGGCCCCCCGCTGGCGACGGCCCAACGTTGTGCGTGATAGGAACTAGCACTACTAATGAATGGCCATTTCCTGAATTTCATAAAATCAAATTTAAAGCGTTTTTCAGTGAATGACAAACTTTTTTTCAACTGTGCTCTTGAAGCTGAGAAAGAAGAGCTGAATTTTGTCGGAAAGGTTCACAGGGGTTTTAAGAGCTTCTGTTGGCTACAAAATGAACCACTGAATGAATTGCCACTGGGTAAAGAGCACATTGCATGAGTTTTTTGTGGTTTTCAAACACACAGTGGCGGGTGCAGATTTGGAACGGTAACTGTGCGGGGGATTAGGAGGGCGCGAGGGACGGGTTTAAATTGTCCCGGTGCGCACAAAGCATTTCAACCCACACAGGGATCGAATATTTGTCCAATCACGATCCACCTTCAGACAACATTTAGTCTGACTACAAAAGAAAGAGTTTTGCAGTAGATGACTTGTTCAGTGGTTCACCAAACAAGTAGCACACGTGTGTGTCGTGGTGATTCGCCACATATAACGTTGAAATCGTAGCAGCAATAGTAGAGTCCAACTAGTCCAGTGGGGAAACTCTATTACTGTTACGCCGAGGGTCGTCGGTTCTCCTTTCAGGTGGCTCAGGGTGACGTAGCATTGTGGCTGCAGCACGTGTTGTTCGCAACAAAAAAAAATTAAGTCTTACATACGTAAGTGCAACGGTCTACATAGAGAAACCATGACACAATGGAAAAAAAGTGCATTTGATTCCAACGAATTTCGCTGCATTTTAAGCCCTCCAATTAACCCAATTCATGTTTTAAAAAGTTTTTCAGGGCAGTGGTGGGCAATTTGCGTCCCGCAATTATGTCTGGAGGGAGCATTCAGGACAAATTTTAAACTCTGAATTTTCCGCCAACCTATCACAGTAACTTTAGTGCTAAGGCTAACTCGAACCGAGACTTGCTTCTAATTGCATTAGAAGGTATGGCCCTCGACTAAACACAGCATTCTCAAAGCGGCCCTTGCGCCAAACTAATTGCCCACCCCTGATCTGTGGAACTGTACAGCAAAGGCGTTACGTAATCCGCTATATTTTAATGCAAAGCGAGTATGTTTCCTCAACAATTTATACAAAAATATATTTGCAGGAACGACTTGGTCCATATTCTCTAACAACCTAGTTGTATTGTGTAATCACTGTCTTCCAAGTCATATTTCCTCCAGACACGAAAGGAAAAACCTTTGATGAAATTCAAGAAAAGTTCAAAAGAGGATATTTCCCAGGAAAAATTGAAACACTTTCTAGCCGGGAGCGAAATATTCTTTTCGTCCGTACTTTGACTAATGCACAGAAATTGGGTGATTTTTTTGTTTTCGTTGCTTGGCATTGGAATGATGCAGATTTTAGGCACAGGAATTGAAATGGACGTACAGCTGTGTCCGTTTAGTGCTTTTTTTTAAATTGAACTTCATCTCGCCATGACACGCTTGCAAAAGTTTTAAAACTTACTTCAAACTGAAAGTGATGCAAGACACTTGGTTTTGCAGATACAAGTGATTCAAGGAACTTGGTTGCAACTGATGCAAGGCATTTGGCTGCAAACAAGTCCTGAGTAGAAACCAACGTGAATTTAGCAGAAGAAGGAAAATCTGGTCTCGACCACTTCACGAGTTTAGGCAATCGATGTACAGTAGTTTGCATTATAAAAAAGTTTCTTCTGAATGTTTATATCATTCTTAATTTTTGATGGATTTCCATTGTCTTGTTGGGGATCTTTATAGGATGAGCAAAATGCAATGGAACGACAAATTTGCAAGTGCAAAGTCAAGCATCCATAGTCATTCCCCGCAAGACCAGGTTCACTCTATTCTTGCTTGAGCGCAACTACCTTCTTGTACCACTTGCCCAATGTGCGCTCTAGGTTTCACCGATTGCTAATTTTCCCAATCAAACTACCCTTAATATACGATAACTAATATAATATTCCTGCGATTGATGAAATGGACCAAGTGCCTTTTTAAAACTTTTACCAAATTGAAGTCTAAACATTTTTCCTGCACTTCGGCATTGTGTGCTTGAATCGTACCTATAGGAAATCCCACCGAGAGTTTTATGGTCTCGTGCTTTAAAAGTTGACAGGATGGTTGAGAATGAGCGTTTGTGGATCGTTCGTACAATTTCATTGAAAAGAAGAAACAGAGATGAAGGTCTGCATAAAGCCACGTGATAATTCTGAAAGAAGAGTGGAGCAAAATTAGTTGACTAAACGTTGTTTGGTTTCTCAAGCAAATGGTAGATTGTTTTGTCAAGCAATATGAAAAGAGTTTGTCTCATTAAAACATTGAACAAACACATGTACATCTATAGTTGATAATACTGCGTCTGTAGCCTCGAACGTACAAAAGTTGTGCAGGCGCCACTAAAGCTGGGAGTATGGGTTGGATACCCGGTCAGTAAATATTAAGACTTGAACAATGGTTGTTCGGCCTTTTCACTCTCATACTTGGCGCAAACGCAAACAGAATGATGCAAGGAAAAAACTCGGAAAATTCTCCCACTGCTTTGGCACCGAGGCAACATTAGTTTAAAAACAAACCGATCAGTACATAAATCCCACATCAGTCCAATTCAATACATTTTACTTGTGTCATGCGTAGTGCTCCACGCGCTTTCATAATCCACAGACTTTCAATATTCCTTCACGGCATGAACACATCTTCCTTGCCTATAATATTCGAGTTTTACTTGCAAACTGTCAAAACGATTTCCTAAGCTGGGACAAATGCGGCCCACATGATCATTCAATGCGACTTGAGTCCGAACTTTCGTTGTCCAAGTTAGAACACAACATTGCGTTAAAAGGAAACTCTGTGACGAGCAGAGACATAGACAGCAAAGTCAAAAAAAGTCTCTTTCGCCCTACACATGCTTTTTTTCTCCTTACATTATTTTCCTTTTTACTACAAAGGCAGAATTTCAGAATAAAAATAATTAATTTTTGGGCCCCGTCAGACCTATTTCACAAATAATGTGGCCTATGATAGTAAATAGATTCCCTATCTCTGTTCTAACCAGAAAAATGGTTTTGAAGGCAAGCATTGAACAAATACTGTACTGATTCAAGATTTGACTGGTTTCTCTATTGGCACTAACTAGCCCACTGTAAAGTAAAAGGGTTACCTAACCTGTTTTGATTTATTGCAAGAGAGAGTAGACTTCCATAGAAATTCGTATAAAAATGTATTTGTAGGAAGGCCTTGGACCATACTCTCTAACAATCTGGTTGGGTTGTGTAATCATTCTGCTTGTCTTCCAAGTCCTATTCCTTCCAGACACGAATGGAAAAACCATTGATGAAATTCAATCAAAGTTCAAATGAGGATAACTCCACGCAACAAAACCAAAACACTCTCTGGTTCTGAAGGAAATAACCTATTCGCCAATAATTTACTTTTTTACAATACTTGTGATTTGTGAAATTCATCAGCTTAACTTTCTGTGGCATTTGAATGATGCAGATGAAGCACAGGCATGGAAATCCACATAGTGTTCGTTTACTTTCTCATGAATAATTTGCTTATGGTGGGTCTGAGTCAATCAGTGAATGCAGTAGGATCGTGCAAAGCCATCTTCCAGTCGAATATCAGTTGTGCCCTCCAGAGCTTCTACTCCGTTTTCCAAAGGTATAGGTTCCTCTTGTCAATAATACCGGAAGGGTTTTTGGACAAAGAGTAAATCGAAAACACAGCGGTTCGTAAACACGACAAACAACAAGTTGAGATCGACATCCTGTAAAACTGCCCCTAGACAAGTTGAGAGACCGCCCACTGTTTAGTTTCTAAGGCATTCTTTCAAGATGGCTTGTACATAAACCACATGAAAAGAGGCTGCACAATATACACCGAATACAACATTTTCTTTTGTGGCATCTTCTAAAGGGCTTATTAGCCGAACAACAAAGAAAATACATATCACACCAAATTTTGCCCATAGTTGTAATGAAAAACAAAACGTTGATTCAAACAACTGCCGCTGCTGCGATAATAAATGAACTAACCACACAGTAAACAAACATTCATTGAACTATATCGGGCTATTAATTTACAATGACTTCGAATCCACCTTGATTGGTTGCAAACACGGGCGACCGCAGAAATTTTTCCAGGAGGGGGAGCAACATCGACATTTCGCTTGTCCTTTTTCAGGTTGCAAACGATGCAATGCAAATAGACCTTCACAAAACGCTTTACCCTTGCTACACCACAAAGAAATTTCCTTGTGAAAGCATGAGCTTCGTTCGCATTATTTTGAAATTGTATTTAGCATTCAGGTGGAGTTGCATTCGAGTTTGCGAAAAGGTTGTACTTTTTGTCGTCCTTTACAAGCATTAAAACAAAACTTCAAATTTGAAATTCGTTGAAAAGCGTGTGAGGTTACATTTGTTTCATTGATTTGCTTTCGCCTGACAAAGTGCATTTGCACAGGAACAGTGAATACTACCTTTTTTGTGTACCATTATTGTTTTTGTTTTATTTATTTTACGATCAGATTAGAAGCTACTGCCCTTCCCTAACCCTCCGCTGGGGAACCTGCCTGTATAACCTTTGTTTTTTCGGTGCACCAGTGTTCGTTGTCTTGAAGCGTTCATCTGGCGTAAGGAACTCAATACCGCCAAATAAATCTGTCTATCTATCAGCTAAGCGCGACTTTCTCAAAGTAGCCATAGAGCAAATATAATTGCCCTTCTCTGCAATAGGCAATTTTAATTCCTGTGCAGCAGAAAAAAGAACAAGCATAACAAATTTTATTTAAAAGGTAGGCTGCAATACTGAAGGTATTGCAGACTGCAAATAGCTTCTGGAAATATCAGCAAAATTAGATTTCCCAAACTGAAAGATTTCGTACTGAAAATGCGCTCGAGGATTGGAAACACATGTGTAAGAGTAGGCTACGTACATTTTCTACGATGAAGCAAGTCAAATATACAGTAAACACAGAAATCAAACGGCAGACGAAACACTGGACGATATTCTCCGACTTGCTTCCACTAACACTTGTATTGCTAATGGAACGACAGCGTCAGAGAGGCCTCGACTACAGGCAGAACCGTCGCCAGGAAATCCTCAGTAGGGGAGATTGATATTTACAATTTCATAAAAACCCCATCGATTTATTGTGTTTCATATTTCAATTTTGGGGGGCTTGCTGTTTGTTTGGGGGTGAGCCCACAAAAGTCCCTTCACCCCGTGGTGATGAGTCTGACCACAGGCATCCCACTGATAGAGATTTGTAATAAATTGCTATTTGTTATTGTGTAATAATTCCAAAGACGCACTCACATATCTTCATTTTTTAGTATTAAATGTTGTGAATTTATTGTTTTATACATAATTTTATTGCATGTGGCCGGTAAATTGTTACGTTTTTATAAAATGAACCGTAGGTGAAAAGTAGTTGGCCCACCCTTGGAGCTATTCACTCAGGCACATTGGTCCACTCAGTCTCATACTAGCAACATATATTTCAAACTTGTTGCATTGCCGTAGATTCGATCTGGCTTCTTTTTACACAGTATAAAACTAGGTGCCTTACCACTATCAGCAGTCACTGTCTCGCTGCATTATTTGTCAAGATATCTGCGTTCAATAGCAAGCAGCAACATGCGGTAAAACGCCTGTTACTGTTACGCAATGACGACCAAAAGCAGAAGAGTCTGCTCCGAAGTTCGGCCACGCAATGGAACATAAGTGAACAGCAAGCTCACTAATGCAATGACACAAAGACCGTAAACTTGGTTCTTGTGCAGTGTGTGTCTTACCGGCGAATAAACTGTCATTGCAAGAATTAAATCAATTAATCGAAATTGAGCTGCTGACTTCATGTTTTCTAGAAAATTTTTTTCTTTCTTAGGTCCAATTTCCAGGGGGGGAAAATGCCCGTTTTGAAACCCCCTGCGGACGCCCATGATTGCAAAGTTTTTTGAACTTAAGCTAAAACTAAACTGATATGTCTACAAGGCATTCGGTTATAAACAAGCAGTGGGAAATAGTCCACGGAGCAATTAGCTGAAGAAAGGAAAAATTTTGTTCAATTTTCAATACGTGCTTTGTTTCTATTCGTGTTTTGGGAAGTCGATGGAGAGTAATTTGCATTACTAATACAAATTTTTTTCTGCCTTTTACATATAAAGATTTTCGATGGTTTCATTCGTTTGTTTCCCCAATCTAACAACCCACAGTATAAAATGCCTGACAGCAAGAGCGACTTAAACTGACAAGATGCGTTCGATCCTCGATCGATGATGTGGAAGACTTGAAAAACGATATTTTCACCTTGTTCGGTCTCTCGCTTGGCGTATACAGAATGATATAAGGGAAAAAGCTCACTAGAATTTCTGTCATTGCTTCGCCATTAATGAAACAATCGCTTACTGGCAAGAAACCTTGCTATGGCGCAAGCTGCAAGTGCTGGCGTCGCTATTCTAATCTTAGATTCTTTCTCAATGTTGGGAATCACCCATTTCAGTTACTGAACTTCCAATGATTTCGGAAGTTTGTAAACCACAATGACGTTTATATTCTAGAACTTCGCAAGATTTCGCGATAGTCTAAACCTGCGTTCACGAATACGTTTTACACCAAAGTGTCAGTGGATGCGAGGAAATTTCCCGGTACACAGTTCAGACGTGATAAAGTGGCATTAAGGATTGCACCATCAAAAATATCAAATGTAAGATTGTCAATACAAGGACAGGTTGTCCGTTTGTACTTACTGTATACTACAGCAAAAACCTAAAGTGTGCCGCACAAAATCTTGGAATGGGTAGCCCGTTGTGGCCAGCAGGCCCGGTGTTGGAGATATCTGTTCTAAATAACTTCCAACAGGTTTTAAAAATAATTAGATATGCAATCACTGGGAAACGTCCTTTTTCTCTGCAAATACATACAGTACAAAAATTTTAGCTTACTGCAAACAGATGAGCCTCCAAACTTTTCATTCCAGTATAACAGTGGATTATAATTGGAACTAAGAAACACGTTAATCTATCAACATCTTGTACAAAAGAACCTTTGACTATGAATGTATAACACTCATCAAAAACAATGTTTTATTTTGTAAGAAAATTACTATCGGTTTAATAAGTCTTCACATTAGTTGTATAAACCCAAGTTTTAGTCTAAATTATTTTCAACAGACGTACAAAATGCTTAAATACAAAGTAGGTGAATGACTGTTTTTCTCTATGACGACATAAAACGTCTTCAGCTTGTTGCAAAGTGATCGAGTTACAAACGTTTATCCCAGTGTGNAGGGATCATTTTCAGTGNGGCACTTGTGTCGGCAGAATAAAAAGATTTGTGCAAAAGATTGCTAAAAATTCAAGATCAAACATATGCACCATCAACAAAATAAAATGCTTTTCTTTACGCTCAGTGAGCTTCAAACACACTCGGTCTAAAATTTAAGCTTCTTAAACAGCGTTTTCACTTAATGATAGAATAGAGAAAACAAGTTCAAAGTCGACAAACTTTTAATGAGAAAATGTAACAAGCTAACTAACTGCTTTCCGTTTTACTCAAAAAAAAATAAAATGTGGCTCATTGGTGGTGTTTTCATTGGTGCACTGTCCCTATTGTGCAAGTGGTTCAAGAACATAAAGTTCGTAGGATTTAGCGGTTTTCAGTTACGAATGAAACACAAATGGTTCGAAAAAAGTAAATCTTTTCCCAAGCACAAGATGCATATTTGTGCTTAGAAATTAATCGTGAGTTCAGAAGCTTACCGTCCACTCATATTGCCATGTTAAAATTGGCTAAATGATATCGTAATTTTAGGTCTATACATCTCGTTGCTTGTAATTTACTTTAAACACAATGTGGATAAAATGTTCGATATCAGATTAGTGTCTCCAAGGCCCTCTTGATAAATTAACATAAAGACCTATGTTGACTTTGCATAAAAGCCAAAGAAACACCATAAAATTTATATGGATTGCAGATGATGTTTACAGAGTTATTCGCTTTCTGTCTTAAAAGAACGCATTTATAATAACTCTTGCATTTCTGCGTTGTGTTGGAGTCGCAACTTCAAACACTTCACCTTATTTTCTTATGTTTGCAAGCAAACCCCAAACGAAATTGCTTAATGAGCCGATGAAACCAGCGTAATGGTCGAAGGAAATCATTGGGTTGTGCAAATTTTGTCAGCATTGCTGGCTATCAAAATTTTTTTCTATCTTTGTATGCTGTACATTTTCCATGTGCCAGTGTGGTCGATCAGCAGTACAGATTTTCCAAGCCCTAGTGACGTTCCTAAACGTCTATCACTAACGCAGGTCTTTCAAACCTCCTAATTACCTCCTTGATGCTCAAATAACGAAGTCAGTCCAATTGTTTTTTTATTTCTATGCATTGGAATCTATTACCGACAAGGAGAGGAGAGAATGTAATTGTTTGCTTGCTCTGCATTTTTCCTAGCAGAGGTTGCAAGTGGGTATACAAAACAGGGGAGTTTATGCACAAATCTCCTGCCGGAAACAAAACCAACTTTTTTCTTGTGATATTATTACATGAAATTTAGCAGGAAGATGTAACCCACATGCATCAATCGTTCCGCTAATTTTCAGTAAGTTGCTTTCGTCGAAACTGAAAAATGAAACCTTTAAAATTCAAAAATAAAAATCCTCATATTTGTTTCATTTTGACTGTCTTTGGACCCGAAAAAGCGGAGGTGAGGCAAAAATTATTTTTTCCTGATGTTGAATATACTACTGAAATTTTTTCTGAACATAGATCTTCCTTATCATGTGTGGTTTCGTCTGTAGATCTGTTCAAACTTGAGCACGACATATTTGCAAAATAGTTTTTTTCATTTCTGAAGCTACTGTGTGTAGCAGAAATGTTTATAATATTTGTTGCAAAACGTTTACGTAAAACTTGGCAAGAAGTATTAAAGTCACATTCATCAACCTTTTCTGTGATTTCAGATAATTGCCTCGAAGGTAAGTCTCTCAAATCAGCGGAAAGTAGTTTCAATGTCGAAGAATTACAGAATGAACACTGTCGTCTTAAAATATGCGCACTTTGGATCCGAAGAAAAATGTGAGCCCCGACTTTTTGGGAAAAATGGACATATAAGTGCATTTCTTGTGAAGACAAACTTTTCCATCCTTCACATTTTTCACCACACAGCCCTATAAAACAAATGAGAACTTTTATTGCAAGGAGGACAGGTCGCGTTTTTCCTTGTAGAAGATCTCATTCACGTCACTCATCCGCAACAATTTCATCAAAACAATGTACAAGATTGTGAGTCAACTAATAGGTTTAATGAGTTATTAACGAAAAGGCGGTACTCCGTCTCCATTGTGACATATTCGTGCCGAAACGATAATCCATAACTTAAGAATGCAAAGATAACTTTGAATTAGCATAGACTATGCAAGCACGCAATCGCTATCCTGCAATATCTCTGTACGATCAATACTTTTCACTTTCGAAATACCGCAGTTTGCCCTATACTTGCCAAGTATTGTTCTTTAGGGAGGATGTGAAACAGTTTTCCTTTTTGGAGATTAAAAATGTGAATATACGCACAACTTCACTCATAAAAAGCTATTTCATTGGTTTGATACTTAACCCGTTTTCTCTTAGTTATCAGGATATTTTTTGGTAATAGGTTTGACCTTTCTGCACTCCACGAGGCTTCTCATTACCAGTAGAATGCAGGCACTTTCCGGCATTCAATTATGTACTTCTTCTGGCAGGATGCAGAACTTGGGTTGAAAACATATACAGAAAGAGCAACCAAAATTATTCTTTCACAAAAACAAAGCTTTTTACTCATTAACCTGAAATGTTTTGCAATGATACATTCAAACCATTTTTGCTTGATTTAGCTCAAACAGGCAGAAAAACGATTCCACGCAACGTCATTATTTTTGTCAGAAATAATATTTACATAGTAGTGTTAGGGACTGTGAGATGACAGGAAGAAATTAAACGAACGCTGCTAGCAGGCCGGAAATAGGAGGGCGAAAGGAGGGCTTAGTCCCCCCCCCAATTTTTTTCGCCTCCTCTGGAAAAATGTGTTGGACATAGTTTAAAACTATTGGACATACTGCATTTTTTAAAAATTTGGGCCCCTCTCAGAGAAATCT
>JGI24159J19872_10013947_pt1 | contig 10416 bp, 5 predicted proteins | sample Ectturendosymbi4_FD_19872 | JGI IMG/M metagenome (IMG submission 19872) | reverse complement strand
CATTGAAGCACTTTTTAACATTTCTCCCTGACGCATAATTGGCCACTAAAATCCCGGACATGTCCGGGAAAAACCTGACGTATGGCAACCCTACATTTAGCAAACCTGTGAAATCGGATCACAAATAAAACTTTTGATATTTTCAGAATAATCACATGAAAACAACAAAAATATTCTCAGTCCGATCCAGTCCTGATCCGGCCAAAATTTGCTTCAGTCCTGAGCCAGTCCGATCCGGTCCTGTCCGTGCTCATCTCTGCTCTGTTGCATCGATGCTAGCCGGAATCTGAACAGGAGTCGGATTCTCAAATTTGAAAAAATTTTCGTAATTCGTACCCCGACCCGGATCCGGATTGAAAAATTTTCGAAGAGGAGTGGAGTTAGAGTCTGAAAATGTGGCTCTGACCACCTTGGAATCTTGGTCCTCGTTTTTTTCTGTGTGAAGCCGCCTTTGGACCCCTCTTCTGCGAAATACCACGCGTACAAGATCATGTAATGCTTACGTTTTGGTTTGTCAAGCGTGACAATCACTGCTTAGTGATTCCATCCCAGAAAAATAGAATCAAAAGAACAGGTTTCACTTCCATAGACAGTTCAGTAGGGAAGTCTATGTGGATGAATTTACTGTACCGTGTTGGCGCTTACAATTGGCTTTGGTTTTCCGAGATGGACTTTATTAGGTTCAAGTTTTGAATGTTAGTATGCTTGGAGAGTTTTTTGGTCTTTTGGATGTTTTTTGGACAATTTTTTTGTGTGACTCCTCTGTTGAAAAGATTTAAGATTACAAATTTAATCTTAATAATAAAATTCATTTTTCAATCATTGCACTTGTGTGATGACTTACAATCATTGGCTTGTGTAACAAATATTAAGTGATGATGAAACGAATCCGAGTACTGTACAGTAATCTGATTGTTTCCCTCCGTTCAATTCAGATCTTTATTTTGATAAAGTTAAGTAGCCTGCTAACTTTGTACAGATACTAAGTTACTAGGTACTGTATCATCCATGTGATACCACCAATGCTGTTTAGTCAGAAAAATTGGCATTATTATGATTAGGTAGTGGTTGTAGTGTGTGGTTGCACTTGAAGAGTTGTTATTGAGGTTATTTTTCTAAAGTGGCAGCTTATGGTCTGAACGATAATGATTGTCTCATGGCTAAGCTAGCCAAAATTTGTTCAAATGAGCCATTAAAAGGTGTCATGTTTTATTCTTTTGCTGAAAGCAGCAGATGTGTATATTGTATTTTTCAGTAGGCTTATATATAAATATTAGCTTAGCCATTCTGGTCCTTATTTCCACCTATTGCTCATACACCGGCTCCAAAACATGTTAATTACTCACCAATGATGGTATTCTTACAAATATCCTTTGTCAATGTATCTTAATGAGTCCACCAAAATGTTTCCTGCTTTTTTCAGATTTGGTGTTGTATCAAAATTTGATCCAAATTTTATTTTGCATAAAGATAAATTGGTATATAATGGTTGACCTCGAGGCTGGTTGGGTGCATTTTTTTACAGTTTTATAGAAAATTCATCAAAAATGTCAAAAGTCCTCCATTTTACAGCTTAGTTCATGGTTTGGGGTATGGCATATACCGTAGTTAACATGTTGGGAGCCAGTGAGCAATATATATGCACTTTAATATCCCACATGAGCCACTTTCCTTGTGTCACTTTGCACCACGATAACTCGCCAGATGATTGAGCTAGAAAGGTGTTCAAGCTCTCAAAAGATGTAGAAAGACTTGAATTTTTGATTAAAAAAATGGGGAAGATTTGTATTTGAGGTTTTGTGTGGGTGATGTCATAAAGAAAGTCAGATTTATGTCTTTTTTAGCCTACTTCATCTGGCCTTGGGCCTTAACTCCAATAGATGATTTTTTGTTTCTTTTTCTTAAATCAAAAGAAGAAAAATTCTTTATTTTTAAAGCTTTTGATTGGCCTTCTAATGTTTGTGACTCAGAAGTTATGGCCTAAAAACAAAAAATTAATTAACGAATCCATAAATTAATTAATTAAATGCTGTTGTTGGGCCATAAAGTTTGAACCACATATGTTAGAAGACCAATCAAGGGCTCTAAAGATGTGAAATTTCACCTGTTTTATTTTAAGAAAGAAACAAAAATTGCTCCTTGCTGTTCGTGTCCAGGGCCTGATGATGTCATCCAAGAAAACCTAAACCTATCGCAATTATGACATCACATATAAAAAATCCTGAAATCTAAATTTTTCCAACTTTTTTTTAAGTAAATTAGAAGATTCTCCACATGTTTTCAGGGTTTGATACTGGTGAGTTATGGCCTTCAGCCAAACTGGCCAAGGTTACCTTTTGTAGGACTTGATTTTTTACCAAAATTTTATTTTTTTGGCCATAACTTTTCAACCAGAAACATTAGATGGCCAATCAAAGCTTTTGAAGACTAATATTATAGCTTAATTTCCATTAAAAACTTGAGTCAAAAAATTACCTCTTGCGGTTGCAGCCCAGGGCCTGATGACCTTGGCCCAAAATGTCTAAACCTACCCAAACTATGAGATCACCCACAAATAAACAAAATCCAAAACTTTCCATTTTTTTAATCGAAAATTTTCTTTGTGTTTCTTCAGTGGTACAAGTCTGTCCACATCTTTTGAGGGTTTAAACAACTCTTTAGTTAATTCTGTAATCGGCTGGCAAGTTATGGAGTTGTAATTTGACACAACAAATGCTGTCCTGGTTCCTAACATGTTCAGAGATCAATCAACTGTATTTGGTTCAAGCTAATTTTAGTGGAACTGTATATAAGTTGTATTAACATGTTGGCAGTGTCTATTTTCTTTGCTCAATTTTGCCTCCTGAGGCAAAAGCTCTGCTGGGCTGTTTTGCCGTTATTAATAGTTAAACACGATTGTTTGAAGTGGTCACATGGCAAGCATAATACACAAAGTGACATGCCTGAATGAGCATCTAAACCTAAAACCCCAAGCACTGCAATTCCTCAACACTAATGCACGCATGTCACTTTGTGTATCATATTTGTCATGTGATTGCTTCAACCAATCATGTTTGATTGAAAGCAAAATAGCCCCAGCAGAGCTTTTGCCTGAAGAGGCAAAATGATGCTACGTAACATTTTATAATGTTCTTGTCTTATCTTTAGTGATGAACTAATAAAGTGAAGCAAGATCATGTGTCTCAAAAGTAAAATATAATTGTCAATGTTGCTGTTTGTTGCTAATGGATTCATTGCAAAGAGGAAATGTATAAAAGCGTCAGTTTTTCTTCATTTGGGACTGGAAACAATGTTGATGATGTGTGGCGAAACAAAATTGAAGTTCCTGTTTTTTCTCAAGGTATAGTAGCCTTTAGTGCATTTGTCAGTAAATGCAGTATCAAATTATCAATCAGCCTTTGTCTTGGTGTAGGTGTGAAACAGTATTTTTGTAACCACTAAAACAGCTTGCCAGCACTGAAACCATGGCAAAACTCATCCACACATGTCAGACTAAGCCGTTACAGGTGTCATGGTCAGCTAAGCAGGTTATGCATTCCGAACTTTCCAGGTGACCTCTTCAACCAATCGTGTTTGGTTAAAGGCAAAATAGTTCCAGTAGTGCTTTTGCCTCATGAGGCAGAATGCACACTGCTTATGAAAAAATGTTGTTACAAATTTGTGATCCTGGTTAAGTGCCATTTTGTAGTTCTTTAGTTCCATTGGGAACCAGTTTGCATTGTAAATTTTATACTAGGATTAGCTGCAGTTGGTTATACAAGGAAAAATGGATGAACTTTGAGTTAAAAACTTGATTGGAAAGAAAGTTTCAAAGACTTTTTGGTTTCTGTGCGTTCTTCAGTGGAAATAAATCAATGTTAGAAAACACTCAATGTTTAGTCTCAGACATAATAATGCTTGGATTATTTCAAACAAACTTTTCAATTTGATTACAGTCTGTATGCCACTTGCCCAATATCACTTTAGTGACCAACTCTTTTGAACCTCATGACACACAAGCAGTTTAAGATATTTTGATATAATTTATTTTGATCTTCATTCGTTTTTAAACCTGCACAAAATATCTAAAAATCAGCAAAATCTGAGGTACATGGTTCAACTTTTAATTTTTCTGTATGATCATATATGGAATGGGCCATAGTTAAATTAATTTTTGAGCTGTTTAGCACCATAATTGATTTTAAGTTACTTAAGGGACCAACATATCCTTGTGAAAAAGTGTAAAAATAATGAAACAGAGAAATTACATAACCCATCACCAACATAATTTGTTATTTATTTGATTTTTTGTTTCACAAATAAATTCAGTAAATGCAAGGCCACAAGCAGACAAGATCTAGCCTAAATGCCTTATTTTTGCTCTGCCCATGTTATGTATCAAATGCTGAATGACATAGCAGTTACAATTAAAATCCAGTTTTTCAAATTAGTTGTGGAATTGCTGGCTCACATGTCTGAGCTTGAGCTAACTACTACCATAACCAACTCTTGTGCAACTATTGTTATTTAATAGCCTAGCAAAAAAACAATCTTGTATCAATTGATGGTTGCACAATGTGTAAGATAAGACATTATATAATCCTTTAGCAAGATAAGCAAAAATAAACAATGCAGGTACTGAGTACATACATCTTCATTCATAATTTACTGTGGGCCTTCTGAGTAAAAAAGCAAGATTAGCTTAGTGAGCAACCTGCAGCTACGAAAGCTGCATGCATTTTTGAACATATTGTGCGGCTGTGAGAAAAAGTTGTTAATCTTTAATTTGTTTAGCAAAAACATGTTTTTTATTGTAAACTGCATGTCTGAGGTTAAAAATCTTCACAATTGCTTTTTCTGCGAGCAACAGTCAAAGATGTTGACTAAGTGACATGCATCTGAAGCTTAATTGCACAGTCATTGAAACAATGCATCAATGCTAGCGGTATGCCCAGCCATTGTGATGTGATAGAGTAATGGCAGTGTCTAAACCAGGGATGGGGAACCTGCGGCCCATGTTGACATTTGATATGGTCTGCATCGCAATGTTCGTTCGTAAGTTAGAGCACAAATTGTGTCAAAACGAAGCACCATGATAAGCAGGTACTTACATAGTAAGTCAAGACAAGTCCCTCTTGCTAATGGTTAGATATAGGTAGAATTATAGCATAAAATTAATGAATTTGGCAGCCCGCCAGTGATAATGCACAATTCATGTGGCCCGTGGTAGTAAATAGGTTCCCCACCCCTAGTCTAAATGACCGTATCTTGTTTTCCCTTTCGAAGAGCTACAAAAATGCATCAAGTGAAATTGCTTTTGCTCAACTCTGCGAAATATCTGACCAATTCTTGCATGTCAGTTGCTTCTCAGAGTAAATAATTAAAGTGGTTAATTTTTTCTAGCCCCAAACACTAACTGTAAATTCTAAATGCTAACTATAACCTTAAACACTAACTCTATATGCTAAACCTAAAGCCTAATCTTAACTCAAAACCCTAAATCTAAATCTGTGTCTGGTTTTCGACAGTTCTTAACATGTTCGCTGCCAGTGTACGAATATATCGGACGTAGAAATCCCGCTTGACCTGCTATTTTCGTGCCACTTTGCAGCTTAATAACTCGCCAGCCGATTGTGCTAGAGAGCTGCTCAAACCCTCAAAAGACTTGGCAAGTCTTCGAGTCTGCAATGAAAAAAAACTTCTGGTTTTGAGTTTCGGGCTTTTAGTGAGAGATGTCGTACGTGGGGTAGGTTTTGGCAATTTTTGCTCAGGTTACCTGGCCCTGGGCCCAACCGCAAGATGACAGTATTTTGCTCAAGTTTATTGGAAACTAGGCTAGAATCCAAGTCTTGAGCCTTCGATTGACTTTATAGCGTTTCTTGTTCAACAGTTATAACTTAAAAACAACAAAAACTAGGGGAGTAATTAAAATTATTTATATGTCGCATACCCAGGTGCAGCCTTCAATCTACCGCATGACCTCATTGGTCAGTTTCCATAGTGTGAGAAGTTAGGGTTGAAATATATGATGGCATGTTTTTATTTTCCATAGGAAATGTATGATGGCATGTTTATTTTTTTCTTCCTATAATGCAGCGGTAGTCCTCACACACTAGTACTGATGGGATGTAGACCTCACGCCATAGTAGCACCCAAAATTTCATGCATGGTCCCAATGTACAGCAACCAGGGGTGGGCACCCATAGACCATAAGACACTCAAGAGAGTATTATGAAACTGTCTTCTTTTGTATTTACTGTGACATCTGTTAATTCACCACTTCCAGTAATGATTATTTGATTACTTCTTGCCTGTTTTTCTCTGTGCTTATGCAACAAATGCGTACCCTGCTATGACATGTCTATACTTCATTTGTTTTTTTATGATGATGAAAACAGTTTCATTTTGAAACACTTGATATAATTGCATTTAAATCCTTGGCAAACCCTTTGTGTTGACACTGACAACATCTGCATTAATCCCAATGAGGTTGTTTATGTGGCAAAACAAGCACAATCACTGATTTTATCCCCCATTGTACCCCATCCTTGTTTTCAGTGTTGTTGGTCAGTTCACTCCTAAGTGGTAAGGCTTGGCAAGCATGCGCACAGCAAACAGAGAAGAACCATTTCCACACAAACTCTACAATTTCACGTCAAGTTTATGTGTATGCCCTGTTAGTTCAACATCTTTCTATAGCAGGGATTGCCAACCTTCTTGAAGCTGAGAGCTACTTCTTACGTGCCGATTAATGCAAAAAACTACCAGTTTGATACACACTTCTGAAATAAAAATGTTGCTCAATTTACCTTTAATTATTTTAGTATTAGCAATCAAGATATTCTGCAATGTGAAGACACTGATCATGTTGAAGTAATTTTTAGAACCGGCCTGCAGGCAGTAGCATGGCCAGCCCGAATTTTTTTTGTGCGTCAAATATTTTGACTTTTTTGGGACAACGCCTCTCAAAGCACAAAACAACAAGAAATGGTAGAAATTTGGGGGCCTTGGCCCCCCTTGTTATGTTTATGCCCGCGGGCGACCTGGTGCCCACAGGCACCACATTGGTGAACCCTGATCTATAGATTGTTTTTTTCAACATATGAATTGGTATGGTCCAAAATCAGAAAAAGTTTTTTTCAACATATGAATTGGTATGGTCCAAAATCAGAAAAAGTTTAGATGCACATAAGGCAGAAAAATTGGTAAAAATATACTGATTGTGTAGAGCTGAAGAAGATAACCACCACAAACTGTTCGATTTATTCTTCTCTTTTTTCAAGTCCTGAAATTTAGTTGCTCTTCGTTTTGTTTAATTAAAAAAATAATTACAATTAACTGTACAAGTGTCCTGTTTATTTTATTTTTTACTTAGTAGATTTTTTCAAAGGAAAAATAGTGTTTTTTTGTGGGTTTTAGTGTTTTTTAAGGGGGCTTTTTTAAAACAACCCGGGTGTTTTTTTGGGTTGTTTTTTTACAACCACCCTGACAAGTTGCCTTAATGCAGTCATTTCAAAGCAAATTGTTGAACCATGCTGTTCATATATGTACAACAAACTAAATGGTACCAATACAAGGTATGCTTTACCAATAAAATTGATGCCTTCCAGTGGTCAGTTGCAACCTATTCGTGCATATCAATTTCAGCATGAATATTGATGACTTCTTCTGCTTTGTGTATCTTGTTAGTTGTAGGTTCACCATTATGAAATTCTAAGCTTAATATGTGCTGCGCTTATGTTCTAGAGCAGAAAAAGTCTTTGATGTACGTTTACAAGTCTCTAATGCAGTTTTAATTTGCAGTGGGAAGGCGAAAAGGTGTGATAACACTGAAGTATAAGCGGATTGTTATTGCAGTCATTATTTTTCTTTTCCTCGGAATATTTTACAAGTTAACAACATCATGGCAAAGTATGACTCTCAACAGCACTTCAGCCATGAAGTCTGGAGTCCTAGGTATTGTATTTATGGGCTTTTGTGAAGATCACTTTTTCACTTGATATTGGTCTCACATGTGTTGTGTTTTTTCTCTTATAAAATTTTGCATTGACCAGTAAATGCTGATGTGTAGTATGATCTGAAACCCTCTGTTTCCTGTCTTGTTCAATTTAATAATTGAAGTTTGTTGTATATTCATATTTAAACATCTCATGAAACAGCTTTACATTGTTTAGTTAATGTTTTCTGTAGCTTCACTGTAATCTATGATTTTGTTCATGGTCGTTTAGCTCTGTTTAAATTGAATATAAACACTCATTCCTGTTTTTGTATTTGGTTGCTTGTTAAATTTGTTGTAAGTGTGCAAGTTGTTGCATCATACCTTTTTAATACTTCACTGTATATTTCCTAAATTTATTTTTATTATGAAATGCTAATGAGTAATGTGAAGTTAGCATGTGTTGTACTTCTAAAATTGCTCAATGCTGGCTCCCATTGCTGGAAGTATTGAAAAATGTGTTGCATGTATTCAGTTGCCCAAGTTGCTCATAAGAGGAGATTGATGTCATACAACCGAACCTACCCTTTAACCAAGCCAGTTAACACTGGTTCTGGTGCATCATTTCGCATTGGTTTGATTACAGATATGGACAAAGACTCTAAAGGTCAGCTGATTCAATTTGCTCAGTAATCATGAGATATCTATCAAAATATGTCATGATGTATTGCAAAAAAAAGATATGCCAAATGGTTCCTAAGTTTATGTTCAGTTGAACAATTTATTTGATTGTATATCAGTACTAAAAAGTATAGTAAAAGTTTTTTCTGTTTGTTCAGTGGATTAAGAAGCAGTCAACTCCTCTTTATTGGATTTAACTTTGAACAGAAGCGTGTATTATGTTTGAAAACATAGATAATATTTCTTGTATTTTTTGGCCAAACAATATATCTAAAATGGTGTGAATGAAATTTTATCTCTGGGCAAGATTGTACATTATCTCATACAGAAAGTGAAGTGTAGTTCACATGTGGGTTTAATTTTTCGGTCGTATATATACCAAATTTCTTTTAATGACTGAAAAAAATGAAGACAATTTAGTCATAATGTCTGAAAAGGTAGACTGGTGATTACTGTTACAGTGAGTTTTAATACTATCATGGGACAGATGACCAAAATGTCTCATTGCAAAAATAATCCCAGCTTCACATTATAATGCCACTAAGGCATCTTTTTGCAGAACTTTTGCTTATTATCGAACCTTATCAAATATTGCCTTTAGTGCCTATGACCAAATTAACTGCGATTTCATGGAGTTAGGCTTTTATCAAATCATTTCTGTCCGTTTTAACAACAAGTAAACATTATTTTTTGCTCGCATACAAATGCATTACTGCAGGAGCTTTCTGTTATAATATAAATCTAATTTGCCAGAATATTTTCGCTAATTTCTGCATTGTGTTGACAGGTCTGCAATGCATGTGTAGAGTCTTGTTCTATCAAACACACAAACAGGGATTGCCATGACAGATAATTTTAAAATAACTGCCCTGTCCTTTACACCCACTTATGATGAGGACTATAGCTTAACAATTTGTGTGCATTCGGGTGTGATTGACATCTTGCTGCGTATCCCTGTTGTACTTAAAATCGTTCTCAATTTCGATTTGTTTATTTTGTTGCTTATTCTTCTGACAGCAAGCCCACCTTCTAAGTGTGCGTTTTTCGTTGCTCCTGATGAATGCAGATTGCTTGAAACCTAAGTTTCACATCAAATTACAAGCCTGGTTCTAGAAAACATATGAATATGAAACCTGCTGTTATTTTTGTGTCACCATAACTAATTTGGGCCGTTAGAAGAATGTTTGTTATTTTAATTGTAAGATCGCATTTTTTGTATGCAGTGATGTACTGTTTAGTCTGTAATGCTTGCTGATAAGTTCAATAATATGACATATTGATGCATGTGTTTTTCAATTATACATCAAGCATGTTAGATCTGTTCTAAATTCATCAACACTAAAAAAGCTTTCAAAAAACTATGCATTTTTATTTTGAGACGTTTCGGATTATTATTCTTAATCAATCTTCAGTCAAAAAATAAAGCAACACTTGGCAAGCTAGCAATTCAAAACCAAACGACTCAGTGACGCAAGAAATAACAGTGTGACGCAAAAGACGTCAAAAGCAAAACCAAGTGTTGACGTGTCTCTCACGCTGTAGCACACAAGCACGAGCTGTGAATCTGATTCACGCTATCCTACACGATGATGAAGGCGTTACTCAGGCTCGCGGCTGTTAGAGACACGAAACAGACAGGGGAGTTGAGAGGTGACACTGTACAATTTATTGCCTCGAGTTCTGCGCTGGTTTTAATGACGCAAAACGGCAACATCTATCGCCCATTAACACAAACAGCGACTTGTCTTTCACGACGATACAGCAGCAAACATATCGCAGAAAACAGTTAATGGATCAGGCAGACGACAACTCGCTCACGG
>JGI24159J19872_10013946_pt1 | contig 10416 bp, 8 predicted proteins | sample Ectturendosymbi4_FD_19872 | JGI IMG/M metagenome (IMG submission 19872) | reverse complement strand
TTGATGAAGCTAAACTGTTTGACCAATACCAAAACTTGTTTGAGTTCGTGCAAAAAGAGCATCAACCAAATGCAATTTATTGTAAAATGATGGAACATGACAGATGGGAAAAATACTTTGCAACTTGCGATACCATTGAATGTTTCAGCGAACTGACAAAGATTGCACAGTTTTACTTCAGTGTTATGGCTCATTACGCTAATGTGGAACGATTTTTATCCTTGATGCAGCCACAAACCTAAACAAAGATAAATACTTCCAATTGAACCCGTTTCTACTCTATTAAAGCTGGTGTGCAACTTAAAACATCTTTCACACAATTAGTTTCATAATATTGTTGAAGGTGATTTTACATTAGAAATTGAAGGAAACTGCAAATGAAAATGTGGCAGCCTTATTGAGCTTATTAGTAAATAAACATGGACAGAAGGGAATCGTCATTTAACAAGTGTAGAGCTTATGCAAGTCTTTCTAAAAGACGTAAAAAAAGCAAAAGTGGCAAAAATGAGAGGAAAAAGTTGCCAGCCAAGTCAAGAAAGATTCAAGTGAATGTTTTACAGTGGCAGTGAAGTCCAGCGGAGACATTTCTGCGGAACCTGTAAGACGACAGAAACTCGAAGAACATGTTGCGATAGACTTAGATCTACGTAACGATGAAAATAGACCTAGTGCCAGCAGTGCAGTAGCAGAAGAACATCAAGATGTATAATCGGAAAAAACGACAGATGAGATGGGTGACGCTAGTACTATAGGCAATGATATCGGTCTCTGGGCCCTCTGGCCAGCCAATATACCGGAAAAATACGAGAATATTGGTTGAAATATGAAACAGGTTCTTTTTGGCATTGTGATGAAAAGTCATTTTGAAAACATGATGTTCCACAATACAGAAAAGACATAAACTTGTCACGAAAATGTTTCAGAAGTCTAATTCGTCGCCAGAACCACAATGTCGAAGTAGTTGACAGAAGATGGCTTTGTTTTTCTCTTTCACAAACTTGTGCTGAATGTTTTTGTAGACTGATGTGCACGGATATGACTAAATGTGCGCATTTCCTTATTAGAAAAGGAATCTCCCACTGGAAGCACGCTCATGAGCCCCTGAGGAGCACGAGCATTCAGTGGAACATATAGATGTCACGATTACATTTAATCGCAGATGCAATTAATCACTATGAAGAATTGATACAAAATTAGCCAGTCAGGTCAATCAATGCGAGCAATATCGGAAATCGCCTCTGCCCGCAACATATCGTTTCCGTCGTAAAGTTTATTGCTGAGCGAGGATTGACGTTTAGAGATGATGAAAACGTTGGATCGTCCAGAAAGTTTTTCCAAAAAATTTTCAAAACTTTTGTCAAGCTAATATTTAAAAAAAGAAAATGCGATGCTTCTTGCAAATATGTTTTGCAACAGTTTCACAAACCGCTAATCATTGTCAAATACCATGTTGCATCATACAGTTTTGTTACAGTTGAGTTTAAAAATGTGACATCAAAAGATTACGTCACACATATTAATGATATGTGGAAATCCTCGTGACTTCATCGATCATCCCCTACCTAAAGATTCTGTGGGGCCTCCCACCACGCCTGGGACCCAGGCCCCCCATCATCCAAATCCGGCGCTGTACTGTCTAAATGTGTACGCTATTGCTGACGATATCCCTGCCACTGGAAGTGGAAAAAACATGATTGAGGCAGAGCATGATCATGGACAAAATATGAAGCAGCTGCAAGAACGCTGCGTACCGAAAAACATTAAAGCAAATGCAAAAGATTCTAGAGAAAACTACTGAATTCTCTTTCATAGGATATCAAATAATTGCAAAAGCAATCGAGTCTGACTTCCAAATTGATTCTCTTTCGAAAATGTCTCCCTCTGTAGATGTGACAGTTGTGAAACACTTCTGTGGCATGGTGAAGTACATAGCTAAGGTATGCCCAGACCGTATTCAATGACTAACTCGAAAAAAATGTACTATGACAATAGTCTAATGACTCGATGACAAGGTGTTGAAAACAGTCAAGAGGAACATGCCTGAAGACCCAATCCTTGCTTATTACAACCGTGATCAAGTCTTTACTTTGCAAGTTGGCAGTAGCAAAGATGGTTTAGTCAGTGGTGCTTGAAGTTTGAACGCCTCAATACGTCAAATTTTCGTGAATCTGGATACCACTTTTCAACAAGTTTAATAACAAAAATTTGTAAAAAATAAACAGAATTGTAAATATTCACCAAAGAAATATTCACTGGCGTAGTGTGGAAAAAGATCAATGCAAGGGCTGCATCACATTCATCAGCACCAATCGTATTCTTCATGTAGGTAGCCAACAATGTTGCTAGTCTGTTGGAAGGAATGCTAGAAAAGTTAATCTGGATGGAAACAAAGCCAAGTTCTTAGAATGAGGACTTAAGTTCAGATTTAGACTTTGCTTCCCAACACTGTTGAAACCCCCTACATCTAATCTCAATACCCCCAGGGATATTGAGGCAAATTTTAAGAAGCTCTGGCTTAGGTTTTGCTATTTGCAAAGTGGCAAACCCACTGAATGTGCTCCTCGGGTTCTCACTTCTTTATTTTATTTTTGTCTTTGTCTAAGATAATAGGTCCATAATGGATATCACATTAGTTAGAACAGGGGCGGGTAATGTTTTTGAATTACCAGGCCATTTACACGGTCAAGAAGGCACACTAGGCCAGGAGAAACGAGGTAGCCAAAGACGAGTTGTTTGGTTCATTGTATGATCGAGTTTGACAGGAAGTTCAATGAAGACAAGCACGGTAGGCACACTGGTGTCCGCTCAAAAGTGACTTGTTAATACGGTGGCGTACCTAGAGTTTCCCGCCACCGGGGAGAAAGTCACTTTGGGTGCCCCCAGCCAACCCGTTCGTGGCAACATAAACGCGAAGAGTGATTTGGGAGTAATGGGGCGTGGAAAGCTGACTCGGGCCCCGCATACAATTGTTTCGAGACCCGCCTGAAATTTTAATATGGCAGTGAAGTCACAGAGTTTACGTTATGAACTTTCAATCTTAAAAATAAAAATATATCGTAAAGTTAAGAATCTAAGTTAAGAATTGTTTTACGTGATGCCATCCAGTAGGCTACCACACTTTCAAATTTGCTCATGATTGATCATTCAAACTGTTGTATTGCGAATTCCAAATTGCGATATTACATTCGAATTGCAGCAACTAGTGAAAGAAAATGCAAAAAATGTAGGCAAAGTGACCTAATGATCTGCAAGTTCTGAATGAATTTTAATGTCAAAGTTTCATGGGCACAAAAACCTTCTGAAAACACAGCATAAAATTTAACCGCAGTGTTGCAACTTGCACCCGCTTGCTTCCCTCTCTCGTCAGGTCTGGTCGGTCACAAGACTCACAATCAACCCTGATGCAAGCTGTAGGAGGTTCTGGAGCATGCACTCCCAGAGTTTTGTATTTTACAACGTCATAGAGGACAGAATGAGGGCAGACTCAAGATTCACGAATACATAAAAGGGGACAGCCAAAAGAATGAGAATATATATGAAAAATTGAAGGCAAATGATTTTATACAAAACTACTAGACAATTATAAAATTGCAAATTCCTAAAACATTTATTGGATATAATACCCTGAAAGATTGACAGAAAATAAAAGAAATGCTCCGATGCAGTGTTTCACTTCCAGTTATCTAACTTCAAAGACAAAGTGTTTGCCTTTGCTGCTGGAAATTTATCAATTATTTTGTTAAAAAACTGATATAATTTCAATGTGTCACAAGTGGACGTGGTAACCTAAATAAAATCTAAGACCAATGACGCTCTGTAAAAAATTCTTTGTTACCTCAATTTCGATAATCATGCCCATAGCGATGTTCACTTCATAGGTCGAATTAATATCAAACACACGCAACAGTAACTTAAAAGCTCACAATTATAAGTAAGGTTGTTTCCCCGGCAATGGAGTGGCGTACCTAGGGTTTCCCGTGTCCGGAAACAAAGTCAGTTTGGGCGCCCCCACCCAAACCGTTCTGGGCAGCATAGACGCGAAAAGTGAGTTGGGAGTAAACGGGGGTCGAAAACTGACACGGGCCCCGTATATAGATGTCTCCACATCGTTCCTACGGAGTCTGGAAAAGCATAGAAAACGTTTGGTCATTTTTCAGCCTGAAAAAGTTTGGAAAATAATTTTTTTGGTCTGTTAGTATGAAAAAAAATACTTTTCCAGTCTTGATCTTTCAACATGCATTTTCGTAATATTTCATTCAAGATTAATAATAATTTTTACTTTCATCGTTTTAGTGCCTACATTTTATCTGGGTACACCATTCGGATAAGTAAGTCTGGAAAAAGTCTAGAAATTTATGTTCAAATTTGCGTAAGAACCTGTTTCTAGACCCGTCTGAAAACTTCATATGACTGTGACATCACGGAATTTAACGCCAGGACTGTTGAATCTTGCAAATCATTGACTATCGTAGAGTCAATCGTTTCGCGTCAGAACCGTCGCCAGAAAGTCTTCATCGAGGGAGCTTTGCGTTTGTCCAAGGGGGGTTAACGTTCTAAAAAACTCCATTGATTCAGAGTGTTTTACATTTCAATTTGGGGGAGTTGGAGCTTTGTTTGGGGGGATAAGTCTACTAAGGACCCCGTGGCGACGGGACTGCTTCGCGTGAAGCTATCCCCACTTTGGAATTTCGGTCACGATTGATCATTCAAGCTGTTGTATTGCTGCATTCCAAATTGCGGTAATACTGTACATTTGGATTGTAACAACTAGTGAAAGGAAATGCAAAAGCTACGTAAAAGTTCCCTGATCATCTGTAAAAATCTCCATGAATTTTAATGACAGAATTTTATGAGCAGAAAAATTTTCTGATAACACAGCATGAAATTGGCCGGAGTTGATCCTTGTTTTGTAAAGCACGGGTGTGTCAGAGCCTTTTAAACATCCAGAATGCAGCGTGCCTGCTTGTTCGCCTCCCTCATCAGGTCTGGTAAGAATCACCGCTGGTGCGAGCTGTAGCGGGTTATGGAGCATAAACTCCCAGAGATTTGAGTTTAAAACGTCAAAAAGGACTGACTGAGGGTATACCCACGAATACATAAAAGAGCAGGACAGATAGAAGAATGCATATGAAAAACTGAAGGCAAGTGAATTTGTACAACTTCTAACTAGGCAAGTATAAAATTGCAAAATCCTAAAACATTTCTTTGGATATAATACCCTGAAAAGTTAGCAGAAAATAAAAGGAATACTGTGATGCAATGCATAGCTTGTAATCATCTACCTTCAAAGACAAGGTTTTCTTGCCTTTGCTACTGGAAATTTATGGATTATTTCGTCTAAAATTGTAATTTAAATGTGTCACATGTATTGACATAGAAAATATCTAAGGGTAGTAACGCTTCGTGGGAAGTTCTAGGTTAGCAATCTTTTGACCTGAATTTCGACAGCCATGTCCATGAAGATGCTCAGTTTATAGATTCAATTAATATAAAACACATGTAGCAGTAACTGAAAAGTTCACAATTATAACTAATATACTCAACGCCAGGGCTTACGACAGGGGATACAAGAGGTATATCGTACTCGGACCCGGTAGGTACTGGGGTCCGAAAGGATGTAAGTGCGCAAGATAAGTTTTTCTGTAATCACCCCCAAGTGTAAGGCTTTACCCAAATAACACTTAGTCTTTTTCCAAATCTTAACATGGTTGCGGTATTATCTATATTCTGATTACTATACAAACAAGCTATACAAGTTTCAACGAGGGCTCCAGTAGCTAGGGGGCCTGGAATAGGTCTTTGTACTGCCTGGAAAAATTTCTCCAGAGGCCCTGTTCAACGCTGTTGCGCAGTTGCAATGAGAATCTTGCAAAGGTTGTCAGCATTTATTTAAATATTCCACAAATTAAAATCATCATAACTACCTTCAGAACCACATCAAATCCATTTCAGTATGAAGTTTGTCAAACCACAAAAGCTCAACAAGTTTCCTAAAAATCAGATTGGTTGTCATAACAACATACTGCACGTTTCATCGCTGCTCAAAAAGCATGCGCAGTAACATCCTGCTTGCACTGTGAACGTTGGACTCCCGTCGCATTGTGACGCAACTATAGAATGAGAACGAATCGGAAAGATCGTAACCCCGGCTATCTGATTCTGAAAGCATAGTGACGCACGCGTGAGTTAAACTCATGCGAGCGCTGATTTCTGGAGACAGAAGCTCCACCTGAAAGCGTCAATCTTCTCGCGGTGAGAACCTTGGTGATCTTGATAAGATTTCTCAACTAAGTAGCAGCTGCTGGCATTTAACATTTTGTAGACCGTAATTATTAACATCCGCTGATATTTGACTTTTCGTAATTAGTACGTAACATCCCGACTTCAATTTGGCGCTCCCAAAATGCTGCGCCTGGGGGCAGATGTCCCCGCCTTAGTTACGCCACTGTTCCCTGGGGCGGATCCACCTAGTAACGCTAGGGATGGAGGCGATTGGTAGTCAAGCCTCATAACGGCTTCGCTGCTATAAGAGAGATGAATTATACTTCATGATATCCCTGTGAAACAACAGTAGACGACATTATATCGCGAACAAGGAGGCGATCGAACATGACGAACCACTTATTCGGAGTTGGTTTTGATGTGTTGTTTTCCGAATTGTACAAAATCATAGTGAATAAAGTTACTTTCGTAGGTTTTAGGGAAAGAGATCGCCAGCGGGGTAACTAGAGGTTTCAGCCAAGGGGTGAAAACAAACTGAAAGGGGCCCATTATCCACCATAGGGGCCCACTTGCCAACGCTCAGAAAGCAATTGAGAAATTGAGCATTTGGATGTAGATTTCTAGACGAAAACCCGAAATCACCGGGAAACACTCCGAAAAAACTTCCGAAAAACGCAAAAAGCAACAACCTACTGAAAACCAAAAGATTAGTGAACATCGAAATATAAGCTAAGTGGGGGCCGTGTTTTACAATTAGCTAGCTAGGTGGGCAATTAGTACCCTTGCCCTCCCGTCAGTTACGCCACTGGCGATCGCTCCAATCGCCCCCTGCTGGATCCGCCTCTGCTGGTGCCCAGTTGCAATTAAAATCTTGCAGAAGTATGCAGCATTTATTTAAAGATCACACAAATAACAATCGCCTCAACTACCTTTGGAACCAAATCAGGTCTATTTAGCATGAAGTTTGTTAAACCATGAAAGCTCAACAATTTTCCAAGATATCAGATATGTTGTCGTGGCAACATACTGCAAGTTTCATCGCTGATCTACTGTAAAAGCATGCGCAGCAGCATATGCTGCATGCACTACGAACGCTAGATTCCCGTCCCATTGTGACGCAACTATAGAATTAGAGCAATTTTGACAAGTTCGCAACCAAGGCTCCAGTAAGTATTGCGACGCGGCCGTAGTCAAACCAAATGAGGTCTCTGATTGCTGGAGACAGAAGCTACGCCTTTAAATTCGCAAACTCTATTGCTCAATTACTTCTAACGCTTAGGCTGAACACTTGTACATACATCAGTTAACTGCATTTGCAACTCAGCTACGAGTCTGACTCATGGCAAAGACCGGATTAGATACATACTGTAGATTCGCTGCGACTTGCATTCTAAACCGAACACTGCGAAACCTTCAAGTGGAGAGAAAAAAAACGAGGTAAGTACAACAATCAGACAGCATCATAGCTCTCAGCCGTTAATTAGTTGACTTTATTTAAAAAAAGTAGTTTGGTGAAAAATCTAGTGTTGCATTTTCATCAGTCCCGTCGCCACGGGGGGATTTGGTGGGTTGACCCCCCTACAAAGCTCCAAGCACCCCCAAATTGAAATATGAAACACTATAAGTTAGCGAAATTTTTGTCAAATTTGAATGTCATGCCCCCCCTGCACAAACGTAAAGCCCCTCCGCACAAACATGAAGTCCCCCTGTTGACGAATTTATGGCGACATTCTGATCTTCATGAAGATAGGCGCAAGACCAGGTTCCAGTGATGAAGAGTTTAGGGACAGAATGTAGGGAACGTCCGTGAGCTTGAAAGCACAGCTTACTCTTGCAAAAGTTCATTTTGGAAAACACCTGCTGGCACGAGTCAGTCCTGCCAAATATTACATTACAATCACACACTTAGTATGGGCCAACAACATAGGAAACTACAAATGTTTCAGCTGACGGTAAAAGTTAACGGGAGTAGCAGAAGTAAACTTGGACACGAGAACGCCCGAAGCTTGCAGCTCAGTCAACTCTATTTGCACATAAGAGGGGGGGTCGTCATGCAAAAAGTCAATAGTTCTCAAAATTTTCAAATGTTGAGAATGAGAATACACATTAGTGAAACGCAAAAAAAACGTCAGTAAAATTTGTTGAATGGCTGCGTATCATTCATAGCGTTGCCTTTACGCAACGTTTTCACTTAATTGCTGACCAGGCCCTGGGTATTTGTTGGTGCGCATTTTCACTCGTTTCGCATTCCTTTGCGAAGGTTGCCCTGTTTTTTTAGTGTGATACGGGATTTTCTTTTTTTCAAAGCATTACACAGTCAGTTTGACAACAACAGTAATACGCCCATCCTGTCACGCAATAGGAAGTAACTGACATGAGAGATGAATGGGAGCGTGAGAGCAGTACATGACGACTGTGTAAAAGAACTACTGTATTTGTAGGAATGCAAACGAAACAACGACCGGGAAGAGAAAAATTGGATAATTCCAAACTGTATTTACTGATTGATGTCAGAGGTGGCTATTAGGTGAGGCCAACGAGGGAGTCACCTCAGGCCCTCCTTTTTCAGAGATGCCGTGGGTCCCCTTTTGAAAGTCGCAGTTATTTCATGCATTGTTTTGTTAACACTTCAGTGCTAACTTGCGTCGTACAACGTAAACCAGGGGCGCCGACCGACGTACGTTGTTCGACGTATTTTGGAGAATTCTATGGAGCACTGTTGCCACTGGAGTTAGTCTCGTCAACATCAGATTTTTGCCTTCTTCAGTATCAGATAACATCAGATTTTCACGTTACAGTTTCATTTAAGCTAATTGCTTTTATTACCAATACGTAGTAAGACCAACGCGGAATGAACCTCGTTTATTCCAAAATCTCAAACAGACCGAAATGTTGTCATTAAAAGGAGAAGTCGGCCTTGCGTAATGAAACATAATTGTATTCATCATGAAACAATGAAACATTGCAATCCCTCCCAACGCAGCAAAAGGAGCTTTTTCATTTTGTAACGATAACCAAACATAAATGAGGGTGAGAGATGGATTAAAGAAACTTAACAATTATGAATCCACTCTCTTTCCATTAGAGAGAAGAAACGTGGAAAACAAAAACAACAGCACAGACAACATCAGATTTGCCAACAAAACATCAGACATCAGAAATTTCTCTCAAAACATCAAATCTAATGTTAAAACATCAAAAGCGGTGACGCTGCTGTGGAGTAAGTCCCATACTAATTCCTTTCTTTTTGTTAGCATGGTGAAATACACAGTGCTTTCTGAAATGTCCGAGCGCCTTGCTGTTGTTGCGCCACGTGGTGAGCGTCTGCGAGAATCTTTTTCTTTTACCTCAACTTTATATCATTTATGACGTCACCATTTTAGGTTTTATGACATTCCCATTCCTATTAGTACCAAAATGGCCCATTTGAGCGCCAAAACCAACTGAAATTGTTTTGTAACAATAAAATAATAATTTGAATTATCTTTTCATTTTTTTAAAATGCGTTATCAACTCTAGCTGGTTTTCCACTGATTGTTTTCGTGTTACGTGCAAGTGGTTGATGTTTCTGTTCGTGTGATTCTTATTTGCTGCACTACTGGTAACGAACCAGCCCGTGGTGTGGTGGAAAGTGGGTCCGCTTCGGTGCTTGCAGGTCTGGAGTTTGACTCTCGTCCGGCTCTTACCAAGACCTTTTAAATTGGTACTGCAGCATTCTTACCAGTAGCACGATTTGCAGAAGAGCTGCAGGGCCTGTACAGGACGCAGCAAACACCCCAGTCAAATGACGCCAGAGATGAGCGGAGTCACATTTTTTGACTCCGACTCAGCTCCTGTTTCTGACTTAAAGACTCGTGCTCCGGTTCAAAAAAATTTTAAAACGTTAACTCCGAATCCTGCTGACACTCCGAAAACTTCCAAGAAACTCATATCAAAAAGATAGTGTCTATTTTGCCTCCTGAAGCAAGAGACATTTTGCATTTTTGCTTACTTTGCCTTTAGTCGAAGACGATTGGTTGAAGTGGTCAATGGCCATGTGAAAAGTACAATACAAAAAGAGACAAATATGTAAACGACATTTTCCAGACGTGTGGTAACTCCTGCTACCATCATCAGTGCATTTTCAACTCAATGGTCAATGGTTTATTGTTTCATATGACTCAGCCAACAAGCAGAAGCATCATAAAAGCCATC
>JGI24159J19872_10013945_pt1 | contig 10416 bp, 5 predicted proteins | sample Ectturendosymbi4_FD_19872 | JGI IMG/M metagenome (IMG submission 19872) | reverse complement strand
ACGGTGAATTGGCAAAAAAGTACCAAGTTTCACCTTCAACACGAAAAGAATGTCCAACAAAACTAGGTGTGATGCATCTGTAAAGCAAATGTTTCGCGCTTGGATGAAAACATTGTTGCATTGTGGGTTTGGTTAAACTCAAGTAGATCAGATGACTTTCGAGCCATTGCATTTAGCACAAGCACAAAGTGTAAGAGTCAATGAAAAAATATATTGCATTTGTTGCTCACCATTGTCGCGACATTACAAGAAGTTAGGATAAATGTATATTTTATCCTTATTTCAGAGTCAAGTCCCTGCGTTTTGAGCTATAGGTCAATATACAGCAAGGTAAACACTGTAGTCTACTTCTCCAATGTTTTGATCGAAATCCTGTTCATTAATGGCTGAAAACAGTCTTTTGCAAAACTTCCCATCCCAAAACTAAGTCTCCACAATAGTGCTGCTTTTCGCAGAGATTTGCCTGAAAATCTAACTTTCGAACATTATATACACTAGCATCATTAAATTATACGCTGTCTGTTTCTGAATACGTGACAACTCACGTTACAGCAAAGCCAGTTACATTTCTGCACGGAACAAATCACGGCTGTACTGTGGTCTCTCACATGTGCAGCTGTAATACTCTCACTGTTACAGAAAAATAACCTTTCTAACAGCATACCACACAGGGGAAAATATGGGACAGAAGCAGTTAAACATCTTTCACAGTCTCTAGAAACTTGAAAAATGCTAAAAATTATTTTATCGAAGCTAAAATTTATAAACTAACAGAATTAGTGATGCCACACCAAACTCTGTTTCAACATCAACTTGGATATGTATGGTCTACCATCTAACATGAAAAGCTTTTCACACAAAACGTGACGAACATCAGTTTCATTTTTGAAACCTCTCCAAATACAAAACCTAAAGAGAAAAAAGTGGGGGGACATAGCATATTATGTCCCCCCCGTCTGAAAAAGTCCCCCACCAAATTGCGCCCATGCCTGTACTTTACTGTAAATGCGTGCTGGCCTGAACCAATACTTAAAGGTTTTATGGTCTTGCACAGATCAAGAGATGATTGAAATTACTGGGGATGTAGATGCTGATTCATCCTCACAAAGCGAAGACGATGAAATGGAAGAGGAAGTTCCGCGCGCCCACAAGCGGAAATATTCAGACGACACCCCACAACCGTCAGGTGGCGCAGGTCAATCTAAATCGGACGCCGCGTTCCTAGAAAGGCCTGACCCGGTTACCAGCCCCCTCACTGCCTTGCAGTCCTCAGTCATGACTACGGCCGGATCTACCTAGCTCATATGGTAAAGCGAGAGATGAAGATCTCAGGCTCTCGGCTCGCCATTGACATGCCTCCGAGGAAACGTTAGTAACTTCGTTGTCTGGAAAACTTCGACCTCGAGCTTTCCACTGGTTGACGCTAGGTGGCGGTCGGTATCAACCGTTTGTTTTGTCTTTATTCTCTTTTTCTTGGTTGCTTGAAGGCCAGTCGCGCCTGCCGCTTGTTACTTATGCTGAATCTTGGTCAGAACGCTGCCATTCCATCTATACTTCTTTATACTGCGGACCATCACGCTTACGCAGTTTATGCAGCCGAGTCTAGTAGCTGCTTGCAGGGTTGCGGGTTCTTTTCTGACGGGTTCTGTGCAGTCTGGTCTCAGGTACAGATATTTGCGCATTTTTTCTGGCCTGTTGGTGTCAGGTTGCTTGAAAAAGTGCTCCAAGCCGAAACGCTCAATGTGCTGCTTAAAATCGGGTAAGGATGCGGCCACTGTGGAAGGGTCGATTTTTGTATAAAAATAGTGTGTGCTGCATGTTCGGTTTCGTGAAATTGTTCCCACCGCGACTCTGCAGCTCTGTATTGCACGTTGCTGGAACCTTGTGTGTGACTGAACTTAGTTTCGGACCATCTGCCCCGTCACTGTCAACACTGCAGTACGTGTAATGAGAATGTGATGCTGTTTTAATCCGTTATCTCCCCAGTCCGGCAAGTTTGCGCAGAGATTATCATACATCCGTTTTTTACTGGTTTCCATAGAAGAAAAGCTCTTCCACTCGCCTTCACTCAAGGCCTGAATAATAATATTCCGTTTGTTCCGTCGCTTCACCAACGTTGGTCTAAGAAGTTCATTCGAGATTGCCACCGAATCCAAAACCTGGCTTTCCATCGGCGTCCTCGGTTTTAGTTGGTAACGGACGACTCTGAAAAATGACTTTCAGTTTTTACCATCCAAGACCGTGATGGCCAATCATCGGTTGCGTTTTTGTATCCTGCAGTACGACCTATTTCAGTCTGATGCTATTTGATGGGATTATTGTGCCGGGAATTACCGGGTGGCATAATTGCAGGGTTCCCACGCGGTACTGAAAGTATTGAATTGTGAAATCGGTTTTCAAGACCTTGAAAAAGTATAACATTAGGCCAAAATATACATAAAGTATTGAAAAAGTATGGAAATTCTAAATTCAACCATACGTTTATTCAAATTTTGTTCTTCACCGCTGGTGACGGTTCCGCAGACGTTTTTATGCATTGTATTCTATGAGTAAAATTCTCGAAAAATGAAGCTATATGATGGTGTTGAAGTCTCCTGAGTTAGTATTGAAAAAGTATGCAAAATGGTTTTTGAAAATGTGTGGGAACCTTGACAAAGCCCATCCTTAGTCGGAATTTGTGAAAAGATTGCTTTCAATGATGTTAACGACGTTCGAGCTGACCTCTGTGTCTGACATGTATTGCTGACTGTACTTCGACGAGAAGTTTGTTTTCTAATTTATTTTGTTGTTGCACAAAGGTTAGCAAAATTTTTGAACTATTACGTTTGGTAATTTTGATAGCATCAACTGGGAGATAGGAAGATCAAACATACGTTGCTCGATACAACGTTTCTCACCTAAAATTTCCAGCATTGGTAAGTTCAGACACAGGTGTCTGCGCGACTTCGATGTCAAGATTCGAAAGAGGTGACAAAAGAAACTGTACAGATTGGCTGCACGTTTGTTTGTGATGAATGACAGTGAACAAGGGTGCCAATAGGGACAGCAGCTTCAAACACTGCGCCGGACCTTGCGAGGTGGTGACGGTTGTTGGTTGCCTGGTAACACACGGCGGCGAAATTTCGAAACGCTTTCACCGTCCAAGCCTTTGCTGCTGTACGTGTTTTGTGCAGTACAGAACCGCAATATAATATTTTGTACTTCAACTTTGTTCGAAGGTCTGGCGCCTTCTGCCGTCAGTCAAGCCACTTGTCGGCGGTGGCCAAGAACCAGCCCTGTTGCTTCCTACCGCATTGTTATTGCAGATGTTGGATGCATTTTTGCTGCTCTGTTTCTAGTGGAGTTGCGACCAAACAGCGCGTGTCAACGCTGGCGCTTGTACACCGAATACAAATTCAAACTTTGCAGTTTGTTTTGAGTATTTTCTGCTTGCGAATTTCTTATTCGAAAGGAGTTACACCAGTGGTTTCCCAACCGGGGTGCCATTTACAATACTCAGGGGTGCCGCTAGTTACGCCTTGCGTGGCGCGGTTCAAACGCTCAGTTTGTCACTCAACGGCAACGACGTTGTAGCGTAGATACGTTTAAGGTTTGCTGTGCCAAAAGTGGCTGCGAAGAAATCTGGGATTTTGGACTGACGCAGATATTTCTGCGACTGGCCCATAAGCAGTCCCTTTATTTGGAAGGTAATGTCCTCCATTCCCGGGCATGCAAGTACAGTATACTCAGAGATAATGCTCTACACACGCACGCTCAGCACTGAGCAACAGACTGAAACCGTGGTGCGGCGGCGCGCCTTGAGAGTTATGTTCAACGTTGTATGCTATATGCCCGTGTGTGACGTAATCATCGTCTCTACGATCAGTCAAATGTTGCGCGCAGTTGCGGCTGTTGTTCTGATCATTCTAAACGTTGGTTGTTGATCGTGAGCACGCTTGTTGCGTCTGAAAGCTGCTTAATCTTTCCTATATACCAGTCAGTGCACTTTAAGAACAACAGTGTGGAAGTACTGAAAAAATCCGGATTACGAGATGTGAAAAGAGCAAATTTTATCCGGAATTGGCGAAGATCCGGATTAAAAAATCCGGATAAACCGAAGATTTTTATAAAGAAAAACGTTACAAATCATTCGTACCACCAATTTCATCCGGATTAACCAAGGTTTACTGTGTCCAACCCGCGGGCCGCATGCGACCCAGTCGAGGGTTTTCGCTGTGGAAAAGTATCCTACAACTGACAACCTGTCCTTGTTTTGATACTCTTGAATTTGACATGTTTGATGCTGGTGTTCCTCAGTGCCACTTTATCACGTCTATGATCAATGCAATTAGAATTAGAAGACATTCAGTATATTAGCTTAAGCTAAATTGAGTTTGCCAAGACAAAAAGTATGTCATTCAATGTGCGGTCCTGGTCAAGTTAGTGACATAATTTTGGGCTCAACAAGCCATTTGGGTTGGACATAGCTGTGTTAAGGAGTCGGAAATTTTGTAAAGGTCGGAGTCGAATATATTACCTCCGACTCTGCAACCCTGCTCAAAACAGCGTTCACCGAGTCGTTGGGACAACAAACCTTTAATGTTGGCTCGAGAGTCGAAGACTTCTCATTTCATTGGCTTGCTTACGTGGCCATAGATGCAGGGGAAGATATACCTTTCCAGGAAAAGGAAGGATTCAACAGACAGTGTCCCAAGTAGCCTGGAATTTTGTATTTCACAGCGTTGGGGTCGAAGGAACAGTGATGGAGTCTCGAGACCCATTTTTGCGAGTCTCGGTCTCGAAGGTTTCAGGTCTCGAGACTTTTAATATTGAAAAATATGGTTTAGTAAAATTTCTGCAATTCAAATATTTTTGTTTGTTGTATTTTCAGGTAAGAAACAACTAAAACGTGTCGGAAAAATGCCAGAAATTTGAAAAAATTCAAGTCAGAAGCACGGGCGTCCGCAGAAACTTTTCCAGGGGGGGGCAAACTTGATATTTTGCAAGCTCACCACTTCATGACACCAGAATAGCGAACCTACCTCTCGTGCAGTGTGTCACGCAGGCAAATAAACTGCTATTGCAAGAATTAAACTAATTAATCGAAATTGAACTGCTGTTTTCAGACTTTCCAAACGTTTTTGGTTTTAGACCAAATTTCTAGGGGGCAGACACCCGTTTTCCCTCTTTACGGACGCCCATGGTTACAGATTCACTTATGCTTCTTTTCACACAGCGTGGTTTGCCGCTATCACCAGCCAGTCACTGTCTTGTTGCATTACCTGCCACGATGTCTGCGTTCAATAGCAGTGCTGCCACAAGCTTCTCTACAAAATCACTCGATTCCCAAAAAAATGCACTAGATCTGAAACAAATTCACTAGATTTCAAAATTTTTGTTTGCAGTTTTGCTTGAAATGATTTAATTATTTACTTTATCACCCCAAAGCATCATTTGCAAGTTTGTTAAAATAGATCATACTGAAGCCTTGCAAATGTCATGCCAACAAGCATCATAAGTGGAAAACGACACCACACACGGAGTATTTTAGACCAATCTGCCCAACATTTATATAATTATTTCTTCTGCAGCGTTCCTGCAACGAAATTAAAAATATGGTCATGGTCAATATTGCAGTGATAAACTGTGCGAAAGAGAAAACGATTAGAAACTCAAATTAAAAACACTTGTATGTTCTGTTGGTGCAAATATCCAAACAACCATTCACGTAAATTGTTTACGAAATGAAAACGGCTGAAAAGTGAGAAAAAGGACAACCGATTTTCTTCGGAATATATTTGGCAAAAAATCACTAGATCATTAGGCCAGTCTAAAAATTACTATGCGTGTCACCAGTGTGCACAAGCAACATGCACACCGCCTACTATCGTAACTTGAAGCGAAGCTTTGAAGATTTTCTGCCGTGATATTGTTACGCAATGAACACCAACACCAGAAAAATTTCGCTCCCAAGTTTGGCCACGCAAAGAAGTGAACACGAGTGAACTACAAGCTCACCATTGCATGACACCAGAGCAGTTGGCTGTTGTGCAGTGTGAGTGTCATACCGGAAAATACAGTGGCATTGCAAAAATGTAATCAATTGATCAGAATTGAGCTACTAACTTCATGTTTTCTGGAGAATCTTGGTGCTTAGTTGCAATTTCAAGGGGGGGAAATGCCCCTCCCCCCCTGCGGACGCGTAACACACGGTTCCTCTATGTTCATGCTTTGTGTAAGCTGCTGCATCACGGCGACCACGATGCTGTCTGTTTTATATGAGTCCATGACGAAGCCAAGAAGTTTGAACTCGTTCAAGGTTCCAGAAATTTCACCTCCTCCTAACTGAGGTACGGTCTGTAGGGTGAAGCCTGCGGCTATTTTTTATACTTGCAGAGCATCTTTCATCTTAGCCTTCCACCAGGTTGTTACAATTTTTCTACCAGCGGCCAAGCCCCGCCCTTTCTGTCCGTAAGCCCGCGCCTCCGTAAGCGTAGAATGTGATCCTTGCTTTAGACACCCGCCACTCCTCTGCGCCCTCTCCGCTTCTGACAATTTCTCGAAATAAGGACAAAACCATGTCGGTGAATATCTTTCTTACCTCATCCACCATGGCTTCCCCTTCATTCTGAAGGAACGATTGTTCCTACACATTTTTTTAACCCTGTTGATTTTTTCCTGACGTAATCTACAGACCACCAGGTGATCGAGCTGCATCCCTTTTACCTCTAACGTCCAGCACAGCATACAGTAGATCACAGGCCAGCTGAAACAATGAAAACATCCATCACTGACCGTTACCTCACCTGCTAGCCACCTAGTCTATACAAAAAGCATAGTTTTGCATACTTCTGTGTAGGAAAAATTGTTCATGGTGCGAAGTGGGTAGTTGCGCGCACAGTTGCAATCATACCCTTCCAGACACTAATGTCGTTTCCAGTGTGTTCAAAATTCTATTGGATCGTGTTTTCGTTAGCTTTAACCAGTTTTTTTTAAGGAAAATGTTAGGTACTCGGTAATGATCTTTAGGGACCCGATTTCTCTGATTCTAGGGACCCGATGATAATTTTCTCTGATTCTAGGGACCCGAATCGGGTCTCTAAAACGCCTTAAAAAACCCTGGCTTTAACCCATGTGGCGGCAGTAATACCTCCGCGTAGTGGTGACACTGTGGCATTCATTTTGTGCGTTTTCCAGCCCGAAGTGTTAGGAGCGATCTTTCAAGTTTAAATTGGGAATTCCTGTTGAAATTGTACAATTTCTTATGAAACTTTTGTTGAAATAGAGATTTCTTACTGTGCACCACGATTTCCATTGATTTTAACAGCCAAAGATTCGGAGTCGGAAATTTTGGAAGTCGGAGTTGGAGTCGGATATTTTACCTCCGACTCCGCAGCCCTGGTAGTACGGTTCAAGTTGCTTTTGCGTGATATTTCGCTGAGAACATTTTTTCTAAACGGTGTACGTTTTGATCTGCGAGGTGGTGTAGACATATCTTTCCTCACTGCATGTGTAAATGAACGATTTGTGCAGTGAAAATAGTCGGAGAGTTTATGACAAAAAAGATTTTTGTGTAGTGTCACGGTAGCAAAAAATCTTTTTTGTGTGATACAACTTTCTGTTTGAACAAATTAACCACATACGAACCTCCTTACACGGTCACCCCCAATTGTCTCTGCAGTGTAGGCTGCCAAATCGTATCAGTTTCGGTGCTTCTGCAAAGATTAAACGAGGGCAGTGGTATGTTTAAGGGGAGGCAAGCGAGGCACTTGCCTCAGGCACCCCTCGAGGTGTTTTGTGAGTAAATTTTTCTCATTTCGGTGAAAAACTTATTTATCTACTCATATAGCCTAATACACTCAGTAGCAGATCATAAGTAAGTATTCTGCTTTGAAAGGGCCCCAAACAGCAACTGTAATGTGCAACTAGCCTATCTGCTTTCAAAGGGGTCCCTAAGAGAAACTGTGATGCGCAGGTACTCTACTTCAAAAGGGCCCCCAACAGCAACTGTAATGTGTAAGTTCACTGCTTTCAAATGGGCCCTCAACAGCAACTGCAGTGTGCAAGTACTCTGCTTTCAAGGGGGACCCCATCAGCGACTGTATTGCATAAGCACTCTTTTCTGCTTTTGAAGGGGCCCCAACAGCAACTGCAATGTGTAAGCTAAGCGCTCCGCTTTCAAAAGGACCCCAGTGTAACAACTGTAATGTATACGTTAGTAGCCTACTCTGCTTTCAAAAGGGCTCCCGACAGCAACAGTAATGCGTAAGTACTCTGCTTTTGAAGGGGCGCTTAATGTGTAAGTACTCCGCTTTCAAAGGGGTCCCAATACAACTGTATAGTGTAAGTGCCTTTCTTTCAAAGGGATCCCACCAGCAAGGTGTAAGTGCTCTACTTTCAAAAGGGCCTCCTATAAGACCAACTGTAAAATGGAGAAGTCAGGGCGATGCCGGCCTGCTATCGCTTAACTTTTATATGTCCCTAGCTTTGTCTTCCCAGCTTTCAATGTTTTTAAAGTTGTGCATCATGAATAGCAAATCCTTTTGCTATGTTTACTTATGTTAGATATGCCGTAGTCTCAGGAACGTTTCCTTGGGTGGTCCGCATATCCCCTTTCTAAGCTTGATCAAGTCTTATCACGGTTGACTGAGTGTGATGACGTCATCAGAGGGTCCGATTTTCAGCCTTGTCTTGGGCCCCCAACCCTAAGCGCAATGTGAAATGCTACGCAGTTGCGCTAAGTGCTTAGGGGCCTCGCGGTCATTTATTCCGGCCCTGGCAAGGTGATGTATTACCAGCCAACTTTACATTTGTTTTTGTAGTGCCCAGGGTGCGCTCCGTGTTGTTCCCATTCACTACACATGCATGGTGTAGTTATTATATCAAAGTAGGCAAAATTCGGGTACACATTGCCGACAGTCACAATAACCACCTGTCACGATGACACTCGACACACTTTCGGCATTATAAATTATGTTATATCTGATAGATGAAATTAAAGCTTTATATGACCAACTCTAATTAGTTAGCATCCACGCACCCCCTAGGAACAAGCCTCGCACCTCTCGGGGGCGCGAGCACCTCTGGTGAAGAACCCCGGCCTAATGTTTCCGAAATGCAAGAGCACTAGTAAAAAGAAAGATATAGTATATAATTATTAAATAACAAGTACAAGCAAAATGCACGAAAAGTAAATATTGCTATGCTTTTTTAGATGAATATTTTTATGAAGATCGAATCTTTCTCAGAAACTTTAAACATTTTCGGTGCGGCGAATTTTTCGGGAATTATTCGCAGAGTGCGATGCTGACTTCCTATCTTAGACTGTCTACTCACTCTTTACACTGCAGCCAGATTCGGGACTTACGTCAGTTTTTAATGCTTTCTCGGGGCGCAGATTTTAGCACCAAAAATAGAGATATGTCCAGAGGTGAAAGTAAGCCGGAACGCCGTTCCGGTGAAAGAATCATTTCCGGTACAGCGCGGCGTTCCGCTTAGAGTTTCAAGTACGCTAATATGTATTTGTTTTTCTGTTTTTGTTCAATTCACATTTTTTGCTATGTCGTTAATAAAACGTTCTACAGAAGAACGAATGTGCGGCCTCAGAAAATAAGTCAAATACGGTCAGGCCCGTAGCCACGGGGAGGGGCATTCGGGTGCAGTGCCCCCCAAATTTTCTTGTTCCCAGAAAATTTGTTTCAAAAATATGATGAAAACAAAAATCGTGCCCCCCTAAAATGTATTTTGCCCCTCCAAACTTCAAAACCTGGCTACGGGCCTGAATACGGTGCACTGCAAAGTGTTGAGATGAATCACAATGAGGATTCTCTTTTTACGGCGTTGAGAATGAATTATATTGTTACGTATAATTTGTCACACAGAACGTCTGAAGCCGTTTCAGATTACTGCAGGAGGACAGAAGCATAGGCGTACGGGAAGGCATTTTACTGGGGGGGCGAAAAAATTTTCCCTGAAAATAGCAATTTGCCCTGAAAATAACAATTTTGCCCTAAAAATAAACAATTTGCCCTGAAACTAACTGTTTAGTTTAATCCGAATGGGGCCTGAAACCTTATGTAAATCTGTTCAATACAGTTGAATTCGTTTATAACGGTCTCCTCTGTAACGTCAATTCGCCCATAACATTACATTTTGTTTGGTCTCGATGGTATCTTTTATATGCATTGCAATTAGCTTATAATGCCAATTCGGCAATAACGTTCTTCATGAAATCCCCTAGAGGTACCGTTATGGGCAAATTCTGTAGTTACCTTGCTTGTTAACTCAAGGGGTTGAAGTTCTTTGCGTGTTGCGTTCTCCCAGACAAGAAATTTTGATGTAATTGCCTTTACTGATGCAAATATGTACGCGACTTCGATGACGCAACGCAATGTTTTAAAAGCGACTGTTCCGGATCGTATGGTCCGACTCCCTAAA
>JGI24159J19872_10013944_pt1 | contig 10417 bp, 8 predicted proteins | sample Ectturendosymbi4_FD_19872 | JGI IMG/M metagenome (IMG submission 19872) | reverse complement strand
ATGAATGTCATTCGTTCACGAGAACATGAACTGTTCACAGAAACTGTCAATAAAATAGCCCTCTCTGCCAATGATGATAAGAGAATAATTCAACCAGTCAAAATACAAACTCTTACAAACTCTAGCTTATGGCTTTCGAGCATGGGGTCTTAGGAGGACGGGAACACACTAGAGGGCAAACTGGGGACATGAGGGAAACTGGCAACAGGGCAAAGGGCTTCAGCTGAACGGGTCAAAGGCCTGAAAGAGTGCTTGTGACGTTAGGGGCATTTTAATGATACGCTTGACTGATAAAATGGGCATTTTTCCAGCGGTGAATATAACAAACAAACAAAGAAATAGAAATAGTCCAATCAGTCCTATAACCTACAGTTCCCTACTACTTTCATCAGTGTCTCCCCAACCGTATGTGCTTTCTTTTGCTTGGCAACGCGGTATACCACTTTATAAGATGCTTCAAGCCATGGCTTCTACGTTGTAATGAATCCGAACTTTGGTGAAGTTCCAGTTTTCTCAAATCGGATCTTCTTTTTACATTATGAATCAGCACTCTCAAGCGCATTTTTGGATGTTTAGATGTAAGGTGCTCTTAGGTTTTTTCGCTTCCAACTTGTATTGGCAAAATTTTTTTTGTATTTGCCACACAGACAACACTGTGGCATTTACGTGCCATCGCAATCAGTAGCGAAAGTGAAACCAAAGGCAATTTAACTCTTGGATGCATCTTCTCTTCTATGGCATTGCTTCTTTAATCGCTGAATTTACAACTTATTCACCTTACCTACTTATTATTCTTTCACATTATCCAACTCTATAGCCTTCTTCACAGCCAGATGTCCGCTGGCGTCCGACTCAGCATACACGTGCAAACTTTCAGAAGAAAATTACGTGGCCAATTTGGACTATTACTTCATGAAGGCAGAACTGGATTTATCTAATTAGGCCAAGTGGTTCATGTTAGGCCACTGTTGTGGTGTGAATAATGACCCAAATAGGCGTATAAAAACTAGTGGATTTTCTTGACTGGATTTTGGTTTACGGACCCCTAAAACACGCTGATGGAGCCCTTTATCCAGCGATTCCCAAAGTGCGTTCTGCGGAACCATAGGGTTCCATAGACAAATCTAAAGGGTTCCTAAGACATGCTTGCTGAATTGTTTATGCTTTATGGTTACTTTTATTGTGCATAATTTTGGTTGCAGTACGAAACCTAATAACGGTAATTTGGGTGAAAAAGCGTTTCTCTTTACTTGGCAGTTCTGTCGGGGGTTCCTTGTCCACTTAAAAAAACTTGCACTGTTCCGTGGACAAAAAAGTTTGGGAACTATTGCCCCGATGGATTCACGGGCTCCAGATTAAGAACCCCTGTTTTAGGGGCTATTGGTGGAGAATAAAATTTCTTCCACTCCTTTTCAAAGCATCAACAACAGCTAACCATTTGGTTTTCACACTACATATGATGGATTGCAAGCATGCAGAAAGCAATTCATTTCAATATTATTGACGTCTTGCCTTGACTATTGACTTTTGCTGTCTCGTATTAATTAAAACCTTGACCACGTCCCTTGGTGAAGGAGAAAGTACCAACGTGATAAGTACTGGATGTTGTGTTATGCTGCAGTGTTTGATAATATTGTTGCGCTAATAAGTGAATCTGTGTTTTCTAATTCTGTCGTATGTAGACGAAGTCATAATTAATTTTCTTTTCTTTTTTCTGTAAACGTCCTAGCGTTTGCATTGATACTGTCCAAATTTCTTATCGCTTTGACTGTGGCTTAAAAGGGTCTACACTTTTGGCTTCGAGAACCACAGTTGCTCCGCATGACAAGGTTTTCACTCAATGTTTTATGAGAAAAATAACTTGTATAAGCAAATGTCCATCTTTTTGTAGAACCATTCGGGATCGTCAGCATTGCGACAACTTTCATCACGCTGTGTGGATTAGTATTCATTACTCAACCTTCCTTTCTGTTCGGAGAAAGTGAAGAAAACACCAGTGCAGACAATCGCACCATCGGCGTTATCCTGTGTTGTTGTACTGCTAGCAAGTGCGCTCACCCTCGTGAGAAAATAGGAACCCAAGCGCACTTCAGCATATCTATACTTTATTATTCATGGGAAGGTATGATGTTGCTTACGGTCTGCATATCGTTCACTGGTTCCCTTTACATTCCTTGTCTAAATGATTTGCTGCTAATGCTTGCATCTGGAACATTAGCGTTTTTGGGTCAAATATTGACTACTTTGGCCTTACAAATGGAAAGAGCTGGACCAGTGACATTGATTCAAACTTTGAAAATTATTATTGCTTTTGCATTTCAAGCATTATTTTTCGATGCTGCGATATCAACGCACAGTGTTGTTGGAGGTTGTCTTATTCTCCTCAGTTCTGTGGTAGTGGTAGCTCAAAAGATGCGGCGCGAACGTGAGCTTGCGAAGAAGTAGATGGATCTTGGTGTTTGTATGTGGGCATGTTATGCAAAAATCCAATGCGTATACTTTGCGACTTTGCAAACTTGCACTTTTTAGTTGAGAATAATACGCTCTTATAGTGTGTGGATATGCAGTGTGTTTGCAAAATTTGACTGAGACGGCAATGCATCACTAACAAGCAGCAAAAATGCAAAAAAAACTGAACTATATGTTTACAGAAGTCATAAACGTACAAGAAACAAAGTAATTGGGAGGCTAAAATTTTTGCATAACTTTGTGAAGGGTTGTATAGTTTATAATTTTTCGTTCAATATTGCATTTGTTTTTTGTTGCGTTTTTCGTGAATTTGAGTACACAAGATATGTCCTAAGAACACTTTACCGAATAACCTCACATTTTCTTCCTTGGGCTAGTTTATTTTAACTGCTTTTTTTGCCCAACACTCTTGTTGTTCTGTTTGAAGTCATAGAAAAGCTACACAATATGACCTCAGCCGACAAAAAAATGCACTTTCACTTGTTTTTGTATGATGTTTCTCTTGGAATGTTCAACATATATTTTAAGTTTCGAAAATAATCTTACCAGGAGTGAAAGTATACTAATCCATTGCCCAACCATCTTTGTGCATTGACCTACAGCTAGAATGCACAGATGGAACTATATTCTGCGTTGATCTCGAATTATTATGATATTTATGTCATTGTTTATAAATCTAAAATGATGCAAATGTATGGTTCCATTATGAGTTTCTTAAGCATGCTGTGGCCTACGTTGTTTATGCAGTTTTCCAATTTCACCTTAATGACAATACTGTTTACGATTTTCTAAGTTTCTTATGCTTTGCGACTGTAAAACCTGGTAGCGTTTCCACACGACAAATTTAGCATCAACAGTGGCCCACTAATTTTGTCAACTTTCATCGAATTCCGTTTTATTTTGGGTGGTGAGTTTATTACTTTAGTTTATTACTTGGCTAAGGAGGCAACATTCAGTGCCTCTCGAACCTGTCCTCCTTAATGTACGCAAGTATTGTTTTTTGTAAATATTGTGCAAATGATGATCTACACCAAAAAAATGTATGTTGACGTATTTCAGTTCTGGGTATTCAGTAGCTTTGCTTAACCTCAGTGTTAACTCCTTTTCTATGTTTGAGTTCATTTATTCAGAAAGTTTATCTGGTGCAACGAAATTAAAACCTCATTTTGAAAAATACAACGTTTGGTCTTCTTACTGCTGGCGCGATCATGGGGGTCGAGAAAGTCAATGATGAGCGCACGATGATTTATCGATGTATAGGCAAGTGGGTAAGCTTATTCAAATCGATTTTGTGGCCTTTTTGTTTTTGTTTGTGTAAACCAGTGGTTCTCACAGTGGTCGATATCGACCCCCAGAGGTCAGTTGGACCATCCAAGGGGTCGATAAGTAGTCATGTGATCGAATGGGGGTCACTGAATGGCCAGGGGGTCAATGAATAACTGCTGGGGTCTACGGGAGCAATGAAGCTTGCAATTCAAAAATATTGGTATTCGGATAAGGAATGCAAACGTCGTTTTTCAACAAATCAAACAAAATTAAGAGGGCTGATCAAATCTCAGCTACGGTAGTTTAAAAGAACATTTGATTTGAATAGTTTTTATTAAATCATCCATTGTGATGACATTATGAGGACTGTTTTGTTTGTTACGTCACAAACAATATTGTAGCGCATGTGTCGCAGTTCGGCAGTTGTTATTCCTTGCATTATTAACTGTTGGGCTAAGCCACGGGGTCTACAGAAGATTGTATACTTTATTTGTGGGTCAACGTGCAGAAAAGTTTGAGAACCACTGGTGTAAACCGTCGTGCGCAAAAGCAGATAGCTTTGATCAGGAGCGGATTAATGGGGGCTGACTGGGCTACAGCCAGGGCCCCCCACTGTTTAGGGAAACCCCAATCCCTAAGTCGGTTAAAAAGTGTTATGTCTAGTTGTTAGAAAGCGGGCCGTTCTTAGTTTTAGCCAGGGGCTTCATACAAGCTCTATCCACCATTGGCTTTGGTTCCCCGGGTAATTTCAGTATTGTGCATTTCAGAATGTGCATCTGCATGGCTGATCTGATTAGGGCTGTGTGCAGATACGCACATTCTCCAACCAGTTGTAACATTTTTCTACGTACGGTACGTGAAGCTTTTGCACGAAGTGTCTTTGCCACTAATTTCTGGCTTGGCGGAAATTTAGTTTTAATCATTACCGTTTGGTTGGTTAGAAATTTGAACCTATGGTAGTTGGATTATTATTTTCTTTTGTGGGTGGCTACCTCTTAAACGTATTTGCTATACTGTGTTGCCAAGTATTACCAGTATTTCTGTCTATTCCAATGGGTTTTTAGGACTGATGCGTGACATTAAGTGAAATCGATTTTATATTAAAAAATTTACAGATCGATTCTTTGCATCCGTTTCTGGAGAGTACTTACTTGAAGTATTTCTGTGACAGTGAAGTATTGCTGTGCCAAGTATTGCTGTGACACTTGTCTGCGTCCGTGAAATCTCTTACAGGTAGTAGATTTGCTGCTAAAGGCTGACATGATAGAAATTTAGTTTTGACCACTACCGTTTCTTACGTAATAAATTTTTCCCGTTGAAAGCATGGGCGTCGGAAGGAGTTTTTCCAAGGGGGCCCACTAGGGGATTTTTACAAATTTTTTTCCAGGGGGGAGCCAAAAGTTGTGAAATGTGTGTTTTCCCATTCAAAACTAAGAAAACAACCTTTTTTTGCTAAACATTTCAAAATCCAGGAGGGCCAAGGAACTGCTCAACCGAGCTCAGCCCGACTCTCGGCTTGAGCAGGGACGATGTTGAGGTACGCAGTGCGTTATTCAGGAAGGTGGTGTTTTCATGCGTTTGCACAACATTTCAGGGAGGAAGAGCAGTAGCAATGGTTTGTACGGGCATTGGAATGATAGGCCTGGTGGTTTTCCAATAGAGTTAAATTAGGCTACTGCAGTTTCAAAAATACCAGCAGAGTAAAATAAGCTAGTACTGTGGTCAATGATGATATTACCAATTACACGCATACAGCAGGGGCTACTTTCATCTTTTTGCTTCTGAGCACCTTTTAAGTCCCAGTGCCACAGCAGCAACAGTAGCAGTTGATTGTTTTGCTGCAACGGCCAATCATTGCAGATACCACCTTGCTTACAACAAGCAACCAGATAGACACGGGCAGCACGTCGAACTTCGCTCGCAGAGCAGAGATGAGCACGGATCAGGACTGGATCGGATTGGATCAGGACTGACGCCAATTTTGCCCGGATCAGGACTGGATCGGACTGCACTTTTTTTGAAAATTGGCGGATCAAGATTGGATCGGACTGATTATTCTGTGATAATGTGATTATTCTGAACATATCCAAAATTTTAGTTGGGATCCGATTTCACTGATTTGATAAATTGGCCGTGTATATACAAAACTTCAGTCAGGCTGGTCGTGTATGTTTTGCCATAGAAAGATGGTAGTGTTTTGCCATCAATAGCAAAAGCTCTGCTGGGAACATTTTGCAATTCGAACTGTATCCACCGTTGCCCAAATGTAACGTTGAGTTCTAGTAGCAACGTAAACATAGTTGAGTGGTCAGTGTCCATGCCTGCTGTGCGAGCGTTCGTTGGTTCTTCTCTCACTATTTCGTTTGGCTAGTAGCTAGTAGAGATTACACCTTTGATAGGAGTGCTTTCTAGGTACTTTTTCAAAACGTTTAGGTTTAGGGTTTACGTTTAGGGTGTATGTTTAAATTTCGGTTGAGAGTTAACATTTAGGGTTTAGGTTTAGGGGTTAGGTTTTGAGTTTAGATTTTAGGCTCAGCTTTTAGGTTTAGGTTTTGAGTGTAGGTTCACCTTGGGATTAAGTTTGGGTTTTGGGTTTAGATTTCAGGTTTGGGGTTAGGTTTTGGGTGTGGGTTTTGCTTTTATGTTTAGGATTTTAGGTCATATTACAAGGAACTTACGCTAATCCAAGTGTACTGTCCTTGTCACTTGACCAATCTAACCAATTGGATTCTTCTAATGGCAAAATAACTCCAACAGTGCATTTGCCTTTGATGCCAAATAGAACCTTGTCAAATTTTGCAAATGCCAAAAGGCTGTGCCTATTTTGCCTCATGAGGCAAAACACATGATTTTACATTGGCGGATCAGGACTGGATCGGACTGATGATTTTCAAAAATTATGCGGATCAGGGCTGGATCGGATTCAATTTTTGCGGATCAGGATTGGACTCGGACTGAAAAATTTGTCAGTCCGCTCATCTCTGTCGCAGAGCACCCGACGCAGCCAAGCGGAAAAATAGTGCAAGTATAAGCGCTTCCTCACGCTCACCTTGGCTTGACTCAGCCTTGCTCGGCCTTAGTGTAAACCAGCTTTTAGACGTTTAGCCAAAGGAACATTGCACTGGCTTCAACGTTAGTTGGATGTTTTTGTTTCGGCTTCTGTGCTTTCCTGTTGCCTTTTTACCTGTTGCTCTCGATTCTCCGTTATTTTCCCGCTCTCGTTATATGACGAATGTCACATCACTCCCTCCTTCCAAGCGAAGCGTTGTTATTTTTCCAGTCCCGTCGCTACAGGGCCTTTGGTGGGCTCAGCCTCCCGAAACAAAGCTCCAACTGCCCCCCAAATTGAAATATGAAACACTATAAGTTAGCGGATTTTTGTCAAATTTTAATGTCAAGCCCCCCCGCACAAACGTAAAGCCCCCCTATTCACGACTTTCTGGCAACGATTCTGTATTTTTCATTCGGGCTGTGGGATCGAACTGTGTAACTCATGTGTGCAGTTTATATGCTCTAGGTAGTGGCTGAATTTCCACGCAAGTGGTAGCTACATGACTGAAATCGCGCAAAGAATAAGAGCTATAGTAATTATAACATCCCCAACGGCGCAAAAGTCATTGGAGTTCTCCTTTGGCCTAGCGGTTTGGCGTGACCCTTTCAGCGAGCAACCACTACAGTTATGCCAAACTAAATACAAAGTAAAAATGTTCAACTCACTGTAAGTAAAGTTTCACCAAATGCTGATTTATACACTTGTAGGAAAGGATCTGACCATTTTTCATTAATAAAAGCAATTGTCTAATTGATAAAAAACGATAGGGCAAACCATCGTTTTCTAAATTCATTTACAAATGCAACCATCTGAGTTTTTGACCAATTCATTGGGTGTCATATCATAACTCGACAGCATGTTTTGCAAATTTAAAATTGTTATCCTGACAACTTTTGTCAGGATAACAGTTTTCGACATAGCGGCTGTAGTTCTTTTGAGCGAGTTACGGTGCTTTTTTGTTGTGCCAAAGTACTTCGTACTGCGGTTCCAACCCGGTACGCAGTATACAGCGCCTTGGCGATCTACAGGGTAGATTTAAGGCGTTCTGAGGGACAGAAACGGTTTTTCATATTTTTCCAACGGTCTCTCATGCGACAGTAGAAACTCATTGTATGACCACAGCACAAATTCAGTGAAATCGCGCTGTATGGCCATTGCGGTATTCAGATTAAGTAGTTGCGGTCTCACAAAATGTCTTGATGGTCTCCAAGGTCAAACTTTTAAAAAAAACCTGGTGGATACGATCTTTCCCATTTCGTAGCATCTTGGTAATTGTTTGCATGGGTTTTAAAATCGATTTAATTTTATGGTGGTGCTTGTAAATCCAAAGGCGTTGGTTGAGGTAAGCCACTCACATGAAGCGGATGAAGAAGCATATTCCCGCTGTGAGGAGAGGTGAGTTATTGCTTTAATTTTCTTAAAAAACAGGAAAAATAAAAAGGCTTTGGAAAAACGTACAAAAATGGGTGGAACCCACAACTTGAATTTGCTAGAGTTTTCCATTGCCGATTAATTTAACACAACAGTTCACTGCAGATACAGTATATTTCCATATGGATGATCGTTGACATGCGACAGTCAAGCCCGAAGTAGCTTGGTCACTTAATACATTTACTGGCATTTTCTAATGTGGGAAAAAGGAATAGACGATTCTGTATCACAAAATATAGACGTACATGCTTATTTGGCAACAATCTTAATCTCAAGGTATCGCAACAGTTTGTTTCCAGTAACTGGTGATGGGAAACAAGGCACGTACTTTGTGCACGTACTTTTTGACCAGAGTCCTCAAAACAAAAAGCAAGACCAGAAAAGTATTCAGAATCTACGATCAACGATTTCTTCTAAAATATTCCATAGTTGAGTAGCGAAAGCATATGATGCTAATGTGGAGATTTTCACCACGGAACGTTAGGCGAAATCGTTGTGGTAATTGACAAATCGAATATTTAGGAAAAATGACTGTACTTCCTAAATAAATGGGTCTTACGTGCGACTATGATTAAAAATCTAGGTTAAATTGTATCAACCTTAACAAGGGCACGCACCGTGAAAGTTCCATAATTCTTGCATTTTAGAGCCTTTTGTTGCACTTTAAAAAATTGAGCCAGAAGCCGATGACCTCCAACGGTTCGAAGGTTCTTAGCAGTAGTAGTTAAGGGAAGGCGAGTGAGGTACTTGCCTCGGACCTCCCTTCTCAGGGGCCTCTCCTCGAGGTGTTTCACGCATAAATTTTCCTCAGTTTTGGTGAGAAACGTATTGTCCACACACATACTGTATTCAGAAGCAGATCATAAGTAAACACTCTACTTTCAAAGCCCCCCCAACAACAAATGTAATGTCCAAGTACTCTGCTTTCAAAGTGGGCCGCCAACAGCCACTGTAATGCGTAAGTACTCTGTTTTTAAAGCATCTCCGATAGCAACTGTATATGCAAGTTCTGTGATTTTGAAGGGGCCCCCAACAGCAACTGTAATGTATAAGTACTCCGGTTTCAAATAGGCCTCCGACAGCAACTGTAGGTGTAAGAACATTGCTTTCAAAGGGTCCCCAACAACAACTGTAATGTATAAGTACTCTGTATCCAAAGGGTTTCCTAAGCTCACCGTAATATCTAGGNAACTTGTTTTCATAGGGNCCCCAGCAGCATCTCTAATGTGTAAATAAGGGAAAGCTTCAAACCAACTTCAATGCCTTATAAAACTNTGGGTTAAAATTTGTTTCCAAAAGTTCTGAAGCGACCCTATCACGTAAGAGCAAAACTTCATAACAAATGATAATTAAATGATAACTTTTTTCACTGTTAGAGAATTAAGCTTCTCATAATATAGTGAGGACCACTGTGAAAAAGGGGCCCTTTCTTTAAGAACATATGAAGTTCATATGAAGAGTTTTGCTATTTTCAAACGAAGGCTTGTCTTTGCTCCATTAATCTCTTTCAAATTCAATTCACCTTTTTGATTAAATCTATTGCAAATTGCATTGTAGCCTGTTTACTACTGCATTAGTTAATGAACACTGGTAAAGTTTTACAAACCCTAAACAGGCTCGCCAAAGATTTCCCGCCAAATTTACCGGGAAAACTAACACTAGGCCTAAACGCTATTCGAAACTTTAATACCAAAACTAGCCCTGCTCTCATCCTCTAACCATAACCCCTAGTGCGGCATAGAAAAGTGAATAACATCGTAGTAGAAATCGCCAGTGTTGAAATGCGGTAAAATTGCCAAAGTTGCCAAATATGCAGTTGTTGTAAAAATTTACCTGAATACTTAATTTAGTGTCTTGAATCTGCTTAGTTTTTGCTTGTGGTTTCATAGAGTCCCTTAATAATATGCCTGTGAATAAATTCAGGAAACCAAGCATTTTTGGTGGTGTAAATTTTGTTACAAACTTTCTAGTTTATTGATGGTGAATGCAGAGAAATGGGGTGCAAAACTAGGGAAGTGGGTGGCGATGCCCACTTGCTATAATTAAACCTTCATGTGTTGCTAGCTTTGTCTTGTCACCTTTCAGTGTTTTTAAAGTTGTGTATCAAGGATACCTTTTGCATTTCTATTATGCCAATCATGCTATAGTGCCAGGAACGTATTATTTGGTGGCCACCATATCCCCTTCCTAGGCATGATC
>JGI24159J19872_10013941_pt1 | contig 10418 bp, 10 predicted proteins | sample Ectturendosymbi4_FD_19872 | JGI IMG/M metagenome (IMG submission 19872) | reverse complement strand
ACGGGGTTGGTTGACTAGATGACCGCCACGGTCTTTCGCCAATCCTATATGACACAGCGCCCCTCGTTGTTTACACTGATCAGCTATTGTGCCATTGTGTTTTCATTTGCTCTAATGCTTGCTAATGGTTGGCTTACTGCATGCGATGGCTTTTATGATGCTTCTGCTTGTTGGCTGAGTCATATGAAACAATAAACCATTGACATTGACATTGTAAAATCAGTAACTGTTTTTGTATTTTATCAGCATTACCATTTCAGTCACAATCTGGATGCTTCGTCCAGCACTACAGTTGAAAGTCATGAGCCATCCCTTGTTTTATTGCCCGTTCAGGTTTTCGCGGTCACATTGATTCGCTTTTTCCTGGAGCCACTGGGACACTTCGGCACAACTTTTAGCGAAACGTTTCGCAACATGTTTTCCAAGCTCCCTCTGCAACTATGGATACCAGCCTTCATTTTTCTGACTTTGCTGATGATTGTCGTAGTGATGTTGTTTGCAGGTAAGGTCTTCAGTACCTGTTTGGTTTTACCGTATTTGTCCGTGTTTTGGTCGCTGATATGTGGGGAGGATGCTTTAAGCTGGATGACTTTTGCTTCTTAGAGCTTTAATGTCCCGATTTAGAGCTGTTAGTGCAATATTCCATTTTTCTAAAACTTAACTGGTTTCGCTAATACTTGATAAATTACGCATGGTGGGTTTCGCGGGTCCAGAATTCAGTTATTGGTTTTGCTCTCACACTGGGAAGGATGCTAAATCTTTTTGGATACGAACACTACGCTTGGATCAGGACCGAAGTGATCCTGCACAGCCGTTGCGACATGCTGCAGTTCGAATTCCAAGCCCGTTTCAAGTTGACATGTCCAACGTACAGATATTTTTTCGCTTTACTGGGTCTGGTAGTGTTATTTGCTTTTGCAACCCGTTATTGGCAGGTTGAGCCTCGTCGTTAAAATGCTTGGCCATTGGTCACTAACGACACCAGCCCGTTAAGTTGCGTGCCGTGTTTCAAACACTGCAAATGATAACGAGCGGACGTGGCATCCACTTTGCATTGGTTGAGTGTAGCCGAAGTTCTGCTTAATCTGCCCAGTAAATCCGCTTGGGTGGACGCAGGTATGTTCAGGCGCACCTGTGTTGCATGAGCCACAATAAAGCTAACTTCCGGCTGCTAGATTTGGGGGTCGGAACTTCGCTGCGCTTGGGTGCGCTCGTCTAAACCAGTGGTTCTTAACCGGAGAGCACACACCCCAGGGGGCGTCAGTAAATTTCCAGGGGGGCGTGAACCCTAATGCGCTCTACAACATGGAAAGTTTGATCAATAATAAAATTGCCAAGAAATACATTTGCTTGCACAACATATTTGTAGTCAGGGAGGCTTGAAACAAAGGACAATTTCTTAAGGGGGGCGTGGTAGTGAAAAGGTTAAGAAGCACTGTTCTAAACCTTCAGCCTCCTTTAATCAATCGCAGATGTTCGCCCAGTTGTAGCCAAGATGCTGACGCCCATTTCCTTTGTCAGTTTGCTTCGGTTACTCTTGGAACGTTAACCTTCCCTTCTGGTCGGGAATCCAGATCGCACCGCAGCAAAACTTACAGCAGGCGCAGCATTTCGATCAGATTATGGAAAACAACAGGTACAGGCACAATTGATGAGCTTTAGTAACACGTCGGTAGATTGTTGTTGCAATGCATGGACTGTATGTGCCGAAGTGAAACTCAGGATTACCTCGCTTGAATTTAAAATTGATTGGCGTAGAAGGATCGATTACTCTGATTTTCGGAAAGATTCTCTGCACCATAGTTTATGTGCAGAAATTGTGAAGTTTTACTGCATATTACTGGTACACACTATTTTTACACATTGACATTTCACATCATTGCCACCTGCCGTACGAAAGAATAGTTTTCCATACTTATCGTTAACTCTACATGTCAAGTATATTGTGAAGAAGGCATGACTGAGTTCTGACCTCACGTATCGATAGTGAATGATTGCTCTGCTTCGAAAAGGTTTGTACCTGTGTGTCATAATCACTTTCTACTTTCTTCAGACAACAGATGCAAATGGCGCAAGCTGCCATCCAGGCAGTCGAGAGACAAGCCGAACGAAACAGAGCCCTCCCCCCTGCTCAGGGGGTAGCGGCTCCGCCAGACAACAACGCCGGCTTTCTTGGCTCTCTTTCTCGGCTGTTCCATTTTCGCAACGCTCCTACTCCGAGCACAGAAGAAAATGCCCCTCAGCCAGAACACCACCCCCCCTATCCGACAGGGCAACCAGGAAATCCCGCGTCTGGTGAAACTGCGTTTCCCGTGCCGCCACCGGCCTCGGGTGCTTCCCCAAGGTCTGCGGCCCAAAGTGCGCGAAGGCCGGACAGGAGCATTCGTCACTCGCGGTCAGCTTTTGCTGGCCCGCCGTACCCCCCTGCTAACGGCGCTGGCGACGCTGGGCTCCGTCGGCGACATCGCGCCGCCTCGAATTCCGCTGCTACTACCCCGCCCTACCCGACCACTGCACAGTGCGGGGACGATCTGTCAAACTCGGAAGAGTTTTTCTCGCCTTCGTTTCCAGAAGAACACCGGCGCAGTGTTCCGGCGGAACATGACGCGTTTTCCTCTATCGCTAGCAACGGAGTTCGGGAACCGGATGACTTGGGTATGTCGTATATTGGTGGCTTTTGATGCAGCGGCTCTGATTTTAAGACGCTTGCTGAAGTTGCAGTTGATTTCTTTTCCGTTAACAGGGGATCCACCTTCGTACAATGCAACCGTGCGAGAACGATCAGGAAGCGCTTCGCCGCACAGAACAAGCATACGACGGTAGTAAGAGTTGCTCAGCAGTTTATAAATCGCTGTTAGGTAAAGAAAAATTGTTTTAAAAAAGACCTAACATGCGTTTGCTTTGGTAGGTGAGCAATTAAGTACGACTCAATGCTAGTTTGTTGATATTTTTTCAGTAACGGTGACGTGGACAGTCCCGAGATGTGCGGGTTACAACTTTCTGGTCCCACTTTTCTTTCAGACCTATCGGTTTCGAAGCTGTCGCCGCGGTCTGTTCAACCGATAGCACAGAAGCAGACGACTCGACCTTGTTTTCAACCGAAACGTCTGCAAAGGCTGCCGCTCACTGTGATGCGCAGTATGTTGATGCGGAGTGCGAGCCTGACAACAGCGACGCACCTGACGACGGCGACGATGAGTCCGACGGTTCCAGCATTGAAGTCCTCTCGCGTGCTGATGTGGAATAAATGACGTAGCCTGCTTTGTTTTCTGCAACTTCATCCGAAAAGAATACGAACGTAAGATTAGACTGCAGCTACACGTTTGTATGCTATTTGCTCGTTGACAAAGCCTTCACTGCAATACGAACAGGAATTCAAACTAACAATGCTCCCTTAACTGGATTTCGGGCAACCACGGAGAGTTTGAAACACATTGTCTCACCGAAGGTCGACTGCTAGGCTTGAACAATGTTCTTGGTCAGGAAGTTTTATACGCATGACTGGCTTTTCCAGAGTTCGACAAGTTGCGGCAAATGCCATTCTGGTTTTTCCGCAGTTCAGAAAAGTTTGAGAACGCTGTTTTTATTACACTGTGCAGTGTCAGTTATCATTTTTCAAGTTGTTTCCGGTGTTATTATGCGAAAGAGTTCTATTGCCGGCAGACCGCATCTTTGCCATTCTCACGCGATTACGGCGTTGCTTTTGTATAATTCGCGCAGCCCCACCCACATTCTATCATTATCTCCGTTGTCGTTACTTCGTGCTTTTTATCGTGGTGGGGATTGTCGATAGGGACTGCACGTGTGAATAATATTATTGTGAAAACCGACGGCCAGCATTGATTTTCCCTTCTTCAACCATCCGGGCTGTCTATGCACCCCCAGTGACAAATGGTTGCAGCACAGTGTCTCTCATGAACGCTTTCGTAGACCGTATTTTCAATGATTTAATACGTGGCCAACTTCGTGGAGTTCATGAATGATGCTTTGCTTTATATTGTGCATGCTTGCGTAGATCTTGGCTTTTTCTTTCTCGCACTTGATCTTTCTGTTTCTTTCCCCTTTTTTGACGCTGAGGCTAAATCGCATTTTCGTTGCAGGTCAGTTTATTTCGCTGTAGGCGTATTATCTTGGCAGGTGAGCATTTTAGTGGATAATCAAGTAAAACACTGCACCTGTTCACGTAGAAATGAGCGAAGCTGGAGGAAAAGATGAGCTTAGAAGGTAGGTGACCAGTCTGTTTTGGCGTCTTCCCTATTTCGTAAAAACCCTGTATAGCAATAGAAGGTAGTGAGTGCTTGGAAGTAGCAGTTTTTTCGCGTTTTCATCAGTAATTATAAAGTGCTCCAAATCACAGATCGACGTTCGTCGAAAGCGCATGTGTTGTGACAAGTGGGTACTAGATGCCCAGGTTTTAAATTAACCCGTCTGGTGTCGCATGTTTGATCCTTCCGTTGCCTGCGACGACACGTTTCGCGTAAGTTTTCACGTCACCGCTCTGGGCAGATCGACTGCGAAAGATGTCAAGACCAAAGTACTTGCTGAGAAACGAGCCCACGAAATCGTCAAGTTACTGCTGGAGGAGAATATACCTGAAGCTGTCTTCATAGACGCTGTGAGTGCGGATGGATGTCTTTGCGACTTTGAAACATATTTTCGATGGCGCAATGCAGTATTCGAGTAGGTTGTTTGCATACGTGAACTTCAAGCGCCATTAACAAATACAGACTTGTCTCGTGCAGCAACCCTGAGTTACTTTGACCGGCGTGGCGCCAATTCCCTGCTTTGGAAGCGCATCAGGTGTCTTCCAAAATGGGCAAGTGTTTCGCCAACATATAAGCGCCGTTAGTCTTAGTTGACTGTCGTTGTTGGTACTGCTCAGCGTGTGGATCGCACAGCAAAGAAGCTCGAAAATAACTTCGCATTTTGCGAAGTGTATAATTTCCATGTGACTGTTGGTTCTCGCTTTATACTGGCTGTGAAAGAAAGCGACCGAACGACCAGCTGGCGCCGACATCAACAAGAAATCGTAATTTGCTACCACTTGGCTTTTTGCATCTTAAACGCAGCTCTACTTCATCACTGCCGCCCATTACCAGGATGTCACCGAGGAAAGAGCTATCGAGAAGTTCTGCGGATATCCAGTGTGTCCCAACCGTCTTGCTGTTGTAAGGAAGCGTCGGATCGCTGTGTTCATTGTAGTAGCTGGTGCAAATGTTTCATTGCAAATATTGCAAAAACATTGTACTAGAAAATTCTATCAAAAACTGTTTTTTGCCTAAATTTATATTTTGAAGTTCCGACTTCGTTGTGTGGATGCCTGTTGCAAGATTTTCTGATTTGTGAAGATGCTTGGTTTGGCGCATGGTCGTTTGTCTTTGGCCAGAAATCCGAACCACCGTTTTCGAGACTTCTTACTTTCAGGTTTCCAAACAGCGATACCACATTTCAAACAACAAGGTATATGACGTCACAGAGCGAAAGAACTTTTGCTGCAACCGGTGTTTTAAATCCTCGAATCATGTCAAGCGACAAATATCTTCGGAGCCTCTGTGGCTGAGAGATCGCAAGAAGTAAGATGTGCCTGTGTTCAACTTGTCTATCCTCTTGAGGAGCCTTTGCTGAATTGGATGCAGCGGCCCCTGCGTTGCAAGTGACGGATCCAAGTATGAGTGGGCCACTGTCCAGAACTTCACCAAAATGGCCTCAAACCTGCGCGAACAGAACCAATGCAAACATTAATGGAGTTACATCACCCGATCAACTCGGTGATCATGGGCGGTTCTGGGGAGAAAGTCCCCCCTGGATTTTGAAATTTGATATTTTCCTATTACATTTTAGCAAAAAATGTTGTGTTCTTAGGTTTGGGAGGGAAAAATCAAATTTCACCACATTTGCCCCCCCTGGAAAAAATTTTTTGGCTGTACCTTTGGAAAAAATCCACTATTTCCTCCCCGCCTCGGAAAAAAATCCTTCCGGCGCCCATTCCTGAGATAAAGTTTTGCTACTCGGTGCTTCGTGTCGATTCGCTTTGAACGTATTTGGTCAGTTTTCTTTTATTTTTAGTGGCAAGAAAGAAAAGCCGCGTATGAAAATTCAATCCTGAGCCTGCGTACAGCTTTAGTCCGTACGTGTTGCTGCAACGACTCTTGTGCACTGTGAGCAATCACTTGTCATGTAAACACCCACCCCAATCCGATATTGTTTACTCTACTGTGTGCAGTTCATAATATCTTAATCGCAGTTATGTGTAGAATGGATCCAGTCGTTCTGGACCGTTCGACGACTGGATCAAAGGGAGAGGAAATTAAGCTACGTCACATGATTCAGCCCGACGAAGTAGAGTCTTCTGAAAGTAAATACTCGATTGTTACCTCATAGTAATGTCGATTGTGCAACTTGTTGATGTGACATGACGCTCCTGTGCTGATGATACGATTGGTTCACGTCATGTCCAATGTATAGTCTGTGTGGTTTGTCTGAGAGGGTCACGCGCGTTTGTCCAAGTCAACATACCGGCTTATTGTTTTCTACTAACGAGAGCCTTCCACGGAAAGGACAAACGTGTAAGAACAGTTTATTCTTGCGTTAAGCTTTTTTTCAGAAATCAAGTCTGTGAAATGAAAAGCCATATTCTGATTGCTCGGCTGTAGAGTATAATGTAATCAAGGCCGCAACCAGCTGATATTTTCGTGGGCGGCAAATTGCAACTTGCAGTTGTACTATTTTCGGTGGAAAAATGATTGTAACTTGTGCCTAACAACTAAACACGTTTTTGAAAATTTTAGGAGGGGGGAAATTGTCCGGTGTCGGGCCTGAATGCAATTACCCTGTTATTACCGTCTCGCACTTTCTTTTTCTAGTTTTGTGTTCTGTCTGTTATTCTGAAGTTGCAATACAATAGCCAGTTTTGTTTTAGGCTATTAAAAGTTTTTTTTCCAGAAGGCCAAAGCCTACTCAAAGGGTGTCAACAATTTAGGCATTAGCCAGATCTGTCGTATTGACGTAGAGAAGTGGACACTGGTCGGATTACATTCACCGCCAAATTTGCTCATTTCCAGCGCCCTCTTTTTTGAAGGGTTTTACCCATTTGATTGCTTTTTCGATGTGCCACCTGCCATTTTTGAGAAATTAACACAGTTACTGAAATACGGTGTATGCATCAAGCCATGTCCTTTGAAACAGCATTCCTTAAATATATTTTTAGCGCTACTAGATCCCTGGTTTTAATGAAAGTTTGTTGTTAGCTTTCTCTTTCACCTTACTCACACACTCCGCTGGCGTTGATAAATATTTTTGGTTAGATTGATCCGTTCGGTGAAATATGAGAAACCATCTGTATTTTTCAAAAAAGCCCTATTTGGAATCACCGCAGCGCGGCAAGACGTGATCTTCTGCTGCTGATTTTGCAATTTAACATCGAAAGATGTGAGCGATGTGCATGTAAGAAGGCTAGGAACCCCACTGCACGAAAATGTGCTTTCGCTGTACCACAGACATTTGCAGGAGCGTTGCGTAAATGGCTTTTTGTTGAGAAGGGTAAGGGGTTGCGTGACGCCATTTTGTTTTCAGTGTGGCCGGTTGTCAGATTTATGACGGGATCTGACGGATACTCATTTAATCAGCATACTAACCTGACCGGACTACATTTGCAAGCGGAGTGCGTATCTTCTGCGTTTTGTTCAAAGGTTCAATTCCACTGCGACTCAACGACGATCAATCAAACGATCGTCCGCAGGATGGCGCAAGCGATGTTACGCGAGGAGAATACTCATATTTTCATGAACTTATGGATCACGAAAGCAGCGATAACGAGATTGTCAAACGTGACTCACATGTTGGACCAAACCAACTACAGGTTCCAACACCTGAATCAGAGACATTAGAAACACGACTATCTTCGAGAACACGAATTTCTGATAAAAAACTTGAACATTCCAAGGAAAATACCGGTTCGCTACTGGATAAAATCCTGGACCTTCTTCGTGACTGGATCACAGACCGTTCACTGGTCATGATGCAACGACTGCCACCCAGAGGCCAGGTGCCTTGCTGTTATATTGAGCTGTGTTGCATGTAATCATCTATAATGCGTCGAGTCATGTTCTAACTTCCTTAACACAACTTCATCGATTTGTTCTGTGCCTGAGACCCAAACGCGACAGCAAGGTCGTAGCTGAATCAGGAGCATGTTGGGCTGTTAACATGAGTGTTGGGAGAGGGGCCTTGCCCCTCTGGATTTTGAAATTTAGCAGCTTCCTATCAAAATTTTGGCAAAAAAGGTTGAGTGAGAAAAATGAAACGTAACACATTTTTGTGTCCCCCCCCATAGAAAAGCCTTTGCCTCCCCCTTCAAAATATCCTTCCGACATTCGTAGTTGCTAAGCAATTGAAATAAGTTCATTTTTTCCAACCTGAACATTGCAGCCGAACACAACGCCGGAAACCTCATCGTCAGACGCGGAAAAGCGGATAGAAGAAAAAATGAACTTGCTCAACAAAAATCTAGACGCTGTTGTTTTGGGTGCGCCAAGCAGAAAAAGCCAATGTGAGATAATAGTACTACATTCATGTGTATGCCATGACTTGCTACACGCCTTTTCTCCGAATGAATGTTATTCAGGACTTGAACGTGTCATTGGGCAGAACGAGTCATTGTCGAGATAGCGCGATTATTTTGGTGCTTTTGTCAAAATCGATTTCCTTTGATTCGTCGCAACGTAATCTGATAAATAATGGAAACTATAGTTATCAATGGAAAGTTAACTAGTTTCTTCACTGCTGACATTTGGTTGTTATACCAACGCCATGGTTGATTCCAACGCAGCTATAATTGGTAATGAGCGCGATGAGTAGGAGGTCATAGGTAAGGGACTGCTGCCGGATGTTAATTTTATTCTTGTTTTTTCAAAGTTAACTCACCACAATTCTCCAGTGGTGATCCGTGGACTCTTAGATTACTCTGCTCTTGCGTATGAAGTTTGCGCTATTTGATCTTCTTATCGCACAGTCAAAATTGTGGAGAGCTATTGAAATGCAGCTTGATGTATTGACGCTTTTTCCTAGTCGAGCGTTCACAGTGCATTCCCCACCGATAGCAAAAGAGCGGTTGAATGAGTAGTACATCTCCCTAACCAAGCTTTCGAATACTTTTTGCTTCGATTCTTATCACTGTTGCTTTTTTCAGCTGAGGCTCAAGTTTCCATGTCAAAAGATGATCAGGAAATCTTCATGGAACGCATCGAGAGGTTTTACAAAGGTCAGCTCTACGAGAAGCGACATGTGAAATTCAAAAACCAGGTAAGCTCTTGTGACGTCAATAACCAAAATATCGCAATTTCTTGCAGCAATTCCCCATGTTTCCTTCGCACAGTTTGATGAGTATCTTGCACCACATATGTGTGCGTTGGCCGAATGTTACAGACTGAAGCACATGGTTGTGGCACCGATCAGTGGCGTTGTAGCCAGCCCAACATTTTGGGGGCGCAAAATGCTTGCTTTTAGGCAAGCAACAATATTTTGTTTGGGATGCCGCCTCTAAAAGCCCAAAATAACTAGATATCTTAAAATTTAGAGGGGTCCATGGCTCTCTGGCTACGCATATGGCACCGATCAGCAAGTCCAAAGAAGTTCAATTTGGAGGGGGGTAAACATGAGGTTAGTTTTGTGTTGGTAGGAGGCATCAAGTATAGCTTGCCAAGTAAAATCTTTACATTGAACAAGAGCACATAGACATGTTTCCACCCAGGCCTCTTATCTGAATGTGTTACTTTGGTGTGTACATGCTGCAAGTCAAACAAACAGTGTGCAAGCAAACAAGTATTCATCCGAGACTGTTTGCATTTCACGCAGTTGCCTATTTTTTAAACTTTTATTTTGTGGCTCTTGGTCATCGCTTATTTCTGCCCCAGGAAGAAGACAGTGAGCGTGCCGCGTCTGTCGTCCAACTTCCGAAGGTGGATTCGAGAGACCAAGCAATCATCCGACGCAATATACTGCATCAGAAACTGTCGAAAGTGTAAGGTGTAGTACCCCAGGAAGTGCCCACCTTGTACTGTTATAAATCAGTGGTTCTCAAATGGTCACGCAACGGTGCCCCAATGGAAACACATATTTTGCAAGTGTGGTTGATATTTTGACACGAAAGCACAACAATTACAGGAACATTGTCAAGAGACGCATTAGACAAAATATTGCCCAAAGGTACATCACTAAAAAAAAGTTGAGACCCACTGTTGCAAATGATCCAAATCGCGATTTGGCATAGTAATCTAACCGTAAATTAAAACCGAAGTTATAAAAGTGAAATAAAATGAAAGGTTCGTGTTTTTGAAACCATCAATGTCTGTGTTGAGTATGACCGTATGAAGTTTCATTGAGATATGCTGTCGCATGGATCAGGAAGTAACCTAGAGCGG
>JGI24159J19872_10013940_pt1 | contig 10418 bp, 8 predicted proteins | sample Ectturendosymbi4_FD_19872 | JGI IMG/M metagenome (IMG submission 19872) | reverse complement strand
ACAAATTCAAATAAATTTTTTATTCAAATGTTCGAAGTGCGCCAAATAATTTCTGTTTTTTCTAAAATGCGCCTTGAAAGAAAAAAGTTTGGGAACCACTGTTCTCAACGAATGGCCACTTCATAAAAAACACAGGGATTGTGGTCACAAGACATAATGCTAAATAGTCAGCACTTGCGAATCCATAGGCAGCAAGAAAATATGCACAGTTAGCTAGGTAGAAACTACTTGTGTGTCGCAACAAAACCTCACAGCTAAAAAAAAGGCATGGCACATTTCCAAGATCATTCGCAAATGAAGAAACGCTTAATTTCCAAAGGTTAACTTAATTTGCCCAAGTATAAGCACCGTTTGGCACTTAGCACAGACTCAGAGTTTGTTGAAGACATATATCAATAATGGCAACACAAAAAGAACTGTGAACACGTTAGTAACACAGGCAGTTAGCAATGTTAGGATAACAGTATGGAGAGTATGTTTGGTTACACGTGATGTCAACCATATGGATTGTCACAAGCCATACCAACCCTATCCTATGGTCTGTTACAAGCCATACAGCACCGTTAAACAAGTATAAGCACACGCACAACAGCTTGGCCTTCAAAGTGCAAGGTCTGCATAACGTGGCAAGCACAATCGCACACTCACACTGCCTCGCTTTGACTTATAATTCACTACACCGGGCGAAACGCACACACAGGGGACCAGAGTTTCAAAAAAGGTGTTGCTGTTGACAGTTTAGCTTTAAAATATAGACATATTTTCAAAAATGGCCAACACAAAAAATTTTCGTCCAAACTACCTTTACAAAACGGCCAAAAAAAGGCAAACGGCCAACCAAAGAATCGTACGGCTAACCAACTTGAAACACGGCCAAATTTCGGAAATTTGGCCGCAAAACGGCCAATCTGGCAACCCTGGTTCTGGTGGGAGAGCTATTTTGGGCCCCCTATAAACAGGGCTGCCATCGATCTAGAACCAAAAATAAGGACGTCTAAGCAAAATTTGATTTCATTGCCTGAAAAGAAAACAATTGTTTCTGTTTGTACGACTAATGTCAGATTATAAGTTTCCCTATTATTTCCGAGAAACATTTGCTTCAGCAATGTCTAATTCTCGAGTTCCTTCTTGTAATCGTCACCGAAAACTTTTTTTCGCTTACTTATTTCTTGAATCAATTAATGCTAAACCTTCGCTGTAAAACCAGCTTTCCTAAGAATCCTAACCAGTGTAGACAGCATACGTGCTAACAATACCGGATAATGCGTTACGTCCCTGTGCTGCAAGATTATACTACTTGTATGATGTCAGAAAACCTTGATTACAAAATGTTTAAGATGAGATATAGCAATGGTCTGTATGTCTGTCAGATATTGCTCGTATTTAAAATGGTTACGCTACAGAAAATAAGAAAAACTAGGGACGCAAGTCACAAATAAGGACATTTCTTAGAAATAAGGACAGTAATATTTTCTAAACGAAGCACTACAAAATAAGGACAAATCTTAGAAATAAGGAGGGTATGGTAGCCCTGCTTATAAATTATAACCAATTAAAGCGCTTCACTAGCTTTTCAATACTACGATTAGAAAATGATATGCTTCANTTGGTATTTTACATCATAAACATTTACCAATGTTATTAATAAATTTTAGAAGGTCCCATGCTGATCTCAAATAATGCACATAACACACAGTTGCTTTGCGAATTTTACAATTATACATCAAATTTAACATTAATAGAAGGCTATAGTAATTCTCACTAGCAAAGCAAATTTAGCACTTTTTTTAAACCTAATGCAATAATAGAAGGGCACGAAGAATTTTGGTACTTGCTTTGCAATGGATTCTAACAGCTTTTGAAAATTTTGCTTGATTTACTGTCACAATGCCAATTCAGGGTTGCGGAGCGGCAAGCAGTCGGAGGCTTTTTGGTGGAGTCGGATTACTAACGACACAGGGTTCGGAGTCGGATATTTTGTCCGACTCCGACTCAGGAAGTCCAATTGGATCACTTTTACATCATACTCGTAATTTGACAATTCTTGTTGAATCGGTACAATTCCTTATGAAAATTTTGTTGCAACAGATAATTCGTGCTGTGTACCACGTATTCCATTGAGTGTTAGTTGCTACAAAATTATTAACAGCCAAACTTTATTCACTTGATGTGAAGGAGTTGGAGTTGGAAATTTCGGAAAGGTCGGAGTTGGAGTCAGACATTTTACCTCCGACTCCGCAACCGTGGATGCCATACATGAATGATGGCCTCTATTAGCTTGGTCATGGTTGTGCGAGCGAATTTTTGTAACCGGGATTGTCTTATTGACCACAAATTCTCAATGGGGTTAAGATCTGGCGAGTTTCCAGGCCATTCAATCACATTTAATTTTGCTTCCTGAAAATCGTCTTCACTTTTTCAGATGAAATACACGGGACAATATCCTATTGGAATTTCCTCCACCATCTCGAAATGCCTTTCTCATATCTAAAATGGCTTTACTTTCAATTACATCAATGTATTTGTATAAATTCATCATACCTTTAATTGGCATAAGTGAAGCTTCTACTGAAAAGCTAAAACTTCGCCAGAATATATTTTTGGGTTCCTTTACTATCTCATTGCAATGGGCAGGACTTAATTGCTCACGATTCCTGATCCTAATAAATCTGCTGTATTTCCCTGGAATAAAAAATGACTTTCATCTGAAAACAGCACTTCTTCCGGTGTTCTACAGTCCAATCTTTAGGATATTTTTGCGCATTCTTAGCTTTTCTACCAGCCTCCGGTAGGCGGCGTCACACTGTACTTGAACGTCTGTAAACTCAGCATGCACCACATCCTTCTGTAAACCAAAACTTGTCTTCTTAGCATAGCGTTAATGGCTGTTTCGGTACAATTTCAGTGTTATGAAAGCGTAACAATGCAACTCTGCTTCCTAGGTGTGACATCTGCCATTAAAAATCACTGAAATTCCAACATGTACACTTTCAACCAGGGGTGGATATTAGAGTTTAGGGCCAGAGTCAAAATCGCAGAAAGCTGCCTCAAAACACTGTACAATTTGTGATGTGTCATTTGCACAATATATGGTCTTGAAAAAATGACCCTTGCCTCTGTTTGTTCACGTTACATCAAAAAATAACCCCTATATTTTACACATGCTACACAAAAATTTTACTCGCTGAAAGCAATTTAAATATTTCATTTTGTCTGGAAATTTGCTTCTGTGTGCGAGTACATTTCACATTGTAAATTACTTGAAGTTATTTGATTTTACATTGTTCTTTGTCTACACATTAAAGTTGTTAAACTTTCGCANATTTTCGCACACCCTTTCGCACATTTTTTGCTTTATTTTGAAAAACATATGACTTACTCCTGAGCTTGCGGCTCCAGAGTGGTTCATAAGCTNTTAAACAAAACAATGCAAAAACCAAGTGCGAAAGTCTCAAAGAGGNGCTCCGCCACATCTTTGAAAAAAGGGGGCCCCNAGACGAAAGCCTTGTTCGCCTTCCCTAATATCCACCCCTGCTCTCAACTNCATACAAACGAAAGAAGTGGCTTCATTCTGTAACACTATTGAGCTGATTAAAGTCCTACCTAACGTCATAAAAATATTTATTGATCATTCCGTCATGTTACGCATTACATTGTGCGTTGGGCTAACAATGAAATAGCAGCAATTGAGATAATCTCAACCACACATCAAAAGAAACGGCGACACATTGTAAATCGGCTAAAACCACAACTTTAGCCAATTAAGTTGCACAAGATTGTAGGAATAACGTTATAACAATGACTTTGTGCATAATAGCATTTCCATTTTGAAAATTGAGGTTAATGGGCTCCCTAGACCCTTGTAGGCCCAAGAGCACGCGGGTAGAGCACCCCAATTTTTGTGGGTCCCAGAGCACCCGGGTAAAGCTAGCCGACAGTCCGCTTATCACCTTGTACACACTATTTTGTAACCTTATTTTGTCTTCTGGACGTTATTTTGTGCAATTCTTGTTTGGCGAGTTTTTTTGTCCAATTCTTGTTTGGGGTTCCCCAGAGCGGTGCATCGGCTGCACCCCCGTCTCGTGGGGCCTGAACAGGAATGCAACTTTAACGCATTCGTTGAATGCAACTTTAACGAATGGTTGGCCATGCTCGCCACCAGATATGGGTGGGCCTAGCCACTTTTGCTAGAACTACCTAAACAACACCTCATAAAATAGAGGCTCTTGTGAATTTTGATTTTCCCTTGCAACAATAGAGCTTGGCTGTGAAACCCCAGCAACGGTTAAGCACTGAACATAAAAGCAAAAATGCTTAAATAGTAGCCTNCAGTAACCCCAAGCAAACNTAAAGCTAACACAATATGAACATANGAGTNGGCTATGCTGTTTCTGTCACCAGGCACAGCCTGCTGTGTGCAAACTTTGCTCCACTGGTGTGAAAGCAATACAGTANTTATCGTTGACGTTTCAAGAGTGTATGCAAACTCTTCCTCAGAAGATGGTAAGAAACNAAATCAAGGTGTACACACACACTGCATTTCTGAAAATTTTCAGAGTGTTACACGAAAAAAAGGATGCAAAATGCCTTAGAAATAGGTTACCAACTTTTTAAACGATCTCCAATTTCAGCATATTTGTGGTTAAATACCAATCATTTACGAAATTTTCGATCAGATAGCCTGTCTTCAGATATATCTTGTAAGGAGACAACTAACCAGTAAGACAAAGAAAAATTTAAGTAAAACTATTCTTAAAATGATTAGAATAAAAAATTTCAACTTTATTATTTGAAAGTTTCTGCAAATGTCAAAATTGCTGTGCAATAATTTGAAAATTTTGGGGGGAAAATGCCCCAAATGCCTACCCCCTGATGATTGCGCGCCAGTAGTGTAATATCACCTTTTGCAGTAAAATTATTTTTACTACTGTTTAGCTCTCATTGCTCAACGCACAATATCGGTTTTAGCGACTCCGGTTACGTCATCAAACCTCGGCAACCAAGCTCCACTATTTCCGGAGCTCCGCCTTTTACAGGGCACCGAAGTAACAGTGTGCCTAAATGACCTATACACTGTAGCAGTGATGTGTCCGAGTCATTTTTGTCGAGTCAGAGTCACAAGCCCTTCGAGTCAGAGTCATCTAAAATTTTGTCGAGTCAGAGTCAGAGTCATGACTTGGTCAAGTCAGAGTCGAGTCACAAAAATTATAGAGTCACTTCGAGTCAATGTCGAGTCACATAACATTTCACGTTTTTTCTACAACATTTTTTTGTTACAAAATGGCGCCCGATATGTTAAGAAATGGTGTCCAACATGCTGTGAAATGGCGCCCGATAAGTTAGAAAATGGTGTTCAGTGTTGTTTTAACAAGTTTGATTGCAGGTTATTTTTATGTAAATTTTCTCAGTTTGCATTTTATTTGTCTGTTTCCACTCTCACTCATTTCAAAAATCTATCCCAACCTTGCTACAACTGTTTCAGCCTCTGTTAGCGTTGTGGTGAATGTGCGATTCACCACGAACGGGATGTGCGTGAAGAACAACACCCATGTGTTGCGAACAAGCACAAATAAAATGAGCACGACATGGGATCTTTTTGCTTGGTGCGACAGTGGGAAACTTTGCGCACTTGCTGCTCGGCCTTTCCAATCGCAACAAAGTGGTGCTTTGACCAGGATGTGAAGGTGGTGCCAGGTACAACCTTCACAAAAAGAACGTGCAATAGGTGCGGTTCATTGCAAAAACGAGGGGATGTTGTTGCAACTTCTCAGTTGGCGTTGCATTGAAAGTGTGTTTTTTGCATGCCAAATACATGAAAATGACCAGAGATGAACATGAACGTGGATTTAAATCTTACGACGTTTCAATATAGTGATGGATTTGGATGTTATCATTTTTGCTTAAACAGATTTGGAATTTATTATTTTCTTTTGAAATTCTTTGCAACTTTCAGTTCAATTTTGGGACTGCAGATTTTTTTTACTTTCGGTTCAGTTTTGGGATTGAAGATTAAAAATGGATTGCAGCCACCGACATGTTGGGAGTCATTTGTTGCAGGCACAATGCTGCGTCGCCCTAAGCCAACCAAAGAAAGAGTCGAACCAACAATCCTCAACATAATAGCAATTGAGATTAGACATTTGACCAGGTTCGCTCTTCTATTGCAGCTACGAATTCTACGTCATATGTACAGTAATAACGTCGCCACATGGGCTTAGGCTAATAACAGTGGCAGGCATTTGGATTCGGTTTTCGCATTTCATTATATTTTGCAATATAGTTTTTGGTTTGGATTTGAATCTGAAAAACTTGAATCACTTTACTGGTATCTGCAAAAGACTCAAGGTCACAGCATTAGGCTCACTGCCATGATCACGATCTGCAAATACTACATTTAACCACGATAAGGTGTCAATATATTTTGCCCTTCTGACTCCTCAGTGAAAGCAACGTCTCAGGTCTTCCTCTATGCAAGTTGGGGAAACTTTATCCTTAAAACATGCAGCATATCACGACTAGACAGGTAAAACAGAAAATTTCCGCCGATCTTGATCATCACTGAAGCAAAAAATGCTCTCATTTTTTTTTGTGCAAACGAAGTGGGTTTGTCCATTAGGAACTGAAGAGATCTTTTACAAATGACTCTGACTCGAGTCTCGAGTCATTGACTGTGACTCGAGTCGAGTCATTCTGTGAAAAACGTGACTCAAGTCGAGTCACCATTTTTCTCAACGTCACTCGAGTCGAGTCCGAGTCACCAAAACTCGCCACTCGAGTCCAGTCATTGACTCGAGTCACGCTATCACTGCACTGTAGTGTAGGCTTAGTGACAAGATTTGATGATGATGTTAGAAGTCAGTGATGTGCAATAGTGCAATACAATGTTTATTCGCATTGTGCAGATTTCTAGTCTATCCATTACTTGCATAGGCCAACCTCTGCTCACATATTGGAGCCATACTGAACAAAGTTGGATGTTTGTCCTGATAGTTGCAGCTTTAAGGATAACTTATATTGTTTTGCATCTCTATTGCCTATGANAAATTTGAAAGGGATTNTCATTGCAGCCTAAGTTATGCGTAATGTAAATGTTAATCTTGTTAATTTGTTNTGTACGATTTGCTTGCACATTCAAGTTAATGGCTCAGTTTAGCACAGTCATAGTTCAGAGTTTTATNTCTGTTGTGCTNGTCACGTCACCATTTCAACCAATTGTGTTCTATCAAAGGCAANATAGTCTCAACATACATTTTGCCTCATGACGCAAAGTAGACAGAATCTTTTTAGTATGAATTACTTGGATATTTTTGGAGTGTTAACAGGAGTCAGAGTTGATGTTTCAAAATTTTTCGGAGCAGGAGCGGGGTCAGAGTCTGAAAAATGTGACTCCGTTCAACTCTGCTGGTGACCCCTGCTTTAAATTTTTCTATTTTCACAACTGTTGAAACCTACTTTTGGTCCCACTAAGAGATGAGCCGAGTCACATTTTTCAAACGGACATCCCTTAATACAATAAGTGATCCAAGATCGCTGATATCACCAAGATTGCTGAGATCATTAAGATTGCTAAAATCGCTAGACGCTAATATCACTTAGCGATCTTAATAATCTAAGCGATCTTAGTAATCTTAGCAATCTTAATGTTCTTAGTGATCTTAGTGATCTTGTCTTAGAAATCTTAGCGATCTTAGCAAACTTAGTAATCTTGTCTGGGCGATCTTAGTGATCTTGTGGTATTTGCAGGTGTCCTTTTAAGACTCCGACTTCGCTCCTGCTACTGGTTTTAAGACTCCTGCTCTGGCTCCGCAAAATTTACAACATCAACTCCGACTCCTGTTAACACTCCGAAAACTTTTAAATAACTCATATCAAAAAGATAGTTTATCTTTTGCCTCATGAGGCAAAACATAGGCCCTGGCTATTTTGCTTTGATCAAACACAAATGGTTGAAGTGGTCACGTGACAAGCACAATACTGAGAAACATAATGTATTACGATTCAGAGTTATGGCTTAGCCCATAATCAGGGCTACCATACTGTCCTTATTTCTAACATTTGTCCTTATTTTGCAGCACTACGTCTTAGAAAATATTCCCGTCGTTATTTCTAAGAAATGTCCTTATTTGTGACTTGCGTCCTTATTTTTTCTTAGTTTCTGTAGCATAACAATTTGAAACAAGCAATATCTGATAGACATACAAACTATTTCTATCTCATCGTAAACATTTTGTAATCAAGGTTCTGTGACGCTACAAAAGTTGTATAATCTTGCTTATAAATATACAAAACACTATACAGTACTATAACGATAATGGGTCAAGCAAATGGACGGAATCAATGAAAGTCGCACAAAATCCTTAACTTTGATAACATGATAAATAACGAAAATCCTTCCGTGTGTTGCTTTAAAATTGAAGAAAATTAATCGACTGCTTCAGAATTTAGGAAAATTGTCTGGCTGGCGATCTCATGATAGATGCGTTGCAAAACTTTTGAAATACTGATCAGAACAGTTTACATGCCTCTGTGCGCCAATTTGCATCCCTATCTGAATTATGTCAACTTTTTTCTTTTATCAGTTAGCTCTTTACCTCAAAGTGATGATAGAATGCCTTCATTCTCTCATGCTACAAGATTCCTTGTACTATGATGGTTGCATTACGCTACAGTTGGGGTGCTGTCAGTTGTGTGTCCGAGTCATTTTTGTCAAGTCAGAGTCACAAGCCGTTCGAGTCAGAGTCGATTCGGAGTCATTTAAATTTTTTTCGAGTCAAAGTCATGACTTGGTCGAGTCGAGTCACAAGAACTGGCGAGTCGCTTCGAGTCAGTGGTTTGCAAGCTCGAATCAATGTCGAGTCACACGAAACTTCACGTTTTTTCTACGACATTTTTTTGCTATGAAATGGTGCCCAACATGCCATAAAATGGCACCCGATAAGTTAGAAAATGGTGGCCAATGTTGTTTTCATAAATTTGATTACAGGCTATTTATATCTAAGTTTTCTCAGTTTACATTTTACTTGTCTCTTTCACTCTCAGTAATTTCAAAAAGTCTATTCCAACCTTGCTGCAAGTGTTACAGCCTCTCAGTTAGTGTTGTGGTCAGTGTTGCCACTCTGTTATGGAGAAAAAAACAGAATTTAACTTGAAAAAAAACAGAAAATAATATAAAAAAACAGACTTACAAAATATTTAAAAAAGTCAAAACCAAACTTGAAATGTACGCTAACGCCAACGGTACTTGCACATAAAAATTCAAGTAATATGCATTATTTGCATCAAATTTTTGACAAGTTCAAGTCTATTTTTAAACATACTGGACTGACAATTTACAAGTAAGCTAGCAGAAAATCAGATGTATAAAGTAACATAAAAAGTTAGATCTTTTCTGAAAAACGTTTATCGTTTTCTTTTGGTTTCACTTATGCACAAATGAAACATGTACATCATACATTCAAAGTATTACAGCATTCTTTTCACCCTAATCATAGAATTCATTGCAATATTTGACTACCAATTTAACATTCAAATTTTTGCATTCATACCTATCACAATCAATGCACCTGCAAAACAATGAACAGATTCTCAGCCATATCATCTTCATTCATAACAAAAAAAAGCATTCCAAAATCTTACACAAGCAGCCCTTGACGCTTCAGCGATAGATCAGAGTACTGACCTATGCCCAGTCAGTGCTAAATCTGTAGAACATTACATTTCAAACAATTTGGTTAAGCCTAGCCCTTCTCAACTGTACTGGCTACTGACTCTGCGCATTACGCATGTGAAACTACAAGCCAACAGTATTCTCGAATGGAAAATACAGTAACACAACATACATTTCTAAAACTTGACCANAGTAAAAAAAAAACAGATTTTCAATAAAAACATTTGAACCCCAGATACAACAGAAAAACACCAGATCTAGTGAAAAAAAACAGCAGTGGCAACACTGGTTCTGGTGAATCTGCGGTTCACCACGAACGGGATGTGNGTGAAGAACAAGACTCATGTGGCGCGAACAAGCTGAAATAAGATGAGCACGACATGGGATNTTTATTGTTGCTTGGTGCCACAGTGTGGAGCTTGCTGCTCGGCCTTTCCAATCGGAACAAAGTGGTTCTTTGACCAGGATGTAAAGATGGTGCCAGGTACAACCTTCACAAAAAAACGTGCAATAAGTGCGGTTCATTGCAAAAACGAGGGGATGTTGTTGCAACTTCTCGGTTGGCGTTGCATTGAAAGTTTTAATTTTAATTTATTTGTTTATGAGCAGACACAAAGTCCATAGTATGAACACACACACTCTGCAGAACGCAGGTTGATAAAAACAGACAAAACAGAACGTAGTACAAGGCATTGAAGCCGGCGGAATCACAGGGTTACAGACACTTTTTGCAACTGCACTGAAGACAGAA
>JGI24159J19872_10013937_pt1 | contig 10419 bp, 4 predicted proteins | sample Ectturendosymbi4_FD_19872 | JGI IMG/M metagenome (IMG submission 19872) | reverse complement strand
CTATTTCAATTCATTGACTTACTATTTTAATTCATTGCATTGCAGATTTTACGCTTTTACTTTTTTATTCTGTGGAACTGACGATGCTCATTTGAGCGAAATTAATATTCCTGTTTTAAAACTGTGGCCATATTTTTGTGGAAGACTCCTGTGAGCCTTCATGTGTAACATTTCGATATGGAACAATTATCGCCACAGCATGTACGATCGAGCCTTTCTGGTGGTCAGGCAGATTCTGAAAGAACTCAGTTCAATACTAGAGTAAGAAAACATACCATTAAAGCAAGCACAATCCAGTCTTCAGGAAAAAATATCGTACCCCTCAGCAAACGTCGAGGTGTAGTCATGGAATTCCATGTGGGGAATGTGAACACAAATACATTGTAGAAACAAAATGAAGCCTGAGCACTCGACTGAAAGAACACAACTGGGACACTTTGCCTAAAAGTATACTTAAAAATCCAGAGAAAGTAGCTTTAAAAAAATAGGCAGCCCAAAGTGGCCATGGATTTTGACTGGGATTGCGCCCACGTTTTACATCACGTAAATAGCTACCATAAGCGTATTTTCATAATCCTTGTATATCAACATAAAAACTACCACTATGAATGATAAAAGCGCAAACTTCCCAGCTATTTATCATAATGTTTAAATACATGAGTGAAAGTTAGAACCTTTACTTGACTTCGTTGAATTTGTCATATTGCCTGCTTTAGTGCCTGTTGATTTGCTGGCTCACCACTCAGTTTATCCCATTATTAATCGCCATGTACCACATACATCCACACTATTTAGTACTTTACTTCACATAGCAACATTTTGTGCATTTTTTTGTGTACGTTTTATGCTATTTTATTGCGTTGTTATACATTGTCACCTCCCGGAGTTTTTATTTTACACATCTTAACTTCCACGTTCATTGTCTCATAGTGTCATATTTCCTACAGCGTGATGGTCAGTTTTGTGTTTTTTGTCGTTGTACATTACACTGCTCATTGCTTTTTGTTATTGGTAAATTGGATGTTATGTAGTTAAAAACACATTGCCCCGAGGAAGCCTACTTGAAAAATGGGCGAAACGTCGGCTAAACAATAAAAATGATCGCCAGAAGAACGAGCTTACCTGCTTTAGAGTCAAAAGATTTGCCCCCAAAATTTTGGGCTGGCTACGCCACTTCAAGCTACGGAAACTATCTGGCAACCCTGGCAATAACATTTACGTAGCACAAGAAACTTTTCCATTTAATGACGACACTTCGCTCTGTTTCAGATTCAACGAGGTTCATCCCGCTTTGTTGGGTATTAGTAATGGAAGCATTTAGCACATACATATGAAACTGTACTGTAAAAATCTGATGCTATCTGATGTTGAAAAAGGCAACAATCTGATGTTAACGAGACTGACCCTAGTGGCAACACTGAAAGGTTCACTTCAAGCTGCAGCAGTATAGGTGTTTTGCCGCATGTAACTGCTGAACGCAGACATCTTGGCAGAAAATGCAGTTTGACAGTGACTGCTGATAGCAGTAAGCCACGCAGGTTTGTAATGGGTGAAAAGAAGCATGAGTGAAAAACAAGCATTGTTGTCAACAAAGCGCATTTTTTGTAACCAGTGTTCCTCTAAGGCACGCAAATGCGCACTGAAATCTCATTCTCACGCACTTGCTACATTCCAAAACATTAGGAAAACACGAAAACAGACAACCTATTTGATTTAAATGTGTACTTTCTTCGTGTTTCGATAAGATTTCACACTTATTCTAATAATTCCCGAATTCCCAAGCGCGACATATCATGCAACAGTCATATCAGCTTTCAAAATTAGAAACATTTCTGAAAACAGCTGGGATTTTTGAAAAGGGCAATGCAAATAAATTTAATAACAACGATAAAAGATAACAGGTTAAAACCACAGGGCAATTACGTACACAAATTGCAAACTGTTTTTAACCAAGGTTGACTGTTTTGAGAAATGTGTCTGTATACAATACAAAGCCTCGCATAAATAATGCATAAGCAACTATATGGGGTCTGCAAACTACGGCCCGCGGGCCATAAATCGGGCCCGAGAAGTTATTCATCTGGTCCGCGAAGCCATTTTGTTAATAATTAATAAATAACATATTTACGGAAAATTGGTTCATTTGGCAGAATGTAACATATCTGGAAACAACCACATTGTGGAAGATATCCGGCCCTCTAACTGTTGTGCATTAACTCATGTGGCCCTCGGACAAAACCGTTTGGAGAGCCTGGGGGATGAGAAGCACTGCCCTACGCCAAAACATCTTATGCGGCCAACATGCACACTCATATTTGGCACTGCATAACGGCTGGGTCGAGAGCATAGGGGAGCCACTTTTCACTATTTTAAGCCAACTTTCGGTCGTTTCCAGTCGATTGGGGATTTTCATTATTTGCCAATTTTGGTCATTTTTACGTCAAGATTGTGATTTTGCATCGGTTTTAGCTGTTTTGGGGCCATCTGTTGCAGTTATCTGCATCGTCCTGAATTACTGAGGTGAGCACAAGTGAAGGATATTAATTCGGGGCATCAAACTAAACTGCAGATTGAAAATAGATTGCACGATTGTTTCAAAGCAGGGGTGGGCAAACTTCTTCAACAGAAGAGTCATCGATAGAAAACCCAGAGACACCAGCGAGCCGCAAAATCAGTTTGTACTGTCACATGCAGTTCAATAAAGGATGCAGGTTTTACATAAAATGACCTACATCAAATCGCGTAGACTCCTGGGCAACTAACCTTACGAATTCGTGCAAATATGTTGATAAATGAAACAAACATTACATATGAGCGACAAGTCGCTGTCAATTTGAAATATTACTCTTCAGATAGAAGAGCCACACAAAACATGTCGGCGAGGCGCAGTTTGCCCACCATTGTTTTGGGTAATATGAAGTACAGCTTTCGAGGAATCTGCCTGCCATGCTACGCTCTCATTGCTCATGAAATTTCTACACAATTTTTTAATGAAATTTAAAAAAATTGTTATATGAAAACGATTTTAAAAAATTATTAATAAGAATTAGGGTTATGTGAATTTCGATCCTTCCCTTGTGGTGTCTAGTATCTACCACAGTGACTTGTGACTCTTGAGCACTATCCACCGGTGACCACTTTATGCATATGCGGCGCCATTCTCAGGCCGCCACACATCGGAACTTCAAATAACAATTTAATAGTTGCCTATTGACGAAATGGTTTTATCTCTTCAGTGATTATTGCTTTTACTATGTAAAGGGCAGAACTGACTTTTTACACAGGCCTGCTACTGCTGTACTTGGATTTACGCGTGGTATTCATCGATCCCTGAGTTCCATCATTCCCGAACTGGACTTGGCATCCAGGTATAGCATCACCTAGCGATATCTTGTGGAATTTTTCAGGCTTAATCAAGGTAAATTGCAAAACAGAATAAATAAAAATTCATTGCTTGAATTGCAATGTTTTATTTAAAATTATTGTAATTGCTTTTTGATTTGATACCATGAACACAATAAGTCGTGCAAGCATTGACTTTTTTGATAGCAACAACTTCAGTGCACACAGTAAATTTTCAAATATGAAACTTGATTCTAAACAAGAAACTTTGAAAACAAGTGTGTTTGAAATAGCTTTCGTATCAACAACTATCTGGTTCTTTCAATTTGTTGCTTTTCTGAATTTTTTGTGTGCAAGTCATGTTTATGCATTACATAGGGTTGTTTACGCAAGTATATTTATAATTAGTACAATAGCAAATGTGGCCCTACATTTAATCCATCATGTGAATGAAGATCAGCTGGATTATTTGGACGATGAATGGAGGCCATTCGACAGCCTAAAGATGTGTCCTCGTCCAATAAATATATCCCTGATTTCTGGTTTTCTCTGAGTAGCATCAAAGGCGGCTTAGATAAGCCGAATTTTGAAATACTTCCTGATTTTGTGACCAAATTTGAAGATTTACCACACCCTTTTTGCATTAGTAGAAAAATATTTTCACTGGTTAATGATTTCAAAACAAACTGGTTAAAAACAGACACTTGTATGGAAAGGTTTTTGGCAAATAATCATGCCAAATCTCCACCCAAATTTTTGTACGTGCACACCTAAACCTGAATTGATGGGAGATGTCATCAATGTAATATGTCACCAGCATTATGAAAAACGTATTAGACAACAGAAAAGTGATCCAAATGTGACTGTCCACGCTGCAGAAGATAATTTGTAAAAGAAACATAATTAAATCATTAGTTTAATCATCATTTAAATTAATGTAATTGCACCAATATGTCTTTTTGCAAAGTAACCTTCCTGGTTTTTTAGGAGGAAAGGTTTTTTCATGTACAATCTGGCTTTATTACAAATTACTAAACGGGATCCAGGGCTACAGTTCGTATTGTGATTGCGAAAAGTAGGCTATAGTTGTGTGAAAAGTGGTTTAGTAAGGGGAGCCACAGAAGTTATTCATTATTTTACACTTGATACTTGCGTCATCGCAATAAAAGATTGAGAAACTCTGGTATGCGGTCTGCCTCAGTAAGCCGTTGGCTGGCTCATTTGCCAGACGCCCCTGATACTGACGAGCTGGCATGCATGAATCAGAGCAATTTTTGGCCAGATCTCCAGTCCTCGACCTGTTTGGTGCGGGAAGCTCTCGAGCGTTTGTTCCAGGAAGCATAGTCTAACTAACGCATTATTTTTGCAAGCATAACATCTATCAAAAGTTGGTATGTTTCCATGTGCAATCACACACGTATGCATCGCTCACATGTTTGAATTAAAGCTTTCTACTGGCGTCGCAGTTCTTACAAAAGAAAAATAGCACAGTATAATTGTGCGAAAATGCAGGCTGCTACAATAGTGGAAGTAACACACTTGCAGTTTTTAAAGCTTTTTGAATGAAATGAAGCCGAGAATCCCTAATAACTTAATATGTTAATTGGCCCGTGTAGAAACTGCAAAAATGTGAAAACTAGCAATTTATCAACCTTGACCAGTTTTTTCAACCTTTGCTGCAGCGGAACCATCAGCAGATGTTTGGGTTGCTCATGGAACCCAACGCAATGATCCAAGTGTTTATACTACTGTACTTTCTGTAATAAACGAATTTCGTTCCAGGCAATTTAGGTCTGTTTCGGCAGAGCCCCTGGCAGCCACTCACTGAACCCTGAGGTCCCGTGGAACTCCGGTTGAAAAGCACTGACCTAGACTTTGCATTGTTTTCTCGTGAGGTGATTTCTCCGTAATCTAGGAAAGGCTTCAGCCCAGTGATTGGCAGACTTTTGTAATGATGTACCAAAATACCCTTACAGTCGTAATTAATTGCCCATGCTTATTTTGAAGGCCCAATTTCAAACTTATATTGCATTCAGTTACCTGTTACATACAGTAGTATGCTAATGCCATAAACCGCATAATAACAAAAACAATGTTTTGTTAACGTCAAAAATCAATGTTTCATAGTTGTTATATAACCTATGTTTTAGTCCCGGCGCAGAACTGTAGCTCTTACATACCACGCGGCCTACAACAGAAGTTGGGTGGCCCATAGCTAAATGACCTACAATTGGGCCGAAGGCCACAGTTAGACGACCACTATTTTAACCGGTAGTTGAATTTAGGCTGCTGACATACTGCTTGCTACACCTAGCTTCGGTCGTATACAAGCCTGCTTTATTTATGTGATGCTCGAGTATAACTTAAGCAAGTTTTAACGACATTGATGGCTGCTGGAAAATGAACATTAAAACTTGTGTAATCGCAGCAGCTCCTATACTTGGGGCTTCTGTGAGATAGGCGCTAAAAGCTTCTGCTGTTCTTCTTTCACCTTTCAGTCAGCATTTGCTGGACTTTCATAAAAATTCTTGGATGGAGTACAATAAGCGCGCTATGGCTCATGCGTTGTTTAGATTTTGTGCTAAAAAGCTCATTGTTTTTTATTAAACTACCACATAATAGTTTTCATTCGCATTTTCCTCAGTCAACAGCATACAGGCCATAGAAAAATGATGTAATAATAGAGACGGTACTGATGAGGGGTGACATTGTTTAATGGTACCGTTCTCATACTGCCATACTGAAAGCTTGATGCTATTTCATAGCTGCACAGATACCTTTTAGAAACATGTAAATATTTGGATTACAGAGTGTTAACTTTTTCTGTGTATTTACAAGACGCAAGAATTGAATTGAAAGCAGACGAGTCTTCGTGGAAGTTGTAGATATTCGATTGCTGCTCCAATGACAGTAACGAAAAGTAGTTGCCTCTTAATTGAACGTTTAACTTGTTTGCAGATTTTTTAAGCTTGTGTTTAAAATATTATGCACGACATGATAAACGTTAGTATTCCACCTGCTGCGACGCGTTACTGTTCAGCAAGCATTGCATGTTTCAGGAATATCACAGTCTCCTCTTTAGAAGTTCTTGTAAATGTCTAACTTGATAAATCTACGAAAATCCTATCAATAAAAAGACACTTAAGAAGCGCAAAGCCAAAACTTTCAGATTACATATTAAAACAAACATCTTTTAGACATTGTTCTTGCGAATATTTTTGTTAGATAATAAAATATTTCAACCGGCTAAGTAAGTAGTATATATTGGGATAGAGTGCGCGCCACTGAATTTGGTAAGGCGGTTTCAATCCCAGTCGGTTCAAACTGAAGACATGAAAATGGTACTTTCTACTTTGACCTGTCCATCCTCAAGTTTGGCATTATTGGATGTTTGCAAGTGAAAGCTTCACGCGCGGTGCTGCCATTGGATGGCCACCAATTAGCATTCAATATGAAAGTAGCTCCCGCTGCAGAGTGAGCAGAGGTGGGCGCCGTAAACACTCCAAAAGGAGCACAAAGCGAGTATAACGAAAATTTCGTTCTAAAATATTTCATTGTCCCAATTTTAGTTAGGCTTTTACTAAAACAAGTTCAACTTTTCAATCTTTCTAAGCTCTTAAAAAGTTTGGGGAGTTCCAGCAAGAGTTCTACACCTACACGAAATGAATACTATTCTCCAACATTTTTGACTGAAGTCGCAGTTTTTTTTGTTGCTACATGCAGGTTTTCCTAAGTTGCCCTGATGAGATTTAGGGAAGGCCTCTTTTATGACAATGTGTCCCAGCTTCAAAATCTGGCAGCGATTTTTTTCTAACTGCAGAATCTTTATCTGCAATTTTTATGTTGACTGCAGAACATCTTTTGACAAATTGCGCTAAGATTTTACTCCTGCGCTAAGAATTGCGCAGGCTGCTGGCGCAACTCTCTATACATTTTCTGTACCTTTCAGCAGAACATGATTTTCATTAAGTAATATATATTCTTGGATGAGTGCCACTTGCATAACAAACAAGTAATCTGGAATGCACATTTAAATGTTTTTCAAGAACCAAACTGACATTTTAAAAAATACACTGGCATGAAGCAAAGAAAAAGTGAAGATGCTTTCGAAGAAAAAAAGTACTGTACACGGTACTGCATGGTCAACAGAATGCAATAAACAAAGGCTTATTTCCACGAGGGGGTACGAGAACGTGAATGTGGTTTTGCGAGATCTTCGAATCATTTTTCAACGGACCACAAATAATCATAAATTTTAGTTTAGATTATTTGAAGAACATAGATTTTCTTTTCATGTCACGCTGGGCATTTTAACATCTGCAAACCTCAGCAGCCGTTTAGTCAAAGTACCATATGAAACCGGACAACGGTTAAAAAGTGATCCAACCTGCTGTCTTAAGCAAAACGTCTTATTTCGTGAACTGCGTATTAAAGTAAATACAGGACAAGGGGTATTGACAGGAAAAGATTCGGAAGGCTGAGGCCCATTTAGATAATATTCTGAAATAACAACGGTNTATTNACGTGTGGCCCAGAAAGGTTTTAAGTTATCCTTTTCTGCAAATCAGCAATCAGGTTTAGCTCTGCAATGTATGAAGTGTTACTTTGGCGTGCTCTTATTTTCCAAATTGGAATCGGGACGTTTTATCTGACCAAGTACATGATTCAAACCAAGCGATGACGGTACAATTTAACGCAAAAGGGTTCAGGCATAACTGTGGTTATTCCTTTGCACAAGTTCGTAGTTATCATCTTTTAAATCATATCTTCAGTTCTGTTAAAATGTCACGTTATCGGCATGTGTACATCCAACAGGACAAATGTTGGAATTCAGCCAATATTGCACAAAAGCACTTGAAAGAACATATGAAGCAGTGAGATTGCAATATCACATTAAAATCTTGCCTGAAAATGAACCAATTACTATGTAAATTGCCAAAGGCGCCCCACCTTTTGCGTAACATTGTGCCACAGACAATTTGTTGCTATACGAGCCACTAGTAGATACCAGGTCTTGTGCAGATTAGGTTCGGTTACGGAATTACGATTGTGACATTGACATTTCCATTGTTTATCAATTTGCAGAAAGGCACGGTCTATGAATTGGGCACCAACTATTTCAGAGGTTTTACGTTTTTTGGGAATTGACCTCGGTAGTTGCCAGCTGGAAAGTAATTTGCTACAGCGAAAATTGTTCCTTTTCCATCCGCTGCAACACCAACTCCAATCTCCTTGCTTTCTTCCCACACCACCTGGGTAAAATGACCTGCAAAATGCAATCGTAAGATTGGATGTCATTAAGCCCTTATCCAAACGCTTCTATAGGCACTCACTTTTGTTCCCAGTACAGTACTTCATGCTGATGTTCTCAGCTTCAGCCACAGGTTTTTGTTTACACGGCAAAAGTTGAAAACTAACGCCCAAAGACCTTATTTTTAGTTTTAAAAAGTTATGTCCAGTTTCAGTTAAACATTGTTTTTGTTGTGCTTTTTACCATCTCAATTTTTGTTGGCGTTATAATAGCATCCGCGTCACACCAAACGCAGCCTGAAACAAGAGCTTCACAAACGCACAACATTTTGGTGAAAGTTTATAACAAGCATTTTTGAAACACTGCCCCGACAAAACTGAAAAGAATCTAAAACTTTGAAACTTTTAACATTTTCATGAATTTAATAAGTTCGTGCCAGATATTAACGACCTTCTCGTTTGCGACATTTCTAGCATACCAGGGCCTGGTGGTGAGTTTCGTGGGGAAAGCACATTAAGATGGAGCGGCCCTGAATAGGACTGTTTAGTTGTAATTTAGTGTGAGTATTTGACACTATTTTGTTGGACATACCGCATCCAATGTTGCTATAGCTCAGTGGTACATTTTTTTCTATCAAAATGTAATGGTCCATCGATGTGAGAGGAGATGACGTTGCTTCGACCAAACCCCGGAAGTCAATTATAAGCTCGCTGTGAATAACCGTAAGTCACACAGTAAACCTCAACCCACACCGCAAGCAACTGTTCTGATATTTGCGTATTCTAATATTTGTAGCTCATTTGTTTCTACATCTTTCGTGAGTGACAACTGCAATTTGTACGTACATATGGAAAGTTCGCTACAATTTTCTTGAGTTGCTTTTCTGTTGTAATGCAAGCATTTGTCTGGATGTACTGCGTTGGCTTTACTGGCTTGTTTCTTGCATCATCTTGGAATCACGTAAATAAATGAAACAAATCAAGCTTGATCATGGTTATCACTAAGTGAATAAATACAGAACTTATTGCTGTGGACATGCCTCAACCAGTTAAAAAATAAATTAAAGATCTACTAGAACATTCCAAGTGAATGTTTAGGACAACTGAGAATCCAAATTTACCGTTAGGGCAAGGGAATAAGCACCTTTCTAAATTTTTCTGACAACCACGTGAAGAATGAAAGAACAGATCAAGCACTTTGACAGCAATATTGTAAGTTACATTTTTGGAACACTTCCAGAGAAAAAAGTTAAAGCAACATTTGCATTACAAGCATTTGCAGATGCATGTGACAAAAAGGTGAAATACAGTGAAATTGGAAGTGTAGCACTTATTTTTTCCCACATGTCATTATCGTCATTAAGACACATAATGGTAATGTACACTCATTTATGCCCATTTTAGAATTCGGTTCAAGTCTGCAGTTCCTTTTGGCATAGATACAGAGATGGTTATAGAGGGGGATTTCGAAGCTCACACCTTCCACCAATGTGACCCATGGGAATTTTCAATTAGGTAATAATTTCAAATCAAAAGAAATTGCAAGGCACCTTTCATGGTTTAGTCAATTTCCTGCTACATCTTAACCTTTTCCAACATTTGCGTTAATGACTTCAGCGACGCGAGAAGAGCATAAATTAGCAAATAACTTCTTGCACCCAACGAGAAAGTACGTTCTGTCTCCGGCTCTGGAGTTGTACTACCGTGGCCGTTGTGATGGCGGCAATGATTCGAGGCATATACTGTATATGGCGATGCGCTAATGCTCAAATGGTATGAACGGACCGGCCACACGTGAAAAAAACATCCTGTGCAAGTAAGGAAAGC
>JGI24159J19872_10013936_pt1 | contig 10420 bp, 8 predicted proteins | sample Ectturendosymbi4_FD_19872 | JGI IMG/M metagenome (IMG submission 19872) | reverse complement strand
TCTTAACAATAAAATCGATCATTTTCAGGGCAACAGTAAAATCCTTTTAATATTTTGTGCATCCTGCATGGTTATAGACTCTTTTCAGAGGAGATTTTTAATGAATATGCAGCTCAGATATGCTTTTCCAGATGCAAGCCTTTCCGACTGAGAAAAAGCCAGATTTTGTCTGGCTTTTTTGATTTCTAAAAAAACCAAAGATTTTACAAAAAAGCCAGAATTTCAAAATCTGGCTTCAAAAAAAGCCAAATTGGTAACCCTGCCCGTAACTCGAAGTGAACATTTAAATATTTATTGCCGTGTCATTGTTACGCAATAAAGATCAAGAGCACAACAATCCGTTGCCAAGTTTCGCAATCTGCCTGTGTTTCGGGGCCTCGCGGTCACGACTTTGCCTGATAGGCCTCGCGTTCATTTATCCGGCCCTGCCTACATGCCTAGCTGTATATGTCCAGAAGTCAGACTTCCACTTGGTCAACGTGTTTTGTGTAGTGATTGCTATAAAAAATGTAGACTACTATGTCTAGCCCGGGTAGTGTTCTCTCTCCCAGGTAGCCTTCTCTCTCAAGGTACCTTTGGTGCTTACGACTAAAATTACACATTTGCGCAGCTTGCTGTTCCGACAGCCAGATGGAGTTAATTGTGTAGTTAGAAAAGTCTATTTTTGGGGGTTTTCCCAAAACAGAGTAGTGGAGTTAGTGGATTATGGATGTTAACCGTTGCGTCCACGTAGGCCTTCGTTTGTATTTGTTAACATTTACAGGCGATTTGAGATACAAAATGTTATTAATGTAAACATGTGCCATGCACCTGAAAATTAACAGCCCAGACATCAGCAAGGTTTATGCATGCGTATTTCTACCAGTAAAAAGCCCAGTGCGAACGCTTTATAAGCATATATATTTCACTTAAGCTCATGGTAAAGTTCATCAATTTGCGTTAACGAAAGAAAACCTTCATCGCAGCGCAGATGCTTTGACCGGCCTGATGTTTGCTCCTTAGGTGATAATGTTTTTATAACTGAACGGCAGGATTCGATCTGATTTCCTGCAATTTTTTTTACATTTGCATTTCATTACGACATCTCTAATCTATCGCTGTCAGTTCAATAACAATGATTTACGACCCAATTTCTTTTGTTAAGCTCGTTCAAAAATTTTCGTTGGAAACTACGAACCTATTATGGGTATTTGCTGGAAAATATTTATAGTTAATTTGCACAATCTGCAAATGCTGTTCATGTTGGGAATTAAAAATAAATTTTCAGAATGTCTAGGACTTTGTTTTAAATCTCTTTTGTGCCCCCCCAAATTTGTTTCAAGCATATGATGAAAAGATAAATCTTTCCCCCATTAAGATTTATTTTGTCCCCAAACCTTGAAACCTGCCTACGGGCCTGGTTCTGCCAAAATTGTGTCTGCAATTAGGATATTTTGTTTTAAAGGCAATTCGGCCTAGAGATGTAGCATAACATATAGCTTTTTGATAAATCACCATTAGGGGGCCCCTGTAAGCATTTTGGGGGTACCAGAGTTGGGCTAATACGGCACTGGGTGTATGGCATTGAAGTTTTCAGTTTATTTCAAATATTTAGAGAACACTGGGTTTTTAACTTTTTACCAGCATTTTCCCAAACAAATCAATAAGGCAGGTAAAAGCTGTTTTTCCTTGACCTATTGGATGAAAGAAGCAGAGCTTCCCTTACACGATTTAGGAAAGTCAAACTTTCTGACAGCTCCAACGTTTGTGGCATTACTGTATATCGCGAATTGCCCGCATTTTACTTTAAGGCTCTGCAGCAACTAATCTACAAAGTTTCAGACAAAGACAGAAAAAGAAAAGACATTCGAAAAAACTAATAAAACATTTTTACGCAATACTGGAAACCACAAGGTAAACAACAAGACAAAATTTCCAGTGTTTTCATTTGCTCACGTGTACAATTTGCTTCGTCGCTTCCATCACTGCAGTCGCTCCATCCATTACATACACGTTCTTTCTGAATACATCCCCATGAACCAGTAGAACAGCCTGTTTTGTAGCATTGACAAGTGAAACTTCCTTTAAGGCATGTGCAACCTTTTTCATCAGTTCCATTTTCGAAGTCTATGTAGCCATTGCATCGGTGAGTATTTTTTGATGAAGAAAGAGTTGTTCTCCAACTTTTGGAAACAGACGAACCTGAAGTAAAAGTTGGTTGTGAATAGAACGTCGTGTTGGTTGCACACATTCCCAAATGAGAAAGATTTCATTAAACTAGTCAAAAACACAAACTTCTGAAAATCAGAAAACGTTGCAACATAACCTTGGATATCTCCTTTGAGGATATGATTTGAATCCGCTACGCTTCATGTCCACAACGTTCAAAACTTTACGTGAGGTTGAAATGCTAAGCTTACCAAACCCAATAGAGCAGAGTTACGGACATAACGATGTTGTCAAAATCCCGTTGCAATCCAGCATGCAGAATACTGTGCTCTTACGCTAAATAAACATCTTTGAACAATTTTGTAGACAGCATTAGTTTTGCAGCTGTAGCTTTCACTTATCAGGTTTGATGAAGTGGCAAGATGACAAAAGCGCAACTAAATTTCAAAAACATCTTAAATCATGAACATTGCTGACCTTCTTAGTCAAATTTGCTTCTATTTCGTTTTCAAACGCACCCTCGTGGAAGGCTTTTGAATATAATGTGAATGTTATGAGGACAAAACCAATATTTTTCCAGGGAAAGAAACATGCTTCCCCTATTCATTGCATGTTTCATACAAGCTTATATTTCTTGGACAATTATGATCTGATCAGACGTTGATGTGAAATTTTTCATGAGAGTGGAATACTCTACGTTGCAGTTTGCCTGACTAAGTTGCGCCAACAGAAGAACTCTGAAAAAAGTTGAGGTGCACGTGAGGAAAATCTAATGTTATCTTTTGATCAAACATAGCCAAAAGCGTAGTTATTGCAGAAAAGGAACAAATTGTTTTCTTCAACAAATTCATGTTCGTCTTGATTCTTATTGAAACAAAATTTCTAAGTCAAGTGCAAAAAATTGAAGAGTGTGTTGAGCTCACATTTAAAAAAAAAATTTGAAAAAATTTTGACATCGCAATCTAACTCCTGACAAAAGAAAATTATCAACGCGAAGTGTGCCTCCTGATATCAACTCGACAACCTTTTAAGCTGACATTATAAAAAAATTGAATGAATGACGGATTTTAACAAAGCAATAATCCATACAGTGATGAGTACACACTAGTGATAGATTTGCTGTTTCGTGATGAATAAAAAATGTTTGAACGCAGCAGCTATTTTTTGTTTTCTTACCTGTGCAGTTTAGTTCATCACTTCCGTCGATGCAGTCCATCGATCCATCACATGCACGACTTTGCTGAATGCATCCCCAACCGACAGGACATCCTGCCTTGTAGCAATTACATGAAAATTGTTTGTTCGAGCAGCTGCAACCGATTTCGTCGCTTCCGTCTGGGCAATCTATGTAGCCATTGCACTTGGAAGCATTTTGAGACGCTTTGAGCACATTTTGACAAGTTCTGGTGATTGATTGAACTGCAGTTGCTGTTGAATGTGCTACTACTGTTGATACTTCAGTCGCTCTTGCAGTTGTTTTTGCACTTGTTAAGTCTCCAGTCGCTGTTGTTTCTGCAGTTTCAGTTAAACGTGCAGTTGCTGTTGAACGTGTAGCCGATGTTTCTGTTAAACTTGCAGTTGAGGTTGAAATTTCTGTTGAACTTACAACCGCAATTGAGCTTTCAGCTGCTGTTGATATAACAGCTTCTTGTGAATCTGAAGAAACAGGTTTGTTTAGTTTCACTTGGACAACATAATTGCAACTAATTTTCTAACCTTAAATTTTTGTTAACCGATTGACTTTTATGCCATTCACAAACTTGAGGAAAATAAGCAAGCTGATTTAAAATAATACAATTTCAAACAAATGAGACTGAGTGCATTTTTTCATCTGTTTGATAAATGTTGGATGACATCAAACTCAAATTTTAAATTTCATGGAAAAACGGCGTTTTGAATCTTTTGTTTCTTTTCATGTGTTCTTCAAACACCTAAAAATTTTAAACACATCAATGACCACATCATTTGTGAAAATATAGCTTATATGACTCCACTGCACTTTTCTACATTTTGTAACTTATTTCATTATATGTGAACATAAACGTTCGGAAAAAAACTGAAACTTTTCTATTTTGTTGTGAGTTAGTTACTGTCGAGTTCTTTATGTTGTAAGCTGCTTGTAATGCGATGAAACAAGAAAACTCAAAGTTAAGGTTCTAAAGGTTATAGGATAACTCTCTGCTTTATAAATTTCGGTACATGAAGACCAACGATGGAATGAATTAGAGAACTTCATACTGATGAAGTATTATCTGCTAAGTTGCTCTGCGTTTTGTTAATAAAATATTTGTTAAACGCTTCACTTTATTTTTTGTGGCAAAATTTTAACTCTTGAGAAGCCTACCAATTACGTAGTATTTGTGTTCAGTCGTTTAGCAACTGTAGAACGCAGTTTGAGCTTCTGAAATCTTGTGTCACACTCGAATTTGTATAGACCTCTTTCCTGACTGCATACCGTCTTCAACAAGAGCGCATGGCTGTTGCTTTAACATTTTCTTTAACAGGAACGTATTAGGCCTACTAAGTAGGTCACACGTTTTGAGTTTGACAAGCTAAGCTACCTAAGGTGCGACAGAATGCGATCAGTGATTGATAAAAGCACCATCATTGCCATGGATGGCATCTTCCCTTTCAAAGATCAGGGAATTTACTCCACTTCATTGTTAATAGTAAACTCGACCGAATAGAATAAAAACATGACCCAATTTTTGGCAGTTTGAAAGCATTCGAATCACTGAGGAACGGAAAACGAGCAAAAACACCGGAGCACGACATGAAGTCATCCTCCGAGTGCTGCACTTACCTTTGCAGTGCTTTTCATCGCTTCCGTCAACGCAGTCAATATGACCATCGCATTGCAAGATTGGCTTAACGCAACCCCATCCAACACTGCAATCGCTATTATAGCAGTCGCATTTAAACATGCTTTCAGGGCAGATGCAGCCCAATTCGTCGCTTTTGTCCGGACAGTCAACGTATCCATCACACACATTGGTGCCGCTTTTAGGTACTACAATGTTTTGGCATGCCGAGGTAATCTTGGGTGTCTTCGTCAATGCCAGAGTCGTACCAGGACCTGAAAAATACCACTGCTATCCAGTGTTTTTTAAAGTCGTCTTTGGGTGTCAAAATGACACCCTAAAATTTTGCAATACAACCTAAATTATGAAAGCCAAGGTATGGTTTTATTATGTATTGAGGTAAAACTCTTTGAGGAAAGCATGTTTTCCTGCACGTGGCTTCTGCATTAGACGGCTGCAATGTTATAAGCCGACAAAATTTTCTGGCGCAGAAGTTGGAAGCGAAAACTGTAAGTATAGTGTGTGTACATTGTCATGCCCACCGCCTTGCTTCGGCCTATTACTATACTGCCGCAGATTTGTACAATATGGTGTACGAAACTGCGAAAGCACTTTAAGACAACCGAGGAAGTGTTTTAATGTTTCACCGTTGCGTTCAGCTTGCTTGGCAATGCATTAAACTACAATGAAGACAAAACGTCGGCAGTTGTAGCGCGCATATAAAAAAGGTGGTTGTCGAGAGAGGTGGCAGTGAGAGCAAGGAGCGAGATTTTGGTTATTTAGAACGCACTGAAGCAGCTGTCAGAAAATAAGAATGATGCAATGTGCGCTGTTTTATTGCGTCTTGTGAAAATAAAAAATTTCAACATGCTACATTCCTTTTGTCAACATTGGCACCTCACTTGACAAAACTGAGCAAAGTTTTTCAGGCCGGATACTTTAACTTGGTGCACATGAAAGATTCCGTAGATCTGTGCATCAACAAGCTCTCTGATGCCGCTGTTATATCTGAGTTTAAAGCTAACTGCGAAAAGTTTGATAGTGAATTGGGAACTTAGAACGCCGGATGGCTGATGTGTGTGTGTCAAGTGGCATGGCGTTTTGGAAGGGCACCGAAAGATTGGCAAATTGACCATCCCCATACACAAGAAGGGGGTCGGGAGTGAATAAATCAACTACCGCGGCATCTCTTTGCTTAGCCTCCCAGGAAGAGTGTACGCCAAGCTGCCGCTAAAATAATTGAACCAAAGCTAAATGATACCCAGTGCGGTTTCCGTCGCAGCCGTAGCACTACAGAACAGAATTCCACTTTCCAGCAAATTTTCGAGAAAACCGTTCACCGTTGGTGTTGGACTCCGACAATGGTGTGTCCTGTCACCACTCTTCTTCATAGTCTCTATCAGGGTTCTCCAAACTACGGCCCGCGGGCCAAATCCGACCTGCGAAGTCATTTCACTAAGCCGCAAAACACATTTCGACAATAATGAAAAAAAATCACGAAAAATTTGTTGATTTGATAGAATCGAACATATCCCGAAAAAAATCACATTACTCAAGATGTCCGACATTCGAACTATTATGCAATAGCTTAAGTGGTCGTCTCCCAAAGAAAAATTGTAGAGCCCTGGTCTATATGAATTGGATAGACAGTCACAGACCCGCCGACGAGGGTGTCACAGGTGGGAACTGCAGAATGAACCATTTGCTTTTTGCAGACGAATTGGTACTGTATGCGTGGATCTACTCAACAGGGTCTTTATTTGATCGCTTTAATGCGGCGTGCGACCAAGCACGAATGAAACTCAGCACTAAAAAGATCGAGGTATTGTGTCTCTCAAGACGCCCAAGGCAGTGTATTCCGCAAGTGAGAGGAAATACCCTGCAGCTGGTGGAGACGCCCAAGTATCTTGGGGTGGTATTCACGAGTGACGGAAGTCGGAACAAAAGGGTTGATACACGGATTGGTAGAGCAAACGCTGTTCTGCGTGAGCTTTAATGCTCTGTGGCGACGAAACGGGAGCTTTTATAGAGTGCAAATCTTTCAGTTTTTAAGTCGGTCTTTGTTTCTATCCTCACCTGTGTTCATGAATCTTAGGTGACGACTGAAATGTAATGATACTGTCAAAAGAACAAGCGGGTAGAGATGGTATATTTGCGAAGAGTTCTCGGTGTGACACTTCATGACAAAGAGTACGTGTCTGAAATCCGTAAAGCACAGGGTGCCAAGCCACTTCTCTGAATTGAGAGATCCCAGATATGTCAGTTCGGCCATGTATCTAGAATTTTTCATGAAAGAACGGCGAACTAAGTCCTTCGGGCTACAATCTGCGCACTCGCGGGAAAGCAGCCCAGAGTTCGTCCAATGACCAAGTGGCGTGACCACATCTCCGACCTTGCTTGGTCACATCTTGGTGTGGAAGCCAGCAATTTCTGTTGATCGTGAAGTATTTCGGGTCTCCTTCGGCTGCTGCCCCCGCGACTCTCCCCAAAGGAAAATCGGGCACGAAAATAAGTAAATTAATGGGTATATGTAGGCTTATATTGAATTTTTCTATTTATGAAATTGTCTTTAGTTTGTTTGCCAAAAGTGATGTCGTATTCAAATAATTAAGTATTTTTGGACATAAACTTGCGTTTTTGTGAAAATCAGTTAAAAGTATCAAACATGGAAGGGAAAATGGTGTTGACACCCTAAAGCTCCACTACGACACCCTTAAACCTTAAACAAACATTGCCGCTACCTATTTAACCAGCAGTAAAATAGCTTTTGGTCTTTTCCATGTGATTCAAGATGCTTCCTGGACTAACAGCGGGGCTCGTCTAACATTTTTCCTCTCGTTCACTCTTCAGAAGTGGTGATTTCATTTTTGCACCTTTATATTAACGTAGCCTACCAATCACATCACAATATTAGTTTTCGACCTTTCTTCTGGAGTCCACCTAACGGCATACGGTATGTAATGAAAATTACAAGCATCTGCTCAAATGTTCTTGCATTTAAAATGAATGTGTACCAATGGAGAAAGAGAACAGAAATCAGCTAATGTGAAGTGGCTCTCTCCGAGAGACCGTAATAGAGGTGGACACACAGAATTAAAAAATAAGCGATGCTACTGCTGCCTTTGCTCCCCCGAAATTAGCGATGCTTTCGCTGCTGTGAAAACAGGAGGTAGCACGTCTTTATATACATTTCCGTAGAACTCGTTTCTTAAGCTGCAAAATGCTAAAGTTTTTCCACAAGAACAACAAATGTTGAGATGCTGGGTAGCTGAAAGATGAAATCAGCGTTAAAGAAATTAAACTTTATTAAACTGATGCAAAATATAAAATAAACAGACACAAAAACGGGACGCGTGCTTAACACTAAAATGGCATTGAAAATGCACCACGATTGACAACAAGTAAGGATTAGCGACCTAGAGATACACAAATAGCAAGATGCTGTTTGCCTTATATTTCGGGAAAAGCACTGCCAGTGGCGTATCTACGGTATGGCAGGTATGGCTCGTGACATGGGCGCCACTTTGATGGGGGCGCAAAAGTTGCTTGGCATAAATCAAAGTTTGTGACTTACACAGTTTCTTCAACCTCTATTTTGCGCCCCATACAACCATTAACTGCACAGCTGTATCAATACGGCACCCTTAACTAATGTAATAATTCGGGCGTGTTGCGCCAGCACCAAACATTGTGACAAAACTGTGGTATTGTGACAAAATAAAACGATCTGACATTTTGACAGAACAAGGACACCCGCTTGCAATCAATGCAAGACCTTGTCCTCACGCTGTGAGAAAGCCTAAGTCAGTCCGTGCTGATGCGTTTCAGGTAGTGGTGTCACACTGTTTTTCCACTAGATCTGGTGTTTTTGCATTTCATCTAATGTTCTAGCGTTGTTTTCATAGCTATCTAATGTTTTTTTTTTGAGTGAGCTGAATGTAAATAGTTTCATAATATGTCTAATTGTAACTGTAAATGGGACTTTGATTTTGTGCAATTGTGATGTGCTAAAAATTCTACCTAATTTCATCTTAAATTTTCACAAGAGCATATACAGTATTCTGTTTTGAGTTAAACCGCTAGGAAGTCACCAGGCCCGTAACCATGGGTGACGCCAGGGGGACGAAGCTCCCCCTGCAAAGTTTTTCGCCCCCCTGGAGAAATGTGTTGGGCATAGTTTAAAGAATTTGGGCCGCTCTCAGAAAATTCTTCGCCCCCTACGATGTCCCAAGCTGGTTACAGGCCTGGAAGTAACTGTGGTAATCTATAATAAGTTTCAGTGACCTGTACAAACGAACACAAGCGTTGCTACTATCTCCGTTTTCTTTGTCTCTGGTTTGCAATGAGTTGCGCAATGTCTTTGCTTGCAGCATTTTCTGGTCATTTTCATTGGGTGTAACTTTGCCTTTTGCTTTTACAGCTAACTTGCATTGAATTACTTCGGAAAACCAATCAATATTTTGTAATCTAGTGTTTTTTTGTGAATCTAGTGTTTTTTATCATGAAATCTGCTACTTTTCCGTAACAACAGATTGGCAACACTGGTTTCAGGCAAGAGGATGTTAGGCAGAACGTGCTGGTGACGAATTTAAGTACGTGTCTGTGAGAATCTGTCTGTTATACGCAAATAACTGCTGTTAAGCTCCCACAGATTTACAAATTACTTGAAACTGCTGCGGTCCAATCAGACTTTACGAGATTTCCTCGATGGCCACTGGTGTCGGGTAAAGAGGCTAAACCCTGGGTTGTTAAACTCGGTTTCTGTGAAAGGTTGTAAGGGAGGCGCAGGTATGACAGCAACATGAAAAACAGGATCAAGGCAAGTGGAGTTCTGGTTATTGTTTTTGATTTTGAAGTTAGGTGAGGTGCGAGTATCAATGATAAACGCCGAATGGGGCGCTCCTGAAAAAGATTAAGAACCTTTGGCTATACACAACGGCCCACAAAGTTAGATCACGGACTGGGATGATTGAGAATCGCTGTTACAAAGAATAGTGTCAGCCCCTCTTTCACAAATTATTCTGTTTCGGAATATATTCCGCTCAACCAGTGATGTTTGCAGCTCTGCTCAGAGATGTCGATAAGCTACAAACAGATAAGTGTTGCTTTCCAGTGTTACTCCCCTGCAGTCCTGCGCAACTGTGCTGATCATCCAGCAGACTGCAATCTCTTCAAAAAAGTATAACCTTGTGATATTTTCAAGAATTCGGACATTCACTAAACCAGTGTTTTTCAACCTTTTTTGCATCACGGACTACTTTATGCAATAAAAAAATTTTGGGGGAACACCAAACAAAATTTTATAATCACAATTATGATGTTTAGTTCTGTTTTGACTCTTTTAATTTATTAAAATTAACAAGAAAGTCCTATTCGTTTGCTCCTAAAACTGATTACTTTCACGAAAGAAAACAATATTTACGCTCATTGCGTTAAACTAGTGATTTTCGACCGGTGTTCGATGGAACACT
>JGI24159J19872_10013935_pt1 | contig 10420 bp, 6 predicted proteins | sample Ectturendosymbi4_FD_19872 | JGI IMG/M metagenome (IMG submission 19872) | reverse complement strand
AGGAAATTTGATAAGTTTGACTAGTGTTCCATCGAACACCGGTCGAAAATTACTAGTTTAACGCAATGAGCGTAAATATGTTTTCTTTCGTGAAAGTTTAGTTTTAGGAGCAAACGAATAGGACTTTCTTGTTAATTTTAATAAATTAAAAGAGCCAAAACAGAACTAAACATCATTATTGTGATTATAAAATTTTGTTTGGTGTTCCCCCAAATTTTTTTATTGCATAAAGTGGTCCGTGATGCAAAAAAGGTTGAAAAACACTGATCTAGTCCACCAAAACGCCTCAACACTGCGAACTCATCCTACATTAACTGATCGGAAATGTCTACAAAACATTTTTTTCTTCAAGATTGGACGCGCTTTCCACAGGGCAAGCATTGCACGAAATTGAGCGAAGTGCGCAATAGACACGGCAATGCAAATTTTAATGCATTCTTTTTTGGAAACACCGACGGATTGATAACAATAAAATATGTAGCATATAGCATACATACGCTGCAGACTATTTAGGAAAACGGTTTTGACAACCAAACACATCTGCACAGAAATTGAAAAATAAAACTAACACAATTGCATTCGATTTTCTGCAAAATCAATTTAATTCTCCTGGTTAGTTTCGGACAGGGTTTCTACAACCGTGTATGCCCAAACCACTTATCAATTTATACAGTAAAAATTATAAGGTGTGACTGATCGTTAGGCTCTTTTAGTCCAGTTATACCGGTAGTCAATCGGATGGCACATATCAAAAATTGTGTAAACAGTGCAACTGTTTATAACCTCAGACGTTTTGCTAAAATCCTTTACAAGTGTTTGTTGAATCACCAAATTGCACATACATCATACACACTGAAGATTGCATTTCATGATTTCCTTAAGGCCGTTTTTCGTCACAGTAGGGTTTTGAAATTAACCTTTAAAAGGTAATAATTTAAGCAATATTTCACGCAGGCATGGGCATTGGAAGTAAGGGGCAAGGGGCCAATCTCCCCTGGATATTGAAATTTTATATTTTGCTATTAACGTTTTTGTAGAAATATGTTTTTCTCTTAGTTTCGGATTTGGAAAAATCAAATTTCACCACTGTTTCCCCCCTGGAAAAAAATCCTGTTGGCCACCACCAGAAAAATCACTATTGGCCCTGCCTGGAAAAATCCTTTAAACGTCCATGCACGCAGATACTAAAAATACCTCAGGTGTACGCAGAGTGCTGAGATCTTTCCCACGTTATCGTGAAACACCGAAATTTTGAAAATGAGCGCTTGGGCAACTAGAATAGCTTTGCTGGTCGTTAGAAGTCATTTAGTTAGAAGCACGGGATGTTACTAAGTTCGGATAATGATCTCTGTTTAACCTGACTAAGCGCAAATTCATCACCTTGGGGAGAATTAACAGACTTGGTCTTTTCGCGAAAACGTCCTGTCAAGCACAGACAACCGACAACGATTTGGTTTAGCAACAGCGGTTCACCGCACCACAAAATTATGATGAATAATGCCACGATCAGTCAACATGCAATAGAATTACGTTAGGAATAAAGCAAAATCATGCAGTGAAGTGGCTTAGCAGATTATAAGTGATTCCTCCACAGCTTGACGAGCATTGTAAATTTTTACTAGGTAACAGTAAAATAAATTCATAACTAAATTCCTTATGACGTACTTTTCAACCACATATTACTACTATTTACCAAAATAGTTTATAATATTTTAATCACTAAGCTATAAGACAAGATAATGAAAATATCCTAGATGTATTCTGTTACGATAAGGTATTTAAATTACGTCCACTGCAATCAAACAGCATGGATCACAACTCACAAGCTTTGTTTCATATTATTGAACTAGTTTTAAACCTATTTTGTCAAGTTTTATGAGTTTTGTATTTGAAGTCAGTCATTCTTAGAATAGTTTAAATAGAACTGAATTTTCAGGGTGTTACTGCACGCACTAGAGCAGTCTTTTATAAGTCGTTAAGAGTTTATAAAAAACAACAACAATACAGCAATTGATTTGGATGAAACCATGCTGCACCTTTCAAAAAACTAATGGTTTCATCACTATGAGAATCCCGATGAAAACAATCTTCATCACGACGATGCAACTTTGCCAGACTTCCATGTTAATTCATTTCGGAGTGTCATACTGGCATCCCTAATTTTGTTAATAACACGGTAACGTTTACAGTCATTAGTGTGGTGCAAGTTATTAAGAGGGCAGATAAAACACTTCTTAGATTATTAACACTCCAAAATATTTCAGTCTGTACTTCAGCAAACTTTGCAAAAACAATAAAATACTTAATAAAACTTTTCGCTTACCTGCAGTCGTCCTTCAGGCACTGACACCGGTGACTGCCTGTCCACAATCTGTCCTGGGCCCAGCGGTTCAACAAACTGCAGCATTGAAGAGTCTAAAGATACAGCCATATCCGTGTAACCCATTACAGTTCAATATCAGTTCAAACAACCAAATTTCTAATTCTAAAAAAAGAGAATCACAACTCGTTGATAAGGGCGCAGTGACCATTACCAGGCACCTTTGAAGTCGGCACTCAGTGAACAACTGGTTGTCCACTGGTGTTCATTATGCGAAGATGTGGCATCACATATGGTACAACCGACGGCAACTATGCTGTTTGCATTTAATCGAGCAGATAGAGCAAATCAGCTTTTTCACAGCAATTCAAAACCTGCACAAGTAACATATAACCAAAGCGTCTCTGCTGCGTGCGGAGAACCGACGTTGAAGCGAATGTAGCCTCCACCACACGCAGGGCAACACACATCTAACTACATCTCTGCTGTTGTGAGAGCTTCGCGCTGTCACAACATGGACGTTTTTCTCGCGTTTTTCGCGGAAAACCACAAGAAACTTGGCGCAGAGCTGCCTTGAAGCACTTAGCGCTATTCAATAACAACTTCCCTGTGCGAATTGGAAATGAAGCTGGTTCATTTTGCAAGATGTGACATCGCATATGATACATTTCTTGAAAGTTGATCTATTTTTTCTACTGGTATTTGCTTGGCTTTCGTTGCCGTGATTTATATTCTTTGAACACTACAATCGCATTTTACTTTGTGAATGAGTGCTCGAACATTGCAGTGTGTGTTTGATTGATGGCGCGCCATGTCACACGCATTCGCATTTTACCTGGACTCGACCAGTTTAGGGATTGGCGCCCTAATCTGCAGTAGTGTTGTAACAAGTGTTACGTGTTAGCTAACAAGAGTGTTAAGTATGTGTCTGTAACCCTGTGGTTCTGCCTTCAACGCGGTTGCGAAAAGTGTCTGTAACTCTGTGATTACGCCGGCTCCAATGCCTTGTAAAACGTTCTGCTTTGTCTGTTTTTATCGACCTGCGTTATGAGGTGTGTGTGCTTATTATACTATGGACTTCGTGTCTACTTACAAACACATAAATGAAATTAAAATAAGACAGAGTGACTGAGTGCAAGAAGGAAGCTCCATGACCTGAAGGCGATATGATAGCCCTATGATCTCAGGTTGAGAAAATTTCCGTTATCAGTATTTAGTTCCTCATGCTGTTTGTAAAGTTAAAAATATGCATGATGTTTTAAAAGATTTATTGTTTCCTTGTGCTTTGTTTACGAGATGATGAAGTGACCATGCGTCAAGACCCGTAGTATGTGACGCATTTACAGTTAACTTCTTGTTTGCAAAAATTTCAAAATTGAAACACAACAAGCAGCAATCCTTAAGCCTTTTTTTATAAATTTTAGGAGTCCCTCTTGTCAAGAAATTGACCGGTTTCTCTGCAAACACAATGTTACAAACTTTTCAGCATTTGGTTGTTTAGGTTGGAACGAGGCCTCAATGCTACTACTGTACCTCAGTACTTTACATCAGGAGTCCGCAAATAGTGGGTCGCGAACCAAATTTGGGTCGCGAGGCCTTCCACTCTGGGTCGCGTAATAATTTTAAGTTAACATAAATATTGGAAAACCAATGCCTTTTTTTCGCCGATTAGAAAAAAATTGTTAAGTGAAAAGATTGTATCACAATCTTAGAAAAATGTCAAAAGGTATCTTATGAAGTGGCATATTTAATTGCAAAAGAAAGAAACCACATACCATTCGAGAAGCACTCATCAAACCTGCTGCTATTGCAGTCAGTCAATATGAATGGAGACAATGTAACTGAGGAAAAAAAGGAAACAAAAGCTCTCTGTGCTGATACCATTCCCCTACGTATCAGTGAAATGGGTCAAGATATTAAGTTCCAACGAATGATAGAGTGAAACGTGGAAAAGATGCTTTGCAATTGGATGAATCCACGGATGTGTCTGGTTTAACGCAGTTGATGATTGTGTTCTTTAGATATATACACTAGCCAGTGGGAAGCTTGAAGCAGAGTTACTCATGTGCGTGGGCTATCTGGAACATGCACAGGTGAAGACATATTCTCAACAGTGGACATGAGACTACACAATGATGGATTATCGTGGGAGGAGTGTATTAGCATTTGTGCTGATTTGGCTGAGGCTATGGTAGGAAAAAATAAAGGCTTTTTAGCAAGAGTATTATAAATTGGGCCCCATATCAATTTTACACATTGCATTATTCAACACTGGACCAACAATTAAATTGTGTTCTCGATTCAACAGTAAAGATTGTTAATTATGTGTAATCGAGACCTTTTCAGACAAGACTATTTGCCTTTCTGTGTGGCGAAATGGGCTCGGAGCATAAAAGTATTTTTCTTCATTCCTGTTTTTTTTCAGTCATAGACCGAAACGTTTTTGAAATGATCGAAAAAAATTAAGTCATTTCGGTCAGAATGTTTGAAAATACAGGCTAAAAAACACTGTTATGGTGAGTTTTACTACAACTGTGTAACAAATGACCGAAATGTTTCAGTGACCAAAATGTCTCAGCAAAAATGACCGAAAAGTTTCAGCGGAAAAAAACTCAGCTTCATTCAGAAGTGATGTGGTTATCGCGAGGAACAGTTCTCACCCGTTTGTAGGAGCTGCGGAATGAGGTATACTTGTTGCTTACGGAAAGAAAACACGAACTTTCCACCAATTTTACTGACCTTGAATGGTTAACATAGCCCAACTGCTGTACTTTTTTTGTATTTTGGGGAAGCTGAACGATTTGAGTTTGTCATTGCAGAACGTATCATTTAACATCCTAACAGTGAATAACAAGATCAAAGCCTTCAAAAAGAAAATTCAACATTGGACTGACCGAGTTGAAAGTGGAAGAATGGATATTTTTCTGAGCTGAACGACTTTCTCAATAAAAACGAGCTCAGTTAAAACATTGCGAAACAATCCATCATTAGTCATCTTCATGATCTTTCTCAATGGTTTCATAAATACTTTCCCGAAGACACAGCACCACAACAACACGGCTGGATATTATCACCCTTCACAGTATCAAATACTCACCATCTATCATCAGATTTGATTGAAGCATTGGATGACCAGTCAAGTGACCGCGGTTTAAAGATTGCCTTTGATACTAAAAGAACTTTAGCTGAATTTTGGATTTCAGTTGCAAAAGAATATCCACAAATATCAGCGGCTACAATAAATGTTCTTTCACCATTCGGAACTGCCTGCATCTGTGAAAGGGCGTTTTCTGTATTATCATACATCAAAAAGATACAGATCAAGACTACAAGTAGAAGATCCTCGGGTTCCCGTCTCTTAAAATAAACCTCGAATTGATTTGTTGAAGTCTAAACACAGAGCCCATAATTCTCATTATGCAGAATTAATATAATCAAATACTGTTTATGTGCTAAGTTTCATACAATTTTGTGCCACAAAATTGCTCCTGTTAATAGTAGTCTTAAAATTGACATTTAATTATGAAGTATTTTCCACAAATTTATATGCTCACGAAATGTTTGGGTCGCGAGAATACAGAATAATTTTTTAAGGGTCGCACCAAAAAGTATTTGCGCACTCCTGCTTTATATAACCCTTTCTGCTTTATTTCAACAAAATCTAACAGAGTTAGCTACGTTTTTTCTAACTTACGTTTAATTCAGAGTCAATTTTACTTTGTTGTTTCAACAAAACAATTTAATTTTCGCTTTACCGTTTCAAGTCACCAAAAAATCTGCATCTTCCTGTTGTTCAGTGTTTTTGAGCATTCCAGCCTTGACTACACTCGAGCAGGATGCTTGCCAGTCACCACTCCAGACAGACTTGAGTGAAAGAGATTCTCGGCGAAGCAAGGTTCACGCCGCATTAAACCGTACGAAAAGCCTGCGAAGTTTAATCGGGCGACCGCAACATTTAATTGAGCCACGCACCGCTGAGGTTCCCATGGAACAAAACCACTCATATAAGTTTTCCGCGAGCCATTAGATTGTTATTAAGCCGAAAACAAATTATCCCTTCAGGCACGCAGCATAAAACTACACCATTGTGCACTCTTTGATATTCGGCGTTGAGGCTGAAGGAGGACCGCTTATTACAAAAAAAGACTTGTTTAATAAATATCAAGAAGATTTAAATCAACTGTAAGCATAAATACCATTCATATATGAAAATACTGACTTGTTGTAATTGCCTTTGTTCAGCCTAAAATGAGGGTTACAACCAATATGGAAGATAATGTTCTTTGCTGCCAATATCCGAAAGCGTCATCTCTTGCCATGGAATGAGCATGCGAGCAAACAGGGCGTAACGTTTGCGGAAGATTAAATAACTTACCAGAAGTTTGGCATCAAAACTGAGTAACTCTACGAAAGATCTTTGCTATTAGTTATTAGCGGCTAGCATTCCGCATTGACGGAGAAAAGAGTCATAGATATTTTGCAAAATGCATTATTTTTGGCTTATATCGGGGGTCTCCAAACTACGGTCCACGGGGCCAAATTCGGCCCGCGAAGACGTTTCATCAGGCCCGCGAACACATTTTTGTCAATAAATGAAAGATAATATATTTACGAAACATTGGTTGATTTAGTAGAATATAACATATCCCGAAACAATCACATTACGTAAGATGTCTGGCCCTCGAACTAAGGTTGCCAGATGCGTTTTGTAAAAAATACCGGTCATTTTGTCAACAGTGACAGATAGGCGTAATTCGTAAGCACATATTTAATGGCACGGAATTCTCGAATTTTATGAAGCTCCCACAATGCTTGGTTTGAAAAATTGTTTTCAACAGAGATTTGAAATTTTTTTATTTTTTTTTTATTTTTTAAAGCAATTTTTTTGGTTTGAAAGTTGTTCAAGCGGTGTACAAATGTATGCTTTGTGAGCAGAATCTACAGCCCTGTGCTAAGCATCAGCAAGCTAACCCACTTTAAACAAAAAACGCTAACTTCAGTGTTTAATGTGAACGGGGCGTTTTCTCAAAACATAATTGACTTTGTAAAAATCTTTTACGTATGCCTAGGCCTATCAATTTCTGAAGTGAACATCTTTCCGTACAATTTTATGGTACTTGCTTTTCTATAGTATTATTGCCTGGATGAATACGGTAACGCAACTAACTAACATGTTCTTGCATGCGAGATTCAGCCTGCAACAAACATTGTCTAGCGCACCTGAAAAAAACAGCGGTTGATGCGCTGGCTCTTGAGTCGCAGTTATAATCCGCTGACTAAATCTTATTATCATCAAAAAATAAGAGAAACAAAGCGTATGCTAAATTGTTATTGTTAGAACACTGCGCATTCAAACATAGCCTTTTGCACTGGCGATAGTAACAATAATTGAGCTAAAAACTTTCTCCGAGAGAATAATCTTAATACGAAAATTGTTTTATACCAAAATCAATTTAAGAAAACACTCAATCAATAAAAATTGATCCACTTATTTTCATGTCCACCTGTCAACCAGTGTTTATAACACAACCAAAAACTGCAAACAGTTTATGTGGCGGTTAAAATGTGTCTACTCAGCGGGGGAAAAATTAACGAAATATGCCTGGTGCTTAGATGCATATGCAAAGAAAGCAGAAGAAATGGGCATACCAATGATGAGAAAGTTGGAGAAAAAGCCGAAAAGGCAAGATCATAATAGAAAATGAAAAACAAAACCCAATTCAGTTTGTGAGTGTTTGATTCTGATGTTTAAGATGCTTTGTTATTCCTTTTATCTTTAATAAGCACAAAACATGACCTTCTTTCATTTTAAATTGTTGCGAGCAAATTTGTGGGGTGAGAAAAGCCACATTCAGTCTCGCTACGTCACTGAGTAGTTGAGTACAGTAGTTCAGACAACAACCCCTACGACGGTTTCACAGTTAATTACCAAAGAAATGCTCATACAGATCACGTTTTGGGCGACGGAGGATGGTATGCATGCCTGAGCAAAGAAACAGGGAAAAAAGAGAGACAATGATTATTGTTAAGCGACAAGTAATAACTTGACCTTATTTTGGCCTTAAATGAACTTCGCTGAAGGAACTGTCATGACACGGTTTACTACTAGAGTCATTTATTTTGAGTTTTGTGTTAGTTCTTTTCGCAGTTACTGCAAATTATTTATTGTAAAAATACCGGCTTCAGGCACTGATTTTAAAATACCGACCTCTGCTAAATTAACAGTAAAATACCGGCCAGGCCGGTGAAAAACCGGTCATCTGGCAACCCTACCTCGAAATATTGTGTGATGGATAGCGTATGTGGCATTCTTTCAAAAAGTTTGGATAAATAGTCTTTATGAGCGGCGTTAACAATAACGAATTGAAATTGCCCAAAGTTTCGCCGAGTGCAGTTTTGACAAGACTGTGTAGATAAGATCACATAGGAAAGTTTTGCTGAAAAAGTAGAAGTTTCCAAAATTGTCACTGTCTACATTGATGACGTACTAAAATGAAGGCATGAAATGTGTCACAAAAAGTATACACAAAGTCATAGGCGTACGGGGGGGGGGCGAAATATTGCCCTGAAAACAACAATTTGCCCTAAAAATAAACAATTTGCCTTGAAACTAACTTTTGCAGTTAGATCCGAATGGGGCCTGAAACCCCTTGTAAATCTGTTCTATACTGTTGAATTCGTTTATGAAGTCTTCGTCTGCAACGTCAGTTCGCCTATAACATTACATTTTGTTCGGTACCGATGGAATCTTTTACATGCATTTCAATGCACTTATAACATCAATTCGGCAATAACGTTCTTTATGCAAACCGTCACCAGCGTTGGTCCAAATTACGCACTGCATTATCACAAAACTAACTTCAAAATTTTCCTAACTCAGCCAGTCAGCTAAAATTTGATGTTAAGATCAATGCTGCAACAGATAACTGAAAAGTTCTAAAAAAAGCACGAAAAACCTGGCCTAAAAACTTCTGTTAGTCAAAAAATCTATCCTTACTACCCTGCACGTCTACCCAGCGCAAACTCGAAAATGAACCACGAAAGAGTTACCGAATTCTTATATCAAGCTGTTGAACTACCAACATCCAATTGTTAGATTTTTACAGAAAACGAGGACTTGGTCCAGATCAAAGTTTTTATAACCAGTCACAACTTTGGTCCAGATTACACGCTACACTAGCCCAAATTACACAGCCCAAATTTACTCATACTTGTACTCAAACCCTTGTTTCAGTCATGCTTTGAAGTAACGCTAATCGTCCGATTTCTCATCACGAAGCGATTTTGAATTCATAGCCCAGGAGCCTTAGCTATAATTGACACTAACCTGAAGAAGTTAATGAAATGGATTGTAAGATTGCTTGTAAACTAAGTCTCGCCAAAACTTTAAAGCTATCGATAAGGATGGTTCAGGTCAGTGACGGATTTACGCATAGGCCAAATAGGCCATTGCCTAGGGCCCCGAGCAACTCCTTCCTGAGACGACTCATTAACTTAAAAATTGCGAAACNGCGCAGAGGCAAAACATCACAATTTACTTTGAAACGAGCGAAAATGCAAACGTCTGGACCAGTGGTTCCCAACCTTTTTTATGCCGTGTCCCACTTGTCGCTTTCAGCAGAACGTCGTGGCCCACCACCACAGAACAATAGCAAACGCTACTCTGTCTTCATTTAGGCACAAATATGAGCAAACAAAATATGTGCTTTACGATAATACATCAAATTATATTCAATTTTAGTACCAGCAACACAAAGCAGACCGCGAGATAAACTTCAGTGCGATTTTTGCTCTCTTGCGTGATGTTTTTGACATGATTGTCGATTCTTGACTGCGTTGTAGAAAGAGCGCATCTGAGATTGTCTTCTGGCGTAAAGTTGAATCGGTTTCGACATTTTGCTTTCACGTGCAGAAGGGTAGAGAATACAGATCCACATAAACGTGTGCCAGGGAAGAGTAGTAACTAGGGGAGAGTTTCTTTTCAAACATTTGGATAATCGTCGGACACCTTCAGCCAAAACTCACAAATTTTATTAGTTTCGAACACATACATTGGCCCCAGACTTGTTCCGAAGGTCGATGAGTTCATCTTTCATGCAA
>JGI24159J19872_10013933_pt1 | contig 10421 bp, 9 predicted proteins | sample Ectturendosymbi4_FD_19872 | JGI IMG/M metagenome (IMG submission 19872) | reverse complement strand
AACCGTTAGGTGGTAGTATTTCGCTGAAGTTTTTACTGGAAACTAGGCTACAATCCGAGTCTTTCGATACTTTGGATGACCTGCTGGGGTTTCGGGTTCAATAATTGTGATGTAAGTTAGTAAAAATATTTGACTAATTAGCTAATTTCTTTATTTTAGATCATAACTTTTGAACCAGAAACACTAGAAAGTCGATCAAAGGCTCAAAAGACTCAGACTTGAGCCTAGTTTTTAGTAAAAATTTCAGCGAATTACTTTGGGTTAGCCGCTGAGCCCTAGGCCAGGTAACATGAGCCAAGATGACCCAAACTACTTCACTTATGATGTCACTCACAAAAAATCCACAACCCCTAACCAAACAATTTTTTTTCGAGTGCAGACTAGATGACTGGGCGATCCGTTTGAGCCCTTGAACAGCTCTCTAGCACAATCGGCAGAGGAGCTATGGCGTTGCTAAGGCAAGTGAAAACTGCTGGTTTTAAGCAAAAATCTAGGTACGAATATATCGTACGCCGGCTCTCGAAATGTAGAGAACCACTGCATTAGACATAACCATTTCACTGTGTATTTGCTGTGGACTGCAACTATGTATCATCCTATATTAAGCACACATTCATCACTGCCATGTTTTCCTGAATGGTAATGATCATTTAGAATATCATGCGCATTCAAACGCCCCATACTTCTGTCATGGTGAAACATGAAGAATGCTGCATAAATTACCTCGTACTCACTCAGTGATATTCCACACACATGTCTAGCAACAACAATTACCCACAAGAGATGGGCCATATGTAGGTTTCATGCAAAAATAAGGGTTAAAAAACCATAAGTAGAAGCCAACCTTTGTGCGTTATTGATAAAAGCCCAACTTTTGATCAGTAAAACTTCTTGTGAATTTGAGTATTTGCTAACATAACACAAATGTTACGCTACCACTCATCTTTTCTCTGCATGGATGACAACAAAGCTGTTGTTGTAATGAATGTTGTATTGGTGACAAGCTACTAGCAACATTGTCAATGAAGTTTTCACTTGTACCTTTCTTGTACTGCCAAGCATGAGGCAGGAGAGACCAGGAGTACTGTTTTTCAAGTCTTCAATGTAGTCAAGTAGGGTAAAAATTTTCCTCATTGTTGGGTTGAAAAGTAACTAACTACCCCTTAAAAATTATTAAAAAGAAAAAAAAATTCAAATGAATCAGTGCTACATAGGCATTCATTAAAACATTGTTTGTAACATGTTTGTTCCAGGTGAAGTCCTTATATAGAATTAGAAGGTCTGCTTGAAAATCATGTTGATATTAGATAGGACCAAAAGTTTCAAACCAACTTTCTGAGCTTTTATGCCTGCTTTGGAAGTAATTAGCATAAACATGTCAAAGTTAGCAACTGCTTTGGTAATGCATATCTCTGCATACCCATACCAATAACAAATTTGACAACTTTACATTTTGAGTTGTACAGGCTTGATCGGTTTTACCCCAAACCAGTGGTTCTCAGAAGTCTTTTGCTTATTCTCCCTGTACAAATCCAAACACTGTCAATTCCTCCCCAACAACAATCACCAAAAAGATAAGTATATAATTGAAAAATTTTCACACTACCTACAGACAGTAGGTAGTGTGAAAATTTTTAAATTACTTATCTTTTTTCCTACCTTGGTGAGCCAGCTGGCACCTGTTTGAGAACCACTGCCACAGACAGATGTATTGACTTGGGCAAAAAATAAACTAGTTGCTTTTTTCCTCAGACAAGAATTTTTTACCCCATGTTTGCATTTCTTGTATGATCTTACTGTAAAACAGACAAAGTAAATTACTCTATAGTACTGCTCTGCAAAAAACAAGAACCTTCATATATTTTTTGGCATTTCAGCTGTATTGTAAATGTATTTGATTACAAGCTCACAAGCAATTGGCAATTACCTTGTTTTGTGTCTAGAACAGAGGTTCTCAAACTATTTTCAGCACACATCCTTTGGCGTTAGTCTTGGATACTTGCGTCTCAGCTAACTTCAAAATCAAACACAAAAAAGCAGAAAAATGGTTTATTTGCTATTATCCTGTTTTCAACAGTGTTGCTACTACGCCCGTGCCTCACTTGCAAACCTTTCACGTCCCTCAGTTTCAGAACCCAGGTTCAAGTCCAGAAAGTAATAAAACAGTGGTCATGAAGCTGCATCAGAATTGCATTTTTTTAAACTGCATCACAATAGTGTTGTGGAGGAATATAATGGTAGGTTCAAAACACTCTTTTGTGCTTGAATCACACTACAGCAGTCTTACCTTTAAGAAGGGCCAGGTCTGAAAAAATATTATTTATTTGCATTCAGCAATTGATGAAGCCAGATGCATTTAATCAGATGAAAATATTATAAAGATTTTCTCTACCAGGTACAAAATATTTTTGACACATGTACCTCAAGACAGTAAAACATCTCTTGAGTCTATGTTCAAGTCTAGAGGCAGGCCAGCTCAAAATTTCACCCTCCAAAAAAGGACAATACTTTTGCACAGATAAGTCATTACAAGCAAAAAGTTTTTTAAAAAGTACAAAGTGAGAAAAAGAAGAAAGGCATGTTAAAAAAGAAAGTCATATCTGATAAGGAGCTTGTTTGTTGAACCAGTTACCAACGTACCATTAAATAATCAGTTAAACTTTCCTAAGTACTACATATAAGAGAAAAGCTGAAGACATAAAGATCAGTGAAGAGTAAATATGGCAAAATGTTATGCTGTTTTTTTGACCAAGCCTTAAGCTTACTACTGGGAACAACTTTTTAAAGTCTTCTTTGAGGATGTTGATGATGAAACACCAACAAGTTTGGAAATAAACTTCTTGCACTAAAATTGAGAGTACAACTAATACAAGTCATTTGTTTTGGGATTGGCCCACTGTGAAAGATATAAATATTCTTTTCTCTGCATTATATAAGTATTGTGTTTAGGTCCAGACCAGCCAGTACTTGCCAATGCAGGCAGAGGAATGGCTTGTGTAATTTTTAAGTGAGAGCATGGTTGCCAACCTCTGCAAGTTTGGAAAAGAATACTGATGACCTGCTTGAACTGATGTGATCATTGTAACCTACTGTTTTTACATTAAAGCACGCTGTAAATCATTGCAAGTTTACATTATGGTTAAGTCTTCTTGTCCCATAACCCTATTTTTAAGGTCGTAGAGGTGCCACCGTAAGGACTGTTGCATGATGAAGTACTTGTGCAAAAGTGTAGATTACTTTCAATGTACAGAACACAGCCAACTATGGATTAAAAAGCTGTAGCTTTTTTTACGTAAAAAAGGCTTTTTTTGCCCTTTCGCCTGGGTAAAAAACCTGTTTTTTAATTATACTTTTTCTTTGAGAAAAGAAAAGATAAGCAAAAAAATTCAGTCTGACAATATACTTTGACATTGGGTTACCCTCTATCAAAAGACCAAGAAAATACCTTAGCTTGTTTGAGAGATAATAGAAACTTAAATTTTTTGTTTTTTTACCCTATTTGACTATATAACCTGACTGTGAATTTAATCCTGCCTACCAGCTTCAGCACCGCATGTTCAACATACTGTGCCACTTGACTGGTAATAGTCTGATGTTTGGTACTGTTTCACAGTACAGTAGTTGCTAACAACCTTGAAGTAGGCCCGTAGCCACGGGAGGGTGCATTTGGGGTTGCGCCTATAAAAATTTGATGTAAACATATGATATTAACTGAAATTGTTCCCCCCTAAAATGTATTTTGCTCCCCCCCTTAAACCTTAAAACCTCACTACGGGCCTGCCTTGCAGTACCGTAATTGACCACAATCGACAGAGTAACGCAATCTTTTTGAAGTGGTAGCAACTAATTTTAATGTTTTGCAAGATAAACACCCACGCAACATTTTTAAGTGGCCACCTGCAGGATTTTGATACATCCAATGTTTTTGTCATTTCTGTTGATTGCACCATTTTAAAAATATTGTCATGGTAACAGTGTGTTGTTTGAAACAAAAGGAGATGGAATCTATAATTAGATAAAGCTAACGAAATGAAAGATTTTTAACATGATGAATTACATTGATATAGCAGTTATTAAGTTGTTTCTGTTTGAACCTCCCCCATTTTTGAACCATATGCAATCTTATTTGCTCTACCATGCTCATTAATCACTGTATGTGAATTGACCCCTGTGCATGATAATCATTTTGAAAATGGTTGCATCAGTGCTGTATATGTGCAGGTATGAAGCACAGAGAGGGAATATGATGCAGCAGAGTTTCAATCTGGAACAAACAAATTACGCTATCCAGACCGTCAAAGATACGCAAACGACAGTGACAGCCATGAAGACTGGCCTCAAGCAAATGAAGAAAGAATACAAAAAGATTGATATCAACCAGATTGAGGTCTGCATGATCTTTCATGTGATTGTCATAGTAACTGTAGATGGAGAATCAAGAACTTGTTGTTTGTGTTGTAGACCAATGTAGACCTTCCTGCTAGAGCATGATAAAGGGTACTATTTAATATTTGCATGCGGGTTAGCTTTTTTTATGTCGGTCAGAAACATCGTCGTTTTTGTAAGCTTTCAGGGCTTAAAAAATATTTCGTTTCGGCGACATTTTGCTCTCCTAGGACGTGTGAATTTTGCTACCGGAACAAACTTATTTGAAAGTTCTTTTTTCCTGCCAAAGTTTTGCTAAAAGTAAGCGAAGAGCAAAAAAGTCATCGTTTCTTTCCTCCACGAAAAACATTTTTTTGCCGCACTTCTTACTTTTTCCTATTGCCTACACATTTTGCAAATTAACCACTTATTGCATCGGTAATGGAAAATTGTCTGTCAATCTGGCAAAGAATTTCGCACCCCCGGAATTCCAGGCTTGGAGCACCCCCCACTGAGAACCGCTGGTCTACTATTTTCATAGTCGCCATACCACAAAAACCATTGTAATCGTAGCACTTACCTCCCGAACTATTTTTGTGACAAGCAAGCACAACGTTTCCTGGCTTTCATTTCTCTTTTCAATAATCTCAATTGATTGCTTCGTGGCGCTTGTGGCAGTTGTTTTCTTGCTTGTTTGCGAAACTCTCTTTCGTGCTTTCTAACATTTTTTCTTCCGCTTGTGAAGGATCTTCAAGATGACATGGAGGACATGTTAGAAATGGCGGACGAGGTTCAGGAGACGTTGGGCAGGAGTTACGGGATGCCAGAGCTTGACGAGGGGGATCTCGAAGCCGGTACGTCCAGCTTTTCGTTGAGAATTTGCTTTTTTTACTTAATATGTGCGGCACTTGCCTTGGTACTTTCTGATATCGTTTATATTTTTTCTTTCTTGCCAGGAGCGTAGGCCTCGTACTCAGATCAACTAAATTTCTACTAGTGGACGAAAGTTCATGGGTGTGTTAGTACTCCGTCTCTACGCTGCCACTACTCAGCTTTGGCACTAACATACTGTTTGTGCCGATTTTGACTGTATAGAGCAGAGGTTCCCAACCTGTGGTGCAATTGCTATCTAAAGGGCTACATTCAAGATTAGCAATAGAAGGAAAAAATACATCTATGTATTATTCATTTCCAGATATTTCCATATACCAGTAAATATTATTTTCAAAAACCTGTACATGCTTATTGTTTAATATATCTGTGATTGGTCATGATAAAATATTTTGTCATAAGAAATTCTAGGGGTACATGCTCATCTGCTAAATGCTGGAGGGTTACATGGCCAGAGAAAGGTTGGGCACCCCTGGTGTAGAGCATGAAAGTAACGAGAAAAAATCAACAACTGCAAGCTTCGTGTAGTTAAGACCAGAGAGAAAAGAACAAAAGATTGTTGTTTGAAAGTTGGTCGTATTGTTCAGAGCTTGATGCCCTGGGTGATGACATTTTTGAAGACGAGTTCCTCGATGACGCCGTCGCCGCCCCAAATGCACCTTCGGCCGAGATTGGGGGGGAATCTGTGCCGGCCAGTCAGGTGAGTTCCTTCCCCCGCGGATATCCTCCTTATGATTGTTGCTTGGCATAATATGCAGTTACCACAGTAATCTTGTGCCTACAACAACTCTTATCTGCAGTTCATCCCAATGCATGTCGTTGGTTTATCGCCGCTAATTAAAAGAACGACTGAAATATGGTAAACATGTGCTGGTCTCCTCCTGACTCACTGTTTGGTTGCCTTCATTTCAATTTTCATGCAAACGCTGTGGTGAAAAAGGGTGCAGGGTCAATAAGTGGGGGTAGGGGCGTTTGGCAAATAAATGAATAGACGTGCTTAACTACGAAACTCATAGCAAAAGTACAGGTACTTTGCTGTCGCTTCAAAAAGGATGTAGCGTGGTGTTTCTTGGAATAAAGTTAGAAGCGACGTTTCACCGCATTTCCCCCCTCTGCGCATGAGGACACCTCCTTATTCTGAGGGTCTTCTTAATAGGCGTAGAATCGGTGTCTCAGGCAAAAATATCCTGTAAAATTTTCTTGCAGACACCTCAACCAGGGGCGTAACGAGGGGGAACAATTGCCCTGGCGCCAAATGACAATGTCACAAGTACTATCTTCAATACAGTACATTTGCATCCGGAAGACCTCAGGTTCGAACATGGGGGCGCCAAACTTGCGTCTTGCCCCGGGCGCCATCTGACCGCGTTATGCCCCTGACCTCAACCAGTTCAGTTTAGTTAAACTCGCTTTTCTGCACTCCTTTCGGAGTGTCACGAATGGCGTGGGGCGCCTATCTCCGCTTGCTTGCGCCGTGGACGTTATAAGTTGATGAACGAAACGGGGGTTGAAAACAGTGAAAACAAAAACGTGCCATCAGATGGTTTAAATTTAAACCAATGGTTCCCAACATGGGGTGAAAATTGATTTTTAAGGGGGGCATCGAGTTCGACTGACCAGGCCTAGGTCAAAATTTTCGAATTTTATTAATCTTGTTAAAAATTTTATTAATCTTGTTGGATTTTCTTCAGGTTGGTAAACATGAGTTAGCATGAGAAGAAACGGAGCTCACTTCTCGAATCATAAGTTTTATGTGTAACCACATGCTGGGCAATCAAAATTTTGGAGTTGATTAGGTGGGTCACGGGCAAAAAAGGGTTGAGAACCACAGGGTAAAACAAGTGCAGGAACACGACGAGCAAGCAGGCCCGAAGTCACGGGGGGGCATTCGGGGAAGTGCCCCCCAATTTTTTTCGTGTCCCTTGAAATTTTATTGGGCCGAGAAAATTTTGTTTTAAACATATAATAAAAACAAAAATATTGCCCCCTATGAATATATTTCCCCGTCCCAAAACCCGAGCAATTAAAGCAGCAAAATAATCAAGGATGGTTCTGCACCGTTGTCACGGTTACTGGCATGACGCTCAAATTCGCGGTATGATGAAACTCTTTGCTTTCAAACAGGAAGGGGGAGTTGCCGTGGACGAGTTTGGCCTCCCCCAACTGCCAGCGTGATTCCATGCCAGCGTGGAGATGAAAAAGACTTGGAAACTGAATGGACTTTCATTGGTTTCGACATTGATTGGGCGGGCACCATTTGCACTTGCCGCTGTCAGCACCGCTATTGTTCATAATGACGCGCAGACGCCGACGGCTGAGTCGTGCAACTTACAACACTTTGTCACTACCGGTCTACCGTCCGATGTCTTACCGCGTTGTGTCCTTGTCGTGCTGATACCCTGTTTTCGCTCTTTTATCAGTTCCGCTTCTCTGCTTGCTCTCGGCAGCTTCACCATTTTGTTTCGGCGAGTTCCCCCCACCCCCCCGCTGCAACGCGTGTGTTGTCAGTAAACACATTACGCGCTAAGCATCGAAGAGTACTGTCGCTCTGCACACCAACTTCTTGATGGCTACGTCTTTCTTGGCACGGGTATTCTCAAATGTATAAGAAATGCGCGAACTTTTGCGTGTCAATGGAAGTTTTGTGCGAAATTAGCGCCTTCTTTTCTGGAAAATTGTTTTTTTTTCGAATATGGTGTTTTCAAATAAGGGAAATCGACAGAAAGCGCCTAAATGAGCTGTTTTTCCGAAGCTGTTTCAACGGAAATACGTATGTCAACGCTCTGCATAATGCATTGACGTTAACAAATCTTTTGTTCGGTAATAATGCAGCAAAAGATCTTTTACTCGGTAATAACGGAGGCCATTGTTTCACTTGATACTGAGCTCCTCTTTGTTGATAACTCCAAATATACAAAAACGGTCAAAGACTTCATTTCAAATTACAGGGAGATATAAATCAAGAGTTCCCTTGTTTGTGTTTTGTTGCAAAGTACCGTATTTTTTATATTTATCATTTGCTTAACATACGAAAAATCATAACCGTACAGAGGCAGCGTTGTAATTCGACATTATGGCGATCCCTGGACAACCAGGCTGTGATCACTACAACTTTGACTTCCGAAACTTCTCTGGCTACACCCCTGAGGCCAACGTTAAGCCAGGGGCGGATCTAGCCAGTAAGCTCAGGGAGGCGATTTCAGTAATATTTGGTAATCAAGTCTCACGATGGGTTCATACTTTAAGAGAGGTGAAGTGTGCAGCACTTTAAAACACCGCTGTGACAAAGAAATGGACAGAAAAAGGGTCTAATATCGCGAATGATTTTTTCCGAATTGTACAAAACCATGGTGAATAAAGCTGCTTTCATGGGTTTTAGGTGGGGCGATCGCCCCCCCCCCCTGGATCCGCCCTTGGTTGAAGCCGGTCTTAAGTTCTTTATGATTTTTAGTGAAGTATGCCGTTGAGGCAGCTTTGAACAACCTTACGCACTGCTTTATGAACATTGGCAAAGTCATATGAAACAACAAACCATTATCCTGTGACAGTAGTTCTTGTAAAGTGTCACTGAAGGCCTGAAAACGTTTTCCCTGGTATAACATAACATTTACACCCAGCACAACCTCGTGGCTGTGATAATCGAGTTTTGATCCCTGGTTACAGAAGTCCTTTCAACACGCGCCCCCGTTCCTTTCATGGGGGCACATATCTGCATATTCGATTTGAAAAATTGCTAAATATCGATTCGCCAGTAGGCGATGCTATAACTTCTTCAACTGCTGGTATTTCTCGATTTTGTCTGGTCTGCCCGACGTGGATTATTACTGGTTTGGTTTGTAAAGTCGGATTAAGTATCGTGTTTTTGTTCGTCTCCTTCCCGTGTAGCTCGTAAATAAAAGATTTGCGTTAAGTCCGGCTTTTCTGAAATGAGCGGTAGACGAAGAGGTGTGCATGGACTGGATTTTGGATTAAGACTCCTGCTTCCTCCAACAGGATTATGAGTGAGGTTGTCTTTGCTATAACCCCATGCCGGGCTGTATTTGGATTTTGTGTTTGTTGAAGAAACGATAATGGTGTTTGCGTGACTTATGTTTATGTGGAGTCAAACAGGAGTCAGATTGCTTGTGTCATGTCGTTACCGGAACGGATTGGGATCGAACATTTGCAAAACAGGATTGGATCCGGACTCCAAGAGTCCGCACACCTCTGATGAGCGGTTGCACCATCACGACTTGAAGAAACTTTAATTGTGGTTATCGCTGTGAAAGATGTTATTTTGCTCCGCATCTCAAACTTATGCTTGTTGTCCGCAGAGTCTGCTAGTTAAAAATTTGTTGCAGAGTAGCCTACATGTCAAAATTAAGGAGTACATCGATAGACAAACAAAATCCCATTACACAGCATCTTTGCACGTGACGCAACAAACAATCTGGTGATGATGTAAGAGCCGTCCGTTAATGACGTCACGCTATTTTCGTAAAAATGTTATCCCTGTTTGTCCGACCTCAACATTACAATTTGTTAATCACTCAAAAAATGATCAGCCTGGTCTCGGATATGCGAAACTGCTGAAAACAATCCATTGCCGTAAGTAGCAGCAGCATATCGGGCTAAGATTGAGCAAGTAGTTGTTTTCGTCACTTGCAAATGTGCTGCTTCAAAAGTTTGAGTTCCTCATCCCGGAAGAACTTACAATCCAGACAAGGAGTCTCATAAGCTATTGTTGCGATCAGAAATCCCGAGCGGCATGTGCGCAAAGCTTCGCACCGTGGCAGCAAGCAACAATAGAGATCACTCTATCGTTGCTTGTTCGCGCCACATATATTTTTGCTCTTCGCGCACATCCCGTTCGTGGTGAATCACACAATCAACGCAACACCACCGGAGAGTTTGCAACAACATCCCCTCCTTTTTACGACGAACCATACCGATCGCACGTTCTTTGTGTGAAGGCTGAACTCCGCACGACCTCCACATCCTGGTCACAGCACCGTTTTGTTGCGATCGTAAATCCTGAGCGGCATGTGCGCAAAACTTCGCACCGTGGCAGCAAGCAACAATAGAGATCACTCTATCATTGCTTGTTCGCGCCACATATATTTTTGTTCTTCGCGCACATCCCGTTCGTGGTGAATCACACAATCAACGCAACACCACCGGAGAGG
>JGI24159J19872_10013932_pt1 | contig 10422 bp, 7 predicted proteins | sample Ectturendosymbi4_FD_19872 | JGI IMG/M metagenome (IMG submission 19872) | reverse complement strand
CTGTCGTCTCGTCTGGAAAAACTTTTGTACGAAGACGGAGCTTGTCAGGTGTGCACTGCTTGAAGTCCAACAGCAAATAACCGAAAGGTGCGGATGTTGCGTCTTTAAATGCTTCTTGAACGGCTTTGACCTTTCCCGGATAGGTTTGTTTCGCCAAATGAATGATTTGCGATGCGTTGCGGGGGTTTTTAAACACCACAATGTAATGACTATACAAGCTGATCGCGCAGTGTTCTTTTACGTTGTTGAACAGGTTTTGAACGATGCATACGACACTGAGGTCTCTGTGGTGGCTCCCTTTGGTGAACAAATCTGTCACACTCTGGTTAGTTTCGTTCATTAAATCGTCCAGAATCAACAGGGCGCTTTGTGTTCCGTCAGAGTTTTCTCGCTGAGGGAGCCCTTCAATAAATCCCACGTTTGGAGCAGAATCAAAGCAACGCTGCCACTCGGCGTAGCACCAAACGATTCTTTGCGGAGAAGGNGTAATCATTTGTTTCATATGCTGAATAAATTTTGCCACNAACTCGGTTTTTCCGCAGCTGGTTGGTCCTGCAACAACGCTCGTGAACGGGTGGTGGAATCGCTCGTCCATCTTTCTTTAAACTAAACACACATCAACGCAGATCAAGGGTTTTATGCAAATTGACTTTTTTCGTTACACACGACCGTGCATCAAAGTGAAGTGTGAGACCGTGGTGAGAAGACAGCACTTGGTAGATTGTGCACTGCAACGGGGAAGGACAAAATTTTTGTGTTGCATAATCACCAACCCGTGACGAAACTGCAATCAACATCGTAGGATGTAATCGATGGGGCGCACCCGGACCTTCCCTTACATTGGAAAGTTGCATATATTGTGACGTAAACGTATATTGTTACACCATCCTCTGTCACGTGACGTGGCCGACGGAGGTCAGTCGGCGCCAGTTACGTGCATGTTTGTTTATAAGATTAAAAACCGACACGTTTGGGCATGCCCTTTTGCAACACAGTCTGGTACAGGTTGGGGTACATGTGGTGTATTTGCTTTAAACGTGACACTCCGTTTCGCCACAGTTNGAGGGAGCGGTGACCAAAGAAAGGTTGCGAGCTATCTTTAAAATATGAAATTAATAATGAAAATAACTTTGCAGAGGTTGCTACTTTCGTTAAAAGATGTCGCAACGAAGTGTTATCGCTGGCGTAAAATGGTAGACAAATCTTATTAAATTTTGCTCTGCAAAAATGATACGGTTATATTAATTTTGTTACAGAGCGGGGTGAAACTGACTAACTGCAAAGTGGTTCGCGCACTACACAAAGGAACAACAAAACTTACTGAAAGCAAAAACATTCGGAAGAAAAGGAAATTTAAACTGCTAATGAGATATATGTATCTAACATTCGAAGTTGGCAATGGTTGCTACTTGCATTAAAAGAAGTCGTAAAATATGAAATGTTAACGATGACGTAAAAAGGCAGACAAATTTTGTTAAAATGCTGCTCTGCAAAATTGATACGTTTATATTAATTTTGTTAGATAGCGGGGTGAAACTGACTAACTGTAAATTGGTTCGCGCTTTACCTTAAAGCAATCGTAATGAGTAATTTACTGTTTGTTTTTGCTACAACACGATAAACGTTCAAAGAGGAATGCTACGCAAAGGAACTGATGAAGTTGCAGGTTGTCGATGCGTTTTGCTTTGATACTAATGTCCGCATGGTTATTGAACGATGTTCAAGTGAAGCGATCTCGGCCGGTTGCGTGAATATTTGTTTATCGGAGTAAAACGTAGCATACCCTGGCACGCCTGATCTTCCACAATCGGTGATAGGTTAAAGCATGAAGTGTCCGGCTAAGACAAAACCTCAAAGTAACAAGTTAACTAAAAATATGAAATTATTAACGATAATGAAAATATTAACGTGAAAATGATACAAAAATATTACCATAACGCAAAAATATGAAAATAATTAAAAAATATTGAAAATATAGGTCGGGAAGGGAGGTTGGGGATAACCCCACAACATCGCATACGCCAGGGGAAACCCCAGCTCCACTGGCTGATCTTGCTGATCTGGCTCCCAACTCCGTAAAAACGTGGGCCTGGCCCTCTCCCTTTACTACTGGTATATACTGTGGAATATCGCTGTATAATAGTAAAGAGTATCTGCTTCTCACAGAGTTTCGTTTTGACGCGATCTTATTTTTTATCGAGGATAAAGAAAATTTTATGTGGGCCATATTGAATGTTCACACAGGCAGAATTTGGTCTGCGAGCCGCAGTTTTCCCACCTCTGCAAAGGTCCTTTTGATGTGGTCATGCTAACAAGCGCACTAGTAGTGAGCTATGTCGTCAGGAGAGCCCATCGTAGGTAAACCAGATCGAGCACGCTGGAGCTGGCATTTCTATGAAGCGTTGTGCGTTCTGCATTACAGTCTCATCCCTAAAAGCTAACTTTCAGACTTTGGGAATGTGCAGAAATTGCGTTAGGCGACCTGAGAAGCTAACGCGCTTACTTAATGGTCATATGGAAAGGTCTAGTGATGGGCCCGAAATTAACTTGAAAAGCAGTACCTGCAGCCTACCCATCTTCGTGCGCGGTGTCAGTGGATCAAGAAAAAGGTTCACGCGTGGTACGTCCGTTAGCCTGACACCAGTGCACAGCATTTACTGCGAAAAGAGGCTGCGTGGATGCAAGCAGAGCAAGCAATGGGGGCTGCTGACCGCTCGTCGCATTCGAGAGGGAGTACAAACCGAGTATAATGAATGAAACCGGACAACCACGCATCGTAGAAGATATTGCCAAGGGACGTAAATCACAATAGATTTTATGCTTTATTCCTGTTAAGCACAGGCTCTTGAAATGTTCTCACGACTCATCATAGGCGGTACAAAACCTATGTAATCTTGCAATTAGCTCTTCTTGGCTTTATTGTACTGCAATTGTGATTTAAAGTTACATTTGCTTCGTTGTTGCTTTCAAGCTTGGCATTTCAAAGTTGTCTGCACCTTTCTTCCTTCACTGCACACTTTTAGGTGCTTATAAGAGAATGTTATGAAAGGTAGTTGGGTTATTTACCTTATCGAGCATTTCTTTCTTTGTCTATTATTCGTATGCTTTAGGCGTGTAACCTTTTATTCCCAGCACCTTGCTTTTGTTGACTTTATTTGAATGTCAAGCTTAGTGGAGAAATGCTAATAAAGCTAGCCTATCAGTAGGTCGAGGTTAGACGAAACCGGTGAAGTTACTTTCGCAGTTGCTGATAAAGTAGCCTACATAAACTTCTGAGCTGTGCTCTTTGCAAGGCATAACTTGTTAAGCACGTGAATTTCCAGGGTCCATACCTCATTAATCAAGGAGATGAATCAGGAATGACACCGATTCATTTCGCTGCCCAAGAAGGTCACGTGAACGTCGTGAAGCTGCTGCTGAACAGGTGGGGTGGCAACATTCCATGTAGAGGTTTACTGGTGCTGAATATATACTGTACATGTTTGTATTCACGCTTTAAGTTATGTGACGTCAACACGAAAAACACCTTTGGACTTAATGAAAATCTGTACTGTTCAAAACATCTCTTTGGTAACGATAAATACCAAAGTTTGATTGGATTCTTTATTTAGTAAAATGCTTAGAGCGCTTCTTCATAACATCTGTGAACTTCTCAAACTTAAGGAACTCAATTAAAATCCCTGTTCCATAGAGGTGCAATCATTCATCGGAACCTGAACGGAGAAACCGCACTGCACGTAGCTGCAGCAAGTGGACACTCGAAAATTATCAAGATCTTAATTGAAACTTATTCCAATCTTCTCAATCAGATTAAGCATGACGGAGTAAGTGTAGTAATTTTCTCAGAATTTCCCCTTAATTTGAAGTAAAAGAAATAGTTTTTGCGATTTCCACCAAGCCATGCATCGATAAATTCCATTCTATGGAGTCACGCATCGATGAAACCCGTGAAATCAAAGTCGAAAATAGTTGACTATAATGGCATTGACCAACGGATTTGGCAGCACTAGTTCCAACAGCGAATTAAAAACAAAAGCAAAAAATCATGTCGTTTGATTTTTTAGCTTATACAAGATAGTTCTAACGGAGATGGTTGTTCAACAAAGAAGAAAATAAGCCAATTTTCAGAGACGATAAAATGAAATTTAGCTATGAAACTGCCTTGATTTTAAAATTTAATAAATATTTAAGATTATTTTCCTCTACTGTCTTTCTGCAGTATTACCGCCTGTGCGAAGTTTCATAATTTTGTCTTTGCTAATTGAACTAGCATGAAACAACGGACTGCTTTTTATTCTTTATTTCTGTGGCAAATCAACGCTATTCTGCTATCACAACGAGGTTATTTCGTCACAACGAGGCTATTTTGCGCAGAACACAGCTTTACATCTTGCTGCCAAAGCTGGACAAGTCTCGGCGGTGACGACACTTTTAGACATGAATGCGTCATTTTTACGAAACGATGACGGTGCAACGTGCTTCACCGAAGCGATTGTCAATGAAAATCGAGAGGTTGCTTTGCTCATTGTACAGGTTGTTCACGTTTTTTCAATTATCGATGGTAATTCCCCTTATTGCGCAACTGCTGTACGCAGCAAAACAGGCCTGGAAAACATGCGGCCAGCGGGCCGCATGCGGCACGCGAGAGCTTTCTCAATTGTAAAAAAATTTGAAAAAGCTGTGCCTCGAATAAGTAATTGTCGTTCCAGAATTTCGTCCATACTGCAACGAGATCTCTACGTTGAAATTAAATAGATTTTTCTGCCCGCGGAAATTTTTTTTTGACAAGTTGGCCTTTTGAGCTTTCTGAGTTATGCAGGCCTACAGTAAAGGATGTGTATGCTACACTCCATCTTATAAAGAGATGGATATTTTAAGTAAATTTATGTAAAACAGAAAATGTGCCGAGCATCGGAAGCAGGAAAATTTTGGTCTTCTTGAACTGGTGTCATAGCAAGTTGTTCGTCTTAAAGAAAAATAGGAATGGTTTTACACATATCAGGTTTCTTGTGCTCTTGTGCTCTTTAGGAATATACTTCCGGAGCATACGTATTCCGTATTGATCTTAATCCCTGATTCTTCAAATTACTTAAACTTTGAAATCAGTGTGAATACTGTCAGAGTCCTGAGATCAGTTTGAACTTTTTCAGAAAAATCAGGTTGAACGTGTTACCTAAAGATTGCAAACAACAAAATTTTACGAAAGTCTCGACAGTCTCTTTTTGAGATTCAAATAACCTACTCAAGCTGGCGTTTACAATGAGACGTACATTCAATAGCTCCATCCTGATTTTCCGACAAATTTTGCTCAGTACAAAAACTTTTCCGTTAATTAGCTGTGCTGAGTTGATTTTGCCGAGATTCCTTTGTGAATGCAAAGCGACAGACGTGGTTCCGAAAGCTTCGCCATCACTAATTTTATCTGCTCAGCCGGGTTTCAGGAGTTTGATGTTGACCAAATGCCTTTTTCAAGCAGCACGATCGATGGCAGGAAGCAATGGATGTGTCACAAGGTTTTTGTAGCAGCCAGCAAAACCCTATGACCTTGCTCATCAAGCACTTACCAGATGTGTGCGTGGTACGTTTCGCAACATAACTAATGAGTTAGCCGATGTATTTTGGATTTTAAGTATTTTTACACAATTTGTTTGTTTATTGGCTGCACTTCATTTTGTTTCTGTTCAGTGAAAGACTACTTGAGCCATGAAAATCTACTAAACACGAAAGGAGTGCTGATGTTATGTAGTCAAACCGTCACTGTCTCTCTTTCCTTCTGCTAACACCAAATGACTAGCAATTTAAGCTACTTTTTGAGATGTTGTCAACTTAGACCATGTATTAAATTGCTGATATAGGCCTGTATGCCAGATCATCACCAAACATCCTTCCATTTGGTGTAGAAAAACTGTATCTTGCATATAAAGTTTTAAATATTGTTTTACACGGCAAGATCTCAACCTCGCACTACCCCAAACGCTATGATAAATGGTATTGTGTTATACGTCAAGGTCTCAGGCTGGTATTATCCCAAACGCCATAATCAAACGAATGTCTTTAGTGGCCGTTTATTGCCAGAAAAGAAGGTCTAAATGAAAGTACTTTCAGGCTCTGTTGGATCGATGTATTGAAGTGTCTGGTGCTGATCCAAGAGGATCAAATTTTTGGGTGAAGTATCACTTTCAGGTAAAAATATTCTAATTTGTGTGAATAAACAAATGTTCTCTTTCTTTGAAATGTCGGAGAATAAATCTAGAGTTAAACAAAACGCAAAATTGCTTCAAATCTTAGTAATATTCATATGATTTATTATTTCCAATAAATATGTGTAACAAATTCTGCTGATAAACGTACATCGGTCTCAATCAAGAATGTTTCCAAGAAACTGACCAAGAAAATGTTGTGCTGCTCTTAAAGCCACATTTTGGGATTCTACTTTTAGAACATACAGAAAAAAGGGAGAAACGTGCAACTGTAGAGAAAATAATCAGTGTGTTCAATAAAGATAGAATATTCTACAAAATAGCGAATTACAGTTCATGAAACTGTTTCATGAAGGTTTCCACGAAATTAGAGTGCAAAATTAAATTAATCTTGATGCCTTTTTTCACGTTAGGTTTTTAAGTGCCAAAAATCCTGTATTTTTGTTTAAATTATAATCAAATAAGCTTATTTGCATAACTGAAGTTAGCGTAGCGGCAACAGCATCTGGTTTGCAGAGTGCAGCTCTACTTTAAAGCTATACTTTGACTATGATATTGCAAAAGTTTTCGATGCATAGTCTTCTTGATATTCTGAAGACAGTTTTCTGTTTTTTTGAAAACAACAGTTTACCACGGCATGTGATAAACGCTCCCAACGGAGAGACGAAAATTTTCCTTACGTCCACCGTGGCTTTGCTTGTCAGCTAACAACTGCGCAAAAGACGCGCTTTGCTTCGTTTACTAGCTTTTTTCAAGTTGTAACAATAGCAAGCAAATAGTTTAAGGACGGAGAGAATTGTAGTTACAAAACATTTTATTAACAGTTTTACGGTAATCAAAATCATGTTTTGTTGAAGTTTTTGAACCTTGTACTCTTTGCGATTTAGATACAAAATGAGAAACAATCGCCTGACAAATAGCATTGGATTTGCTTTAACTTTTTCTCACGGTTTCAATGCGGCATATTTCTGTTACATTTTATATACTGTAGATCAGCAGTTACGTTGTGGTGGATCATATACAATATTGGTGTCACTGTTAAGTATATGCGAGCATGCAGCTTTTCGCAACAAAATGTAACACACCTTTTGAACGAAACCGAGCAAGAAGATTTCACCCAACAACCCACTTTGAGAAAAGTTGTCTCTGTTGTCTAGATAGTTTCTTCATAGCCTGAAATTTACCTCTTTTCGTACATTTATTTACAGTGTATTGCCTGCTATCAACAAAAAGTGCTCATGCATTTCATCGTAAAATGTATTTGAAATGGTAGCATTATAGTTTCAGTGTGCGTTTATGTAGTAATTAATCGTCACGAAATAAGTGGCATGTAAATGCTTTTCGCATTTATGTTATTTCAGTACTTGCAGCCCTCAGTGGAAATACGAGATAAAGTGCTGCAGAAGTGGGCTGAGGTGAAACAAAGGAGCAAAGGCAACAACCAACAGGACGAACAAAACAATCAACACGACGGAGAAAACAATCAACACAAGGACACTCACACACTTGTGAAAATCAAGAATTCTGAAACACAGTACTTTGTTCTGCCATCGCTTAATGTAAGAGAGTGAAAAATGAAGAAAATGGTTGTTTTTCAAAAATTGTTTCCAGCAAGACTTTCGAACAAGTACACACTGCGCATCCATATAAAAATAAATAAATCAATCAACCATTATTGTTGGCTTACATGTTGATTGCTGCTCGGTAAGAAACTGGTTTGCCTTGAAACATAAAGTCCGGAAGAACATTGAAGAAACGTTTAAAGTGTTTTCTTGCGTTTCGTTCGCTACAAATCCGCGGGGATTATTACTATTTTTTATCAGTTAAAATCAGAAATGGATGCATTGATGATTTCTCCACATAAACATGTTGGTAGACACAAGATTAAAGCATTCGTCATCAATCATCACCACTTCTATGTGAACGTAAAAGTTCATACTTATTCTCGAGGCTTCAACTAATATTTTATGCCATGATTTCGCAAATTTCATCACGTTTTTCGTTAAAATAATTTGTTTTGTTTGTTGTGTTGTCCGTGTTTGCAATTTGTTGTCCTTACTTGGTATTTTGACCATTAGGTGGAGTACTTAAGGAGTCCATTTTGCAGAGGAAGGGACTGTCATCACTTTCCAAAAGAATAATGCCTTCATCGCAATAATACCCGTAGCGTGATTGAACTTGAAATGAAAAAATCCAGAAACAGGCAGTGCGCTTTCCTTCATGAAACATTTTGCTGTTCAACACCATCTTCAGAAGTATGCTACTAAAATCTGAAGTTAAAGAATCAAAACAAATTGTGCATGCCCATTTTTGGTGAAAGGTTTAGTCCAAAATACTCTTGATCAGCGCCTTGTATTGAGGATATTGAATCTAAAACTGTTGTCATAATTAACATTAACCCTGGAAAATGTTTTCCATAATTAATGTTGCTATCGAAGATTGTCTTCTTTTGGAAAACTAGAAACGTAAGCCTCGTTTTCGTTTAAATTTAAGTTTTTTCTACAATACTTTCAAAGATTTTATGTAGTTCAGTGGCATTAAAATTCATCTTACTTTTTCCAATAGACATACTGTTGTGGCTCTTGCTCTGTACGTATGACGTGATGAGTAGTTATTCAAGACAATCCTTTTCAGAATATGGTGAAATACAACAGAGTGGAATGCTTACGTCATCCAGTCTCAGTGGAATATCTACGTCAGAAGTGGTAATCTCTGGAGAATAATTCTAATGTGCAGTAGCCGTTTGCTGATACTGAACTTCAGTTGCACGAAATCTATCTATTGCTGTACTTGTAGTAACAAAGTAGAGAGAATTTAAACACTTTTTTGATTTTTCAACAGGTTGGCTTACGGCAGACTTTTTTACGGTGTGTCTGTTGGAATCTACTTACTAATTCTGGTTTCACTTACTTACATTGCTTGCACAGTTCGTACAAATCCACATTGGGATAAAGGGCAGCTATTTCCCAAAGGGTAATTACATATTGCTTCGTGTTTTCGTCTGCATTCCTTATTTAAAAAAGGTGGACGGCACTGCTTTTGCTTTCAGAAGCAATAAAACGGTGCAAGATGCTTCTCCTAGAAAACTCACAGCAGTCCAACATTCAATGATTATACTGCTGATCGCAATGTCATGTTTGGCAATCATCAAGGAACTTGCAGCAATTTATTTCAAGGTATAACATACTGAAATGGCGGGAAAATTGCGGCTTGCCGGCATGTTTTGTGTGGCTCTTTTAGCAGAATAGCATTATCTCAAATTGATAGCGAGTTGTCCTCTCATATTTAATATTTATTTTGATTTATCAATGTGTTTACACGAATTCGTATGATTTGTTGCCAAGAAGTCTGTACAATTTGATGTAGGGCATTTTATGCAAAACTTGCGTTATTTACCGCATTGGTATTGACATTATAAACTGATTTTGCTGCTGGCTGGTGTTTTTGGTTTTCTGCGAATGACTCCTTTGTTGAACAAGTTTGCCCACTCCAGACATATTGGATTTTTAAGTTCACATACACGCATTTTCCGCTTGGTGAGTTTTTATGAAAAAATTCATACACTGCTCCAGCATCAGCTACTTCTTTGCAATAGTTTTTGGAAGCTTAAATCTCACGTGCTTGTTGAAGCAAGATGCAGTAACTTAGATAACTCCTTTCATTGACAATATAGTTGACAGATTAAAATCAACGTACCACAAACGGATGGTCTGATATATTTTCTTGTATTTGTTATTTGACATTTATATGCTTGTACAATAATTGTTGAAGAAAATCTGTTGTGATGTTTAAGCTTAAAAATTGCTTGTTCTTTCAAAAATCCCACTCTTGAAGCTATCAAATGTGATGCTCTTTCAAGCGCTGCAAGTATCTCGGTTGCGAACTGCTTATCAAATACTTATTTATGTTTGTCTCTTGCAGAGAGAAAGCTACTTCTTCTCGCTAAACGCGGTCTGGGAATGGCTTTTGCTTGCTTCCAGCTTGGCCTATGTGACACCATTCCTGACTGGGCATCCTTTTCACTGGCAATTTGAACTCGGATCCCTGGCCCTGTTTCTAGCTTGGTTCAAATCCTTGCTGTTTTTGCAAGAGTAAGTTTTGTATTAATGTATTAAATACTGCACTCAGGGCCGTGGGAACCGCCCCCCGCACCCCCCGGCCGGGGGGGGCCCCAGCCATGTCTAGGGGCCCCGCCTCAGTTGCAATACTTTTACTGTTTTAC
>JGI24159J19872_10013930_pt1 | contig 10425 bp, 9 predicted proteins | sample Ectturendosymbi4_FD_19872 | JGI IMG/M metagenome (IMG submission 19872) | reverse complement strand
CTATGACAATCTGGAAAGAGAAAAATGAATAAGGTCATCGATAAAGGTTTTAGAAGCTGCCGCTTTGTTTCAACAATTGTGAAACACCCTGTAGTTTAGCAAGATTCGATCTTGCAAAGCGGGGTGTGCGCCAGCGAATCCAGCCGCACACCTATGCTCGACTGCTCGTATTCGACGAGCCATTAGCACAGCCTCATTTTGCAGTTGTAAATTGCTCTGTCGCAGTGATGAGTGTGTTTTACTCCCTTTTTTCAACACGCAGACAAAATTTTGCAGTAATGAACTCCTGTGTCGCAACATTGAGTTTATTTTCCTCCGATATCCTAACTTGGAGCGCTGATAATTTATATTCAGTGCAGTGACACATAGAATAAGGGGAGTGCGTGTGGAAGAATATGCATATTATGTCAACAAACTTCGCCAAAACGTTGGTTTGGAAACATAAATATGACGTGAAATTGTGACGTCACAAAGACCACACACGACAAACAAACGAGCACCATATGCCACTGAATGAAACCCCCCACGAAAATTTTCCGCGTACGCCACTGCCAGCCGCACACTATACGCGACTGCTCGTATTCTAGAAGACATCGGCGCGCAGCCTCATTTTGTTGTTGTGAATTGCTCTGACGGAGAGATGACTGTGTTTTACTCCCCGGTTTTCACGCGCAGCCTATCTTTTTGCAGTTGTGAGCTGCTGTGTTGTAGCGTTGATTTTATTTTCCTCCGATATCCTAACTTGGACCGCTGATATAGTTCATATTCAGTGCAATGACATAAAATAAGGATAGTGGATATAGAAGAATATGTATATTATGTCAACAAACTTCGCCAAAACGTTGTTTGGAAACATGAATATGACGTCAAATGTGACGACACAAACAGCACACACCAAATACAAATGACCACCATATGCCTCTGAATGATAACCCCCCATGAAAATTTTCTGCGTACGCCACTGCGCTCGATCACACTCAAAACATTTGGTGCTCACAAAATTTTGGGCTGGCTACGCCACTGCCTTGTAATTTATATATTATAAGGCAAATATACCAAACGCGAACTTTCACAGATAACAATACATCAATAATTAACTAGCAACAAAACGTTTTGTCCAACATCAATTTGAAATAGATGGCTAATATTCTTATAAAACGCAGCTTTAAGTCGAAACTAAAGTTAGCGTTCCAGAAATCGTTATTTAATGTGAAAACAAGAGTTTGCAATCTGATAATGAAACAAGCACAGAAATCAAACTAAGCATCAAGCAAAAGCGGCCGCAGCTTGTTCGTCTATAAAACGTATCTAAGTATCTAGTTTGTGTACTGAAGATCAAAATTTTTTGTAATGCAATATGGCAGCTTTTCTTGACTTTTTCCGATCTCAGATTTCCCTGTAAAGAGTTCAGGGCACTCAACATGTTTTATCTGACATATAGCATTTGGAGTTGCGCGTAGTGAAATGTTGTTTTCCTTTCAGGTGCGCAGATCCATCAGCATCGTTCACATATTACGTAAGCACAAGAAGGGCTGGGAGTTTCAAATGCATAGGTTGGTTGCGAAGGCAGGGGGTTGCTGAGATGATCATATACAATATTTTTCCTATTATTATGGCCGGGCTGGTTTTGTTTGTGACCGCGTAACGTCGCAGCACAGTGGTTTATCACAGTTCCAAAAGGTTGATGTTTTGCTGGTGCGATCAGATTCGAAGTCTACAAGTGAGAGGCAAAATAATCATTGAATGTGACACGNACCTGCTGTTCAGGACTTTATTGTGCAACTAACAAACGCAGCAAGAGACAGCTTCTTTTGGGGTGAAACAAACGAATACGTACATAATTGCGGGGGGATTGCTTTGCGCTCACAGGGGGGGAAGGGGGACCAAAATAAGGTGAAAAAATACCTTTTACGGTCGAGAAATGCTTACTCGTACTTTTATAGAAAGACGAAACCTGCACCTCCGGGGAGTTCCGCTTGATTGATCACTTGATTAAAATTTTGCGTGAAATCCAAACCAATTACTTTTGCCAGAAACATGAAAAGGACAAAACAAGCTCCGAACACTGAATGTTTTGATTTGACGTAATGGAGGTTGAAACTCACCAGTGCGGTGAAAGAAGCATCTCCGTTATGTTCAGGAGTGCTTTGGGACTGTTTGTTGCAAAAAGTAAATGCTACGAAGTGTGCCACTCTTGATGGAAAACATGAGCAATTTCATGAGAACACCATGTTTCACTAATCACCGTGACGAATGCGCGCTTTTGCAAAACAAATTCGTGGCGATGATGCAACAATGTTGCTACGTTTCGCCAGGCAAGAATTTGCGTGCATTAGATTGCGATCTCAAATCACTATTCATTAGCGGCTTAGTGCCTTTAACACACGGAAAGGTGCTTTAAAACATACTTTTTTTACAACTATTATTTGAAGAAAAAGAAATACAAAGCACAGAATGAAGCATGCGCCTTAATGGTGACACCTTAAGCTAAGCACCGTAGCGATTGACTCGCAAAAGCAAAACGTTTTCAAAATAGATGATATATTTGGGAATCTTTTCCCAGATAAACACAGTTCAGTAGCTTATTCATGCAGGATTGCACTTCCGAAACTAATCTTGAAACCCATGAAGTGGCGATCTAGATGTTGCACAGACTACTTTGCCGATCTCTCGACAATTGCGTACATTGTAAGTTCATTTCTCAGGTCTTCCCATTTTAAATTTCCAGACGCACACGCTGTGTGTGACCAGAGCTACCAAGAGAAATTTACCGAGGGTACAAAAACCGATACTGGCCCCCTTAGTTTTTCTGGCCCTCGTCGACATTGTATAACTTGCTTGTATAGTAATGACGAGCTGTCGTACTAAGATTTACAAATAGATTAATTGTTATATTGGCAGCTGGCTTACACTAACCGGGGTTCGGGTACGATGTACCTCTTGTATTCACTTCTCGTAGGCCCGGTGTATGATCACTGCCAATACTTGTTTATGTTCGGTATTGAATCATCCATGAAAATTCGACTAATGTTGCAGATTATTTTCATCGTTTAATGGCAAAATTACAAGCATTTACGTCACTCTACGGCGTGTGCAAACTTTAGGTGGAGTTTGCACGGAGTTGAAAAGACAGGTTGCAACGGATCTTCTCGCAGGCCAGTGATCACTTGGCAAGACGCAGTGTGTGACTGCACCGTGTGTGCCAGACGTTATCACGAATGAGAAATGCTCAACAACACGCAGCTCGTGCTGGAAACGCATCGGTCTATTGCTGAAACCGAGGAAGACTTTTTGTTTTTGATGTATTTACTAAACTTACTGCTTGTGAAAAACGACGTGTGCACATGTTTGCATTGTGACGAAACGTGGCGCGACTCGAATTCACACAAAGATGTCATGGAATCAAGGTTTCAGAATTCACAGTGTAATAACATATTGATATTTAAAGTGGTAAAAAAAATTTTCAAGTTGCAATATAAATCTCAGCGCCTTATCTCCAGCGCAAAGTTTGTATCGAAAATATATTTTTGGAAAACTATTTATAGGCACCTTGCATTCTAGAGACGCGTTTAGTACAGAGTTTTTTATAGAGTAATTTTGAAAATCAAATAGGCACATTGAGGACGGCAATATATGTATATTTATATGAAGAGCCAGCTTGTCGAGCAGCATTTTTAACGGAAGCAACAACAGAATTTGGTCGTACAGTATCACGCAGCACTGTGCAAGAAAGCCGGAATTGCACTTTCTGTAGACATTTAAAACTATTTTGCAACAGCTGTTCAAAAAACAAACAGCAGCAGTGTGGGGGCATTACTCACTTACAATGTGTTGCAAACTACTTTTAAACTTGTGACAGGCACAAGCATTCAGACAATTCCATGAATTTGCAGATTTCCGTCAATCCCTGCCAAAGCGACTTGTCTGCCTGATTGGCGAGCATCCACTGTTAAAACCGGTTTCGAGCTTTCGTAGGTCTCTACAACCTTATTTTGATTGAAGTCGATGGCGCAGGCACTGTTGGTGCCGCTCCCACCAGCGATTGCAATGCTTGAACTGACGAACTGTGCGCAATACAGATATTCGCCGGACTGCTCGTCACTCGGGAAGCCCAAGTTTTTCGTTAACGTGCCTGACCTCAGATCCCACAGTTGCAGGGCATTCTTTACCACCCACGACCCAGACAAGATCGTGTTTCCTCGCACGTCGATGCCAGGGCCACAAACGTGCGAACCGTTGATCGACTTCAGGACGCTTTTCGGAAACCTTTTATCCCACAACTTCATGCAGTCGTCCCAGCCAGCAGTTACAAACAAATTGTGGTCGTCAGGGTGAAACTTCAAAGCAAACACGCGTTGTGTGTGGCCACTACTAACGCTTGTTTCATCCAGTGCATTGGGATCCGGAGCTAAAAATGTTTCGTAAAGTTTGAAAGTGTTACCATCGTACAGTCTCACATGTCTGTCTTTTCCCACAGTGGCAAAAAAACGACCGTCGTGACACAAGTCCAGGGCGTTTATTTCATTGCCTTCCTCAAACAATGAAGCAACAAGTTTTGCGGTCCCTGGCTGTCCACAGTTGAGTTGCCATAAACTGATTTGCCCGTTGGCTCCAGCAGACATCAGGTGAGTATCATCTGCCCGGAAGTACCTCAGAGCAGTGACAGCAAGGCCCCTCTGACTGCTATTGGCCAGATTTTGTACCACTGTTTTTTTGTCGCATTCCACAATGTAAATCCCGCCATTCCCAAAACCAACTGCCAGATGGCTTCCATTGCTATTGAATTTTACACTATATATACCCCATCGATCCAAAGGTAAAGTAACAGTGCCGGAACTCTTAGCACGAAGTGAGGAGTTACGGTGTGTGGCAATAAAATCATCTATATTCCCCTTTTCTTCTGTTTGCTGACTTGCTTGAATAGCAGCTTCCAGTCTTTTATGAGCCATGAAACAAGAAGTAATGAAGCCCACGATTTTGTTTATGCAGCAGGCTATAGCAGTCTCAAGTGATTCCAAGATTTGTAGATAAGATATCCTGGAATGTGCATATAAGAGAAGTGAATATTACACCACAAGCAACTTGTTACAAGACAAATCATATGTACTAAGATGTCTAATGACAATACATGTCATGAAAGAAACAAAAAAATTTGCATTAAAAAGTTGCTGGGCTTTTACTTGAAATTGACCACTCCTCACATATTTTGTAAATATTTGGTCTACTACATCATGTTCATGTGGAAAATTAGCATTACAGTATTATCAACAATATTGAAAGACTTTGTATTTTCTAGATTACAATTTTTGATGAGATCTGTCAGGAGCTCAGTGAAAGTAGCGGGGCAACAGCAACTTTAATTCTTGTCTTTCAAGACAGATGAAAAAGAGCAACAATAGAGATGATAGATACAACATGAAGTCCAGGCAAGTATCAAGTATCATCAAGTGTTAGAGTGGCAGGTACACCACTGGTTTAAGTTTAATGCATTTCAATTACCAAAATGAGAAAATGCTCAGACATTAATGCATGCAGTCACATGCATAATCACCAGTGAATCATCTTTGTCTAACATCTGTACTGAAGCAATTCACAGGGTTCCTATGTACATTTTCAAAATAAATTTCCAGAATTTTCCAGACCTTGTGCAGACCTTTTCCAGACTTAATCTTTTCTGAATGACATACCCAGTTCCCAGTTAAACTACATGCACTATAATAGTTACGACGATGAAAGTAAAATTATCAATCTTTAATAAAATATTATGAAAAGTGAAAACGCATGTCAAACAATCAAGTCTGGAAAACTATTTTCTTTTTCCATACTAACAGACCAAAAATTTTTTTCCAGACTGTTCCAGACTCCACAGGGATGCTGAATTAGAAAAATATGAGGCCCTGAACAAAACTATCTGAATAGTTTTAAGATCAAAATTTCAGTTGAGATCAAATGAGAAGTTAAAGCTAAGACAAAAACAAACTTTTTGAGATTACCAGCATACATGCAAATGTCTCTTAGGTGCTCACAGCAAACAACACAGGTTGAAACATTTCTGCTGACATTTAAAATGCCTTAGTCTTATGTGCTTTCTGTTGTAAATATGCTGCTTATAACAAAAATGAGCTATAAAGTGGGAAAAAACTTGTTGATCAGATGGCAAGTTACAACTGAAATAAAATTTTCAGGTTTCAATTGCTACACCTAAATAACATCAAGTGTACCTAAGTATAGTACAAGGAAATCACTGCAGCACTGCCAGGTTGTGATGCCTCAGAAATAAATACTACAGAAAAGTTTCAAATATACTTAAAGGTATGCGCATCATGTAACTATTAAAGCTACATTTTGTTTCCTGAAATCTAAGTTAATCAATTTAACAATTTCATAATCTAGCACAATCAGTGTTTCAAAAACATATCTATTCCTCTTATTATATGTCTACACTATTGAATAACGTCTTGCAAAAATGCTCACAACAAGAAAAACTGTTCACAAGCAAAACACCCTTCCCATCACTTTGCCAAGAACAAAAGGAGCATAACACAGAAACTTTATTTCAAGTTGAAATAAAAGTAGAGATAAGACTCCCTCAGTGGCATAACACGTTGCATAACAATACGAAGGCACTTGCTCATTCTAAAAGATACTTACAAAAGGAAAGAGTCCAGCATGGTACTTTTGGCCAAAAAAATGAAGTATGTTTTGAAATATCTGTTGGCACTCTGTGCAAGAAAATTTAGAATGTTTTAAAATGTTTGTCAGCAGCACAAGTGTTTTGGTGAATAGTGATGTGCATTCCTTGATCTGTGAGTAATTTAAGGTTTGCAAAGCTAACGTGATGACCTACAAAATTTGCTAAAACATCCTGCTTAAATTAAAAATGACTGGCAAGTCCAAAAAATGATTCGCTTGCACTGAAAAACCTTCCTGGTGCAAAGCAATGCTAATGATCAAACTAAACTTATTCTCTTTATTCAGTTTAGCTTATTCAGGAAACTCACAAAAAAAGCTCACGAAGATAAACAAGATAAGACAAACAAGAAAAAATAATATACATGACAAGAATACAAGCATACGAACAAACGGGCTTCTAAGTTAAAACAGGATTAAATCATTGCATTGTAATCTGTCCAAACTCATAAAGAAAATGCTTGGAAAAGAAGTGAATTTGTAAAAATAAGAAAATAAATTTTTAGTGGTTTCCTTTCCAACTATAAGAAAAGATAGTGGGAAAGAAATGCTTTTAATCAGTTTGGCCAATCCTGTTAGTGTGCTTGCCGTAGAAACTAATCTAATAAATGAATAATAGTTTTAAATGTCAAGATCTTATGGTAATTGACTTTAGCCTAACCCCAAATCTATAATTCTTTAAAGCAAAACACTGGAGATATATTCAAAGGTTATGTTTCATATGGCTATGTGATGAGCAGATGTGTGTCATAGCATACAAATGATTTGTTTTTATTTTTGGACCAACTTGCTTAACTAACTTAATTAATAACTATACTTTGTTTTCATGTACCTTTTGCTTACTGGATTACTTTGTATGGTTGTGCTGCAACTTCTCCGTTGACATTGTGGTTAATGTGTGATTCACCACGAACGGGATATGTGCAAAGAACAACACCATATATATGTGGCACGAACAAGCAATAATAGAGTGATTGCGGCGTGTGATCTCTATTGTTGCTTGCTGCCTCGGGCTTTCCGACCACAACAAAATGGTGCTGTGACCAGGATGTGAAGGTCATGCTGTGTTAAACCTTCACAAAAAGATCGTGCGATCGGTGCGGTTTGTTGTAAAAAGGAAGGGATGTTGTTGCAACCTCTCCGTTGGCGTTGAATGTGTGATTCACCACGAATGGGATGTGCGCAAAGAACTACACCACATATACATGGCACGAGAAAGCAATAATAAAATGATTGGGGCACATGATCTCTATTGTTGCTTACTGCCTCAGGCTTTCTGACCATAACAGTTGAATCTTTTGTAATTTGTTGCAATGCTTGAAATCTGATTAGCTGATATGATTTCCCCCCATGTTTCTTCAGCCTTGTTTAGGTCTGCTGTATCCCTTGCAAGGTATATGTGAAAACGTAGTACTTCAGCATGGTGAATATTGTCTCTGTGGTCTGTGTTTCACAACATTGCTTTCTGCTGTTGCCACTATCATGCACCTCCTATATAATGTCATTGTAGCTACATGGTTTACTACTTCATAATCTCCATTTTAACTCACTCATGTCACCTTTGTGCATGACTCACTTGTTCATCTATATATTTGTCAACTCTTCATACATTGCTTACCCTGCATCATTTTTATGTGAGTAACTGTTGCCTTTTTGATCTGATTTTTCATGGGTTTCTTCTGTACTTCGATTTTGTGTGCTGTGCTTATTTTCATACTTCGTTTTAAGCTACTACAAACATTGTTTCATGATTATAAGTTCAACTCACTTTCATAAAGCATTTGCAAAGGTGCCCTGTAAAAGGCAGAGCTCCATAAATAGCAGTGCTTGGTTGGGGAGATTTGATGACGTAACCGAAGTTGCTAAAACTGATATTTTGTGTTGAGCAATGAAAACTAAATGGTAGTAAAAATAATTCTACTGCAAAAAGTGATATATTACACTACGGTAAAGAAAGTCTATTTTGAAGTTTGATAATTTTTGGTTATGAGTTTCACAACGGTTTGGGAACAAAAAAATAGGTTTCAACAGTTGTGTAAACATCGCAAACTTCCATGCATTCCATGTTTGGGAGAAACGCAAATTAAGTTGCAATGATACAACATTTTTCCTTCACTTTTTCTGCTTGTGTAATGCAAGCTTTTTCCACTCCGGTTACATTATCGAACATCTGCAACATTGCTCCGCTATTTGTGGAGCTCCGCCTTTCACAGGGCACCATTTGCAAAAATGATCTAAGTCAAAGCACTTCATGAATACAGCAAAAGTAAATTTTAATATATCCAGACATTTAAAATTTGGTGTTTGGCATAGCGATAGTTTGTATGAACTTTACATATGAATTAGAAATATACTAGGTTTTAAGGTTTCAGTTTGAATAAATTCACAGAGTTCAGAATATTCTTGTTGGCTATATTCCAACTGAGAATTATATGTACGATAAGAATGAAAAGTGAAAATAAAAACATCTTTTAGAACTGATACTGTAAATGCATCGCTGGAGTTAGAAAACTGAGAATTTGCCATAGCCCATATCACGTATCATACATATAGCTTATTTAAAATGGTGACCTTATGCCAATGAAGAAGATAATGGCAAAGCGATTCTATCACACAATTTACACGACAATTTTCACGACCACCCTTTCTTACTCCAGTTTCAAGTTTGAGCTTGGGCATGGATGTTAGTTAGGTAAGGGTAGGCTTATTAGGGCTATTAAATAACACAGATTGAATACTAAGAACAGTATAGAGATAAGTTTGTAAAGAAAATTAATTGATTCCTGGTACTATACGACTTGAAATGATCAACGCTTTAAAAATTCGTCCAAACGGCAGGTTCCAAGAAACTAGCCCTAAGCCAAGTGCATCAACTATCAAGAGTACAAACAAAAACAGCTAAACCCTGACAACGCTAATCCGCTTTTAAGTCAATGTCGCCACCTATCGCCTGATCCATGGCTTCACATTATTGCTGAACGGATCGCAGATTTTTGCAATCCTAATCCAGTCCAATCCTAATCCGGTAGTACTGTCAAAATATTTGATCCAATCCGGTTTATACCGCATAAAACCTGATTAAAACTTAACTGTAGTGATCAACGCAGTTTGGATGTCCATATCCGATCCGGTAGTGTTTTTTCAAAATCCAGTCCGATCCCGATCCATTTCTGAATTGCAGAATCCTGTTGGATCGCGATTCAGAAACCGGATCATGTTCAACACTGTTTCACAGTTCACATTCACAACCGGAGGTGGACGGAGTCTCATTTTCTTGACTCTGCATGCACTCCGAGTCCAAATAGGTTTGCTCCGCATCTGCTTTTCCTCCGCTTATCATGCAAATATTCAAGTCCAACTCTGTCTTGACTTCGCCAAATTTTGAATTCTAGAGTAACATATAGGCCTGTGCATGTCAGAGATGATCACTATCCGCTTTGCCGGTTGGCAGGGTTCCAACCTGTTTTCATCAAAAAAGCCAGACCGTGTCCCAAAAAAAACAAAAAAAGCCAGACAGCAGTTTTACGGCATGAACACATAATACATGCATAACCAAACACAAAATAAACATTAAAACTCGTCAGAATCATCGATATTGTTTATGTCTTCTCTTAGAATTGACGAAAGCAGGCAGCCCTGAGTCATGTACGGTAACTTATATTTAACTGATGCTTAACGATAACATGAAGGCAAACTGCAGTAAACACAAAGACGTCGTGAGCACGCTGTACCGGC
>JGI24159J19872_10013929_pt1 | contig 10425 bp, 8 predicted proteins | sample Ectturendosymbi4_FD_19872 | JGI IMG/M metagenome (IMG submission 19872) | reverse complement strand
GAAATTACCTATGATGCTGTTATGTAAGTGCACCTGTGCCCCCGATCCGGCGTCCCTGCTGGTAAGGTCTACTTCACATAGAAATTAATTGCTCCATACCCCTTAGAATGAGGCTGTTTTGTCAATTGGTCATGCCCGCAACCAGGGTGTGGACAACCGGCAATTGCCCCCCCCAGAAATTTTCAAAACCATGATTAGTTGTTTGCAGGGATGTGGTGCTAACAAAAAACGTGTGGGAACGCACCCAAAAGACTAGCCATTTTAAAACAGCTTCAAAGTAATTTCAAAGCAAAACTTCAAGGTGTGGGAACGCCGCTCCCACGCCACTACACCCGTGGTTTGTTTGGTACAAGTTACAACCGGTTTGCCCCCTTTTCCCTCGAAAATGCCATCTGGTTGCGGCCGTGCTCATGGTGCTACTTTGTTCATTTTCAACCACCTTAAGTTTAGAAAATCACCTTTCTCCAATCTCCACTGCAGTTGGTCACCATGAGAGATCGCCATCACCATGAGAAAAAACACCCAAATCATTTTTCACATTTGTAAAAGGCGACTCCAACTACAATACCATATGGCTAGTGAATAGATGCCAAATCTATTTGAAAGTACCAAAAAGGTGAGGCAACCAGGGCTCTCATGAATGCAACTCCAAAAATCCCTAGAACAGTACCAAAAAATCCCTAAATCTGTGGTAGTGGTGCAGCATAAAATCAGAATGCCATGATAAATGTTAAAAATAGAACCAAATATGATTTGAAAAATAATCTAAAATAGCTCATTTTCATACTTTTCCGAATATCCCTAAAAAGCGTCAGAAATTCCAATCTAGGAACAAACTCTCTAAAAGAGAGCACTGGAGGAATCTTACGGAACAGGTCAATGTGAAGTAATAATATGAAGAATGCCATTCATAACAATACAACCAAGCAACACCTGGAAATTGCTGCAATTTGGCATCATTGCTTGAGTAGTTCCAAACTTTTGCTAATGACTGATAAACACAGTACATAAATTTTCAATTCACAGTAGTCTGAGGCAAAAGCATTCAATTGAAAACCTTCGCATAATTCCTAAATTCACAATTTAGCAAAATAGTAAAACGAAATTCAACACAAAGAACAGTGGGGACCTCAAAAGCGCGGGGCCCGTAGCAATTGCTACTATTGTTAAACCGCCACTCGTCCATCCAAAACTCTCTGCCACTAGCTTCATTAAATAGTCTTGAATTTCCCGCGATGATGCATGGGCGTCTGAAGATTTTTTCCGGTAGGGGGCTCGTGGTGAAATCTTTATTTTATCAACTTTTTCTACTAAGTTATATACTGTAATAAAAACCCACGGGGGCAAGGCCACGCCCGCAACCAGCTTGGGACATCAGGCGGGGCAAACAGTTTTCTGAGAGTGCCCCAAAATTTTTAAACTATGTCCAACACATTTTTCTAGGTGGGGAGAAAAAATTTGCTGGGGAGTTTCGCCTTCCCTGGTTACGGGCCTGGGCAAGGGCCCCCGTTGCGATGCCCATGGGTGCTAACGAAGCTCCCCCAAGACATGCGAGGAATGTGCCAGTGACAAAAAGGTGTGATATGTTCTGCAAAATGCAGCGTTAATTGTCAGTCAAGTACACGAGATCGCAAATTTTCAGTGAAAAATCTGCTTAAACTTGCGCTGAATATATCTCACGGTCACGTAAAACATCCATTCAGTAATTCCGCTGCAAATGTAAAGCGGTTGGTGCATCCAGATGAATTTGTACCTTCAACTATTTATGCGGACCGTTGCAAATTTACCTGCTTCCTGCGGTTAAAGGAATCCAAAGTCGTTCGCTTTCAAGATGAACTACAGTACTCACTAGTCAGTGTTTATTAACTCTGTGATTTTGATGCTGTAGTTTTTAATCAACCGAGTTCTTTTGTACCTGACTTGACACCTGCAAAGCGTTGAAGACTCAGCTACAGCACTCGAGACTAAAGATCAACGACAATCATGCACGATATCTGGCACCACGTTAAAAATCTAATACAACATAAGGTGCATGTTGTTTTATAAAAACCATTTCAGTCAACTGCTTTGTTGGGTAAAACTGTCCTATGACGTCACAAACATCACTAGGCTTCAGAGCAAACAAGCCAAGCAATGGAAGGTAGACATTCTTTTATGAAACAACACAACGTAGTATGAGAAAAAAAGATGCGATCTTGAAGGTTAATGATGTTCGTCGCCGCTGGAAAACCACGTCTTTTCGACAGCCAGAGCTCCGAGGAAAACGAAAAACCCAGGAATTATCCCTCTGGCGAGCAACTGAAAAGAAAACAAAGATCAATACTTTGCGAGTCAACAAAAAATAAAATTCCCTGATCGCTACACATTCACACGTCGAGGGCGAACGAAGGGATGGCTTTGCGTAAACAGATCTTCAAACACGGACAAAAAATTGCGGTTCGCATCTTTGAGCTTGTTTCGATGTACACAATTTCTATCAGTGAAAGACTTCAACCTTTGTCCCGGAGCAGGGCAAGGTTAACCCTCATTATTAAAGGTTTAAAAGGTGTTAGATTAAATGGAGGAGTGTAGATAGAGTAGAGGAATTAATTATTGTATTCAACCATTCAGTCATAAACTTGTATTTTACGGTTAACCCTCATGTCATTAACTTTTTTCACATCACTCCACTTGAACCATTGACTACAACCTTGGTCAATCTTGCCCTGCTCTGGGACAGAGGGCGTTTTTTAGCCCTGGCCAGGTTCCAGCTGGGAAATCCAGAAGTGTCCAAGCACTACGGCCGCTCGGTGGCATTCGCAGCAGAGCACTTCTCATTGCGTAGCTCGCATCCATTGGGCTTTCGGTGACCACGTTTCAATTTTGGCCGAACACGCACGTAACAGTGGAAGTTTCCGTTTCGATTATTTTCAATTCACTGAAGCGATGTTGCAAATTACATCGAGTAGTTGGCAGCAGAGTAGAGATGCCTCACCAGGACTACAACAAAAAATCACGCGAAGGTTAAAAGATCTGCTGCTGCACGGCAACACGCAGGAGTTGGTCATGTGTAGACAGGGTAATTCATGGATGGTTTTTCGAAACCCCGTTGCTTAATTCTCGCATCGCATACCTAACAGGGTTACGGGGTCGGAGGTAACATATCCGACCTTTGCAAAATTTTCGACTCCGACTCCTTAACAAAGGGAATGAAATTTGGCTGTTAAAATCAATGGAAATCGTGGTGCACAGCAAGAAACACTGTTTCAACAAAAGTTTCAAAAGATATTGTACTATGTCAACAGGAATTCCCAATTTAGGAGTATGATGTATAAAATGATCCAACTGGACATTCGGCGTCGGAGTCGGACAAAAAAATCTGACTCCGACTCCACCCAAAAACCTCCGACTGCTTACGACTCCGCAATCCTGATAACTAAGAGATCATACTTGACTCAATTTTCCTGGTTCTTTTAATGGTTGATACGCAAAGTGGCCTCATCAAAAATACGAACACTTGTAAACTTCTGACAAACACAACATCCCGATTTCTTCTCTAACAAATTTACAGAGAAAAAATAGGATAAAGTTCGTTTAAGTCTGTAGCAACAACCAATCTGCAGCGACGAGCGGCAGCTTTGTTGAGCAAAAGTGGACATTTATGTCGCATGCTCAATCTCCACAAACAAACTACCGTTTTGAAAACGCGCCAGCACACCGACAGATCAACGAATGGTGTTGTCGTTCAACAGGAGTTGGGCAACAACAGCGCAGTGGTTTCTTTAAAGTCCAGGGGTTTTAACACTTCCCACTATAAGTAGACTTACCATAATTTCTTAGGCTTAAACCGGGACAAATTCAAAACCATGAATGAAGTAACCGACGAGCCGCCGAAGGCCTGAGCTTGGCAAATTTTATACCTTACTTATTTGTTTTAAGATTGTCTGAGAACACATATAAGGTATCGTACTTAGATTAAAAGGGAAAATTTTTGTTACTTTGTTTTAAAGTTTTACTAACTGAAAGTTATCCTGCCTTCTCAAAGCATACAAAAGGGCTTCTAACTGCAGCAGATGCTGTAGTTAATGACGCAACAATAAGCCCCCAATTTTACAAATAGCCATTGAGCGGAATTATTTCATAATGCATCATCAGGCTGAGTTCATTTTGAAAATTTCACTTGAAGTGAAATTCTGGGACGGGACAGACGTTTAAACCGGGACGTATGGTAGGTCTAACTATAAGTGCAATCTAGTTACATTTGCGTGATCGAGGCCACGTGTGAAAAACTCTTTCGTGAGCTGCAGACACGCACCGCTGCAGGCAAAAGCGTTTTCGCAGAACCCTTAAAGACCCGCAGCAGAGAACCAGACAAACTTGTTGAAAGTGCGTTTCAATCGTTCTTTACAAAATGCATTTCAATCTTTCTTTACATTTTCCACTTGCGCCTATTTCTCTGGATCAGAAAAAAGCACCCGGTATCCATGAGCGTTATAAGAAAATAAGGGTCTACAACGCATCTTCACAGCTCCCTGATTGAAATATACAGTGAAAGGTCATTGCTTGTCTCACCAACGTGTTTTAATACCTTGTCCCAAGCCTGAAAAAGTTGCTTTGCGCATGGAGTTAATTTACTCAAGCTTTAGCTTTTCAAAATACAGATGCCATTGACTGCAATGTCCTGAAAAACATACATTGAAACTTGTCAATCAATTGAAAAGGGTTTGTTTAAATAAAAAAATATGAATACAATACTTTTTATAAAAAGTATTGGACAGCATCAGTGTTTGTTTCTTAGCTGAGCCAGATGGTTTTTGAGGAAAATATCGCACCTCACTGACTTGTCAGTGTTGCACACATTGTTTGGAAACCGTTATGATTTCTACAATTGCTAATAGCATTTTTGGCTGACTATTAGTATATTGTTTTCAAAACAAGAGTGCTATTTAAAAAAAATGTAAATGCCTGTGTGGCCTATTTGTAAATTAGCCTATGGCCTACAGGGTGGAAAGCACTGGAGTTCGTCATCCACATCAACCATGTAGTGTGCACACTGCACATTGTATTTATAGCAGGGCGTTGAATCTGAGGATTTACAGTGGTGAAAGTAGTACATGGCACTACTGATTTTCACTTATCACCTTCGTTGTACAGCCACTACACCAAAAAGATCACACAGCAGTTATTTGCTGTTAAAATAAAACCTTGCAACATAATATATTCATTACAGAATTGCTGGTCATAAGGGTGATACAAATCACAAAAACACTCAAACAGCACAAACTAGTTAAATAATTACTAATCTATGGTCTACGCATATGATAAGTCATCCTTACCCCAGGGAATTTTGGGTATCTTATTTTGTATATCCACACCTCATTTCTCAACCATGGGTCATGCAAGCCTTTGGCATGAAGCATCTTTTGTGTTTGTTCCATTGGGGTTCCTTCGATCTTCCATGTCCTGTTGGAAAAAGCAGTTGTTTATGATGCAAATTGTGGAAAAATACATCGTTCAAGTCAGGGGTGGGGAACCTGTTGCCTGTGAGAAAGGCATGCGTCAGATTTTTCGTTACCCAAATTAGAACACAAAATAGTGACAAAACCAAAGTTCATGATAAGTAGACACGAAGACAGTTAATCAACTGAAGTGTCTCTTGCTCCTTGACATAGTTCTCTCCTAAGTTTCCTTTGGAAGATAAAGATAAAATTTAAAGGTAAAATTAAGTACTACTTGCGGCCTGCCAGCGATATTCCAAAATTCATGCAGCCCCTCATAACAAATAGGTTTCCCATCACTGATTTGAGTCATTGTTTGTTACGGAGATAAACAAAATAAACTTTTGCTCAATGTTGCAATTAAAAACAACATCAACACTTCAGCCAACTAGACAGCTGGCTTTCTTCAGGGCAAACGACATCAAGAAATGAAATCTCTAAATGTACAAATGCAGAAAGAAAGTGTGATCAGTGCAAAGACGTAACACCTTACCAGTATGATTATGATTTAAAAACAAGGAAGACGGCATGAGATCTGACATGAATGATCAAAAAGCAAAAATGACAAATGCTTTAAAAATCAGCAAGACACCAAAGCAGAAGCTATGTTAAAACTGTTATTTCATCACCCAAACTGTTTTGTAGACATTAGGAAAATGCTTAATAAAACGTGATTTGGTAAAACATTTTTCTACAATTGTTTTGAAAAGCAACAATTTGTGTTTTAACCAATTTATTCAGTACTCTGTTTCATATGTATGCAATGTTAGAGCATTTTTTCTGTTTAGCATTTGCTATATAACCTCTATATTCTTTTTTCAAAACACCTACTTGTTTCACTGACATACTTTGGGTTAAAAGTTTGATTTTTGAAGCAATTGCATCTACATTAAGAATTGAGTTATTTTTTATGACACAAACATTAGACAATTTCATACAAATTTCAGTTAAAGCACTGGGACACCAAAAAATCTGTTTACCAGGTTGTCTCATCGAGCAACCCTTGACAGTTTCATAATTTTCTATCATGATTTAAAGTTGATAGCCAGAATTATTGCGAATTTGATAGGGTTACATTTTGAAAGGGGCTGCAGTCTGCCAGATGATCAACACAGTTGTGCACAAGGTGCAGGTTGAGGTATAAATAAGAGATTCTGTTTTTAGAAATAAGGGCTTTTCACTTTTTATTAATCTTCCTGAATTTCATTTTTTAATTTACGGATATCTGAGTCCATCTCAGAGTAATCAAAACAAAAATTTACCAGGTACCACGATGGAAGCACCTCAGGGTCAAAATTTTGCCATTTATAATTTTTCACTTGTTAGGTTATTGTTTCCCAACTTTCTTTAATGGCCCAGATGAATTTTAGGATATAATTGCAATTGACACAACACCCATGCCCAAATACACTTCACAATGCTGGATAAGATCTGTCCCTACTTCAGCACAAAAATCTATGAGCTTCTCTGATGAGTTGGTTTGCCCTTTTTTCATATCAACCAAATCAAGAGTGGCTTCATTTGCAAGCTTTGTGTATTTGGGTAGGGACCAGAATTGGGCCAATTTTTAAAAAACAGTAACTAAAAATTTCATACTCATGGCATTTTTTGACACAATGGTGCTAGTCAGTCACATTATAACTTTATTAAAATGAAGACTTATCTTCAAAACATTGCACAGGTTATAAAATTGTTAAAAGTTTTGGCTCCAGAGCTGTGGTTTTCAACCTTTTTTGTACCGCAGGGTTCCCACACATTTTTAAGAATCATTTTGCATACTTTTTCAATACTAAATTAAAAAATCTCTATGCCATTACTGCTCTCATAAACTCAATTTTACACATTGTGTAACACTGCGTAAAAAATGAAGTGCTTTGCCTTCAGAAAAATTTCTTTTCCATTTAGAATGTTCATACTTTTTCAATACCTAATGTACATTTTGGCCAAATTCAATACTTTTCAATACTTTCAATACCGCGTGGATACCCTGCTACCATGAACCATTATAACCCAACGATCCTCATGTAAAACTTTAGCAAATGTAATACAGCTGTGTACATAAAAAATCTACTCATGATCCTCCAAAAACGTTTCAAGACCCCTTTGGTGGTCACATATCCCTGGTTGAAAACCACTGCTCAAGAACATTTTTGCTGAGGGGAGCCAATCCAGATTTACCACTTTGTTAGAGAACTGCATTAAAAAAAATTTAATAGAAGTCAATTGACTGACATGTTCTGTTTTATAGCAGAATGAAGTCTGTTACACAAAATATTACAGGTTTTATTGCAAGACTGCTGAGGGTTGCACAAAAGAGGCTTTGGAGCCGCATGTGGCTCTCAGAGTAGTGGTTGAGAACCACTGCTCTAGAGCAGAGGTGGGCAAACTATGACCTGCGGGCTGCATTTTGTGCGGCACGCAGGGCAGTCACACGTAAATAGATAGTACATATTTGGAGTCTATGTTAAAGTAATTTTATCGATTAGATTAGAATTATCAAGTTTTTTTCCACACGTTTCATTCGAAATCGCATTTTTACTCAACTGGAAGTGACTATTGTTACCTTCACTTTGTGGCAGCTCATGTAAAACTATTTTGAAGTTTTCAAAGCCATTATAGATGTAATATATACAATATGAGCATGCGGCCCTCAGTAGCAATAAAATCTTCATGTGGCCCTCCGTAGAAACTGTTTGCCCACCCCTGCTCTAGAGCATTATTAACACAATACAAAGTCAGTACCACTAGCAATGTGTAAGAATGAGAACATTTGTTTGCTTAAGGTAAAACAAATTGTCAATTGAGAATAGTGTGCAAAATATTTAAATTTAGGTAAGAAAGGAAATTTCAAATATCTCAAAATCAATAAAATATCTGCATTTTTTAACATAAAATTGCCCGCCATGAGGAAAATTTATTATTCAAATATTAATAAAATAAGCCTATAGCAGAATGTAAACTTACGACCAATGTGGCTTGTACTTTGCTGGTATATCAGCCCACTTCATCTTTGTCCTAATTAACTATATTATGTTCAGTGAAATACATCTGCAATCACTCAATACTGAATCTTTCTGAAGAAGAATATATCAAAGTCAATGCTCATATTATCAGCACATTCAATCATAGTTGCAAAGCAGCAAAACAAAGGTAGTGTCTATTTTACTGGTGATATTCTGGCGGCACCGGATCGGCTGGAGCTATTATGCCGCCAGTCGAAGATTCTGTCTTGAGGCATGACGGAATACCAAGAAAAAGGTCACTTTGTCAGGAAAACGTTGTCATGCTCGTGGTGTAACGGTTGCTATGCCAATGGTTTTCAGTTTGACTCTCACAGTGCTGACTTTCGTTTTTTTTCTTTGCCTTTTTTCAGGCTCTGCTTAGGTGTTACGTTTAGGGGTTAGTGTTGTTAGGCTAAGGTCAGGTTAGCGTTAGCTTAGTGTTTAGCTTAGCATTAGGTTAGGTAAGGGTTAGGTTGGTGTTCGCTTAGTGTCAGGTTAGGTTCAGATTAGTGTTACTTTAGCGTTAGCTTAGGTTTAGGCTACAGTTAGAGTTAAGGTTAGATTGTAGGTCTATCTTTTAGTTACATTTACTTCGTTTCTACCAAGCCTTTTGCTGCTGCCATCTTGGCAGCAAAATAGACACTGCCAAAAACAAATCCTCCAGCAATTATATAACTTTTTTCACAACCAGACATTCTTTACTAAGCAGTAAACATCAAAGTATATGTTTCTGATGATGCCTATGCGGTAAGGAAATATATACTCTGTAAGATTTAGTTTTGTTTTTCACGGAGACATTTTGGTCATTTTTTTCAAAGGCATTTAAATCACTGAGACCTTTCAGTAATTTGTCCCACAGTAGTATTGAAACTCGCTACAACAGCATGCATTGCTCTATATTTTTAGACATTATGACCAAAATGACTCAATTTTTTGTCAGTCATTTTTTTTAAAAATTTGGTTTGTGATTGAAAAACAACTAGCTGTAAAACCTTAGTGTCTGATGTTTAGCTGTGAAAGATTCCTTTCGATAGACAATAGTCAAAATATATTTCATATTTTTTGAGACGAAGATTTCCATGTTCTTTAAATTTTGCATAAAATCATGAACAAAAATAGGTAGATTTTTAGCTGAACACCAAATCAGAAAATGTCAAAAAACATGAGGCTGCTTGTTGCCATGCACTGACAAAGAATTTATGCATGAAACCAGTCAGAGATGAGTATTTACAAAGTTATGCGCAATAAAAATGTCACCTGATACAAGGTAGACTTACCTCCACCAACTATGCACAGCCACATGGCAGCAGCAATGCTCATAACAGAGTCCTTATGGCTGGTAACAACAAATAATTTATGACAGAGGTTGGCAAGAGTCTGGAGTGCCAAGTTGACTCCGACAGAAATCTGCATTTTTCTTTCAGATCTGGAGTCAAAATTTTGTGAAAAAGCAGACCTGGGGTTCTAAACCCTATTCCTATACCAGACACCCTATCCCCAACCCTTATCTCTAAACCTTAACCATATCTATAACCTCTATCCCCTAAACCAAGGGTCGGCAACCTTTTGCTAAATGTGAGCTGAGTCTGCTGATGTAAGGTTTCAAATCATTCATTGTGCCAACAACTTGTGAATTTATATACAAGCCAAGTGCAATATAGCTTCTGTGTGAATCATAACAAAATTAAGTAAAACTCAAGAGCTTCTGCATGCCATTGGAAAATACTTACTTGGCATGCAAGTGTGGCACACGTTTCCATAGGTTGCCGACCCCTGCCCTAAACCCTATCCCTAACTCCTAACGCTAAATGTAAACCCTATCCATACCATAAATCTATCACTATATATCCCCTAACTCCCCAAACCTTATCTCTAACCCTATCTGAAACCTTTACCCTAACCATGTTTTCAAAGAATTTTTACTCCGGTTGCAAGTCCAAAAGAAA
>JGI24159J19872_10013926_pt1 | contig 10426 bp, 8 predicted proteins | sample Ectturendosymbi4_FD_19872 | JGI IMG/M metagenome (IMG submission 19872) | reverse complement strand
GTCAGGTTTAGGCGGAAGTTCGTCAGGCGCGCGTTTCTCTAATTTTCTGCGGACTAGCTCCTCCACGGCTCGCATCTAAGGCTAGCTGCCGCAACACTGAGGACTAACCTGCGACATGCGACTATGCCATGCGTGTAATAATCAAGGTTGAGAAAAACCCGGGTTGTTTGTTTTTTTAAAAAGAAACAAGATTTTGTTTTTTTTAAGGAAAATGGGAAAACCTTTTTCTTAATTGTTTTTATTGCAATATGCAATGTCATTATTTTCAGAATTACACAATAATAACTTGCCATACCTATTATGCCATTCAAATTTGAGGGTAAAGAAATGTACCCCATCTTTATTTTTGCAAATTTTTCGTCAATTCAATCCAAAGTGGTAAGGCTTGGCAAGAATGCACACAGCAAACAAAGAAAAACCATTTCCACACAAACTCTGCAGTTTCATGTCAAGTTTATCTGCATGCCCTGCTAGTTCAGCATCTATAGCAGGGATCACCAACCTTCTTGAAGCTGAGAACTACTTCTTATGTGCCAATTAATGCAAAGAGCTACCAGTTTGATGCACGCTTTTGAAATAACGATGTTGCTCAACTACCTTTAATTATTTTAGTATTAACAATTGAGATATTCCGCAATGTGAAGACACTGATCATGCCAATGTTATTTTTAGAGCAGGCCTGCGAGCAGTAGCATAGCCAGCCTGAAAATTTTTTTGAGCCAAATATTTTGGCTTTCAGCGAGCAACAGTATTTTGTTTGGGACAACACCTCTCAAAGCGCAAAACGAGAAGAAATGCTAGAAATTTGGTGGCCATGCCTTTTTGCTACGCCTATGCCCGCGGACAACCTGCTTGGTCCTTGTGGGCGACCTGGTGCCTATGGCCACCACATTGGTGACCCCTGATTTTTAGAGTGTTTTTTCAACATATGATTTGGCATGGTCCAAAATCAGAAAAAGTTGATAGATGCACATTAGGGAGAATATTGGTTAAAATATACTGATTGTGCAGAGCTGAGGAAGATAACCATTACAAACTGTTTGATATTTTTTGCAAATCTTTCTAATTTCATTGCTGTTGGCTTTGTTTGAATAAAAAAGTCAAAGTTAACTGTACAAGTGTCCCGCCTATTTTATTTTTTACTTAGGAAAAAATAAAAAGTGTTTTTTTGGTGGGTTTTATTGTTTTTTTTTAAGTGGGATTTAAAAAAAACGGGTTTGTTTTTTNGGTCGGGTTTTTTTGCAACAACCCTGCTAGCAACCGCTATATTTAAGCACTTATGAACAATCTTCAGTTCATTTTTAGATTGCTTGGCTGCGAAGAATTCTGAGATTTTGGACTGGCGCAGAGATTTCTGCGACTGATCCATAAGCAGTCTCACTATTTGGAAGGCAATGCCCTCCAGACATCTTACCAAGTACAATACACTCAGGGATAACGCTCTACACACGTACATTCAACAATGATCAATAGACTGAAACCGTAGTGTGGTGGCGTGCCTTGAGCGCTTATGTTCAACTGATATGCTACCGTATGCCCGTGTATGACGTAATAATCGTCTCTACGATTAGTTGAATGTTGCGCTCAGTTGCGGCCGTTATTACTATAATTCTAAATGTTCGTTGGTGATCGTGAGCACGCTTGTGTTGCGTCTGAAAGCTGCCGAATCTTTCCTATAGTGACCAGTCAGTGCACTTTAGAACACAACAGCGTGGAAGTGCAGAAAGATCCGGATTACGAGATGTGAAAAAAGCAGATTTTATCCGGTATTGGCGAAGACCCAGATCAAAAATCCGNATAAACCGAACATTTTTATAACGATAAACGTTAGAAACCATTCGTACCACCAGTTTGACCGGCTTTGGCGAAGATCGGATCAACCGAGGTTTACTGTACATTGATAAACAGTCAACGCGTGCGAAACATTTCTGCACAAGACAAGGCCGCAGGCGTAACTCGTTAATGCATGACCCGTCTTCCGTTACGTGCAGTGCACTTGCCTGTCGTTGATGTGCCAAATTAACTTCAGATAATATTTTTCATATGCCTAAAATTGCGTTTTTTGTAAAAATGTGTTCAGCGACTGACTGAAGCGTCGTGGCTTCACGCTCGAAAGAGTTTCTCGATAGTGAAACAATCGTTTGAGGGGTGACTGAAAAATCTGATGCTAATTGCTCCCAGTCGCATTTTTTGCATCTGCTTCGTTTCGATGCCGTTTGTTTCGTCGACTTTCAAAGCTGATTTTGGTGTTAGTAGCGGTTTTTGGTAGACTTGCACAGTGCTTGATAAGATTTCAAGCGTGAAACCAGACTAAGAAGGAATTACATGGTGTTTTTTGCATTTTAACAGCTGTCGATGTGATGTTACATTACATTAGCGCCTTATTATCCGGCAACGCATTCCTGACAATGTATTGATGCTACGAACACTGCTTGCTTTTCGTAACTTTATGTAGTTGCATTGAATTGTTAACAACCATTCTTTGGTGCGAACTTACAGGCGTTTCAACATGAAACATGTTTATCAAAACTTCACCAGCATTTCGCTCTTGTTTTTCTATTTACCATCGAAAGACAGAACGTTTATTTGCTGTGCTTCATTTTTCAATCCATTACTGTTCCACTTGACCTTGAAATTCACGTCGTTGTCGCGCATAGCCTCCATAACGTCTACCGTCTTTGCTCATGCAATGCTTTGTTTGCTTTTTCTAGCTTCGCGATTCGTGCTCAAGTTAAAAATATTTAACGCGTTTGTAATGAATGATTGCATTCTAATTCAGTTTTTAGCTATCGACTTTTACGCTGTAACTTACCTATTTTAATTACGGTTTGATTTCAGAGATATGACGGCTGTTGGTGCTGCTCTAGTATTGAAGCTGACTTTTTTTTACTCTCACACTGAATTAATCTGCTCAGGTAGAAAACTTTCCCATGAACCAGGCGGAGGAAGATTTTCTTGCCAGTTCAAAATAAGAAATAATTACCCGTATATGAAGTTTATTTTTTCTCCATACATCTCCGTGACACGTTCATCCTTCTCACGTTTGCCCAAGACGTGAAAGCATTTCCCTAAAGTTACACATTTAGTCGTAATATTGAATTGCTCTTCGTCCAACCGCTTTCAGCATAGCTTTGCAATAGTGCTTGGCTGGTCAGACAAAGAATTACCAAATCTATGGGAGGTGGGCACGGCTTTGACCAGAAAAAAGCATTGTAGTGTATCGGAAAAATTTTCTGTTGCGCTCGATGACGCTGAATTTTAAGACTTGTTGCAATATAAAACGGATCTCTGCTGGTGAACGAAAACGTATCGTATTTTCGGACCACTTTTAGGCAGTGTGCAGTCATTTGCCTTCATCAGAGAATACAAGCAAGTAACGGCGACCAGGTGTGGAAGTATGTCAGCTTGTCCCGCATCGATTAACTTTGCTTTTCACTGGACTGTACAGCGAAATGTGTTCCTGCACGACTCAGATAAAAATAACAGTTGAATGATGCCTCGCGTTTTATCCTGCTTTTGATCGCGCTTTTGCAGTGTGTCAGACTTTTGCAAGCACTTAACCAATTACTATGCGTTTTAGACTTGGCGTGATGATCAGTGTTGTTTCGAGCTTACGGTGATGCGATAGATCAATATCTCGATTTGAGATCAATAATGCATATGCATTTCTTCAGTTGCTATATTCAGTTCGTTTATTTTGCGGCCTACTTTTCGGAAACAATTGAAGATGTCTGCGAATGGCACAGCGCCATCTTTACGCGAGAAAAAGCTTATTTGGTTAGCTATTTATTGGTTTTATGAGTTCAGTAATGGATGTCCAGAAAGTATCGATTATGCGTTATGTAAACTGCAGCTATGCTTATAATTTTTTGGATCCATCTCATGTCAAAACTTGCAAACATCGACGTCAATAACCTTGTCACACGATGCTTATGTGAGCTCACAAAAACTTTCTGGCACACACAGCACTTCGTAGTTGCTCGTTTGGCAGGTGAGCTGCTGTCGTGCAGCTACGTCTAGTCTCTAAAAGTGATCCACGTGTGGTTTGTTTATCAAGGAAGATAGAATAAGATTTGAAGACACCCGATATTTTGCTTTTGCTCTACAAATGTGTAATGCCAATGAACGTATGTCACGGCTGTTATGCAATCGTGAAGCGAGCCCGCAGCTTAATAAGTTACAGTCGGTAGGATTGACATTGCTGACAAGAGCCACACATCATACAAGGATCACCTTAAATATAATAGAGTTCTCCGAACGTTTGTGTTCAATAACATTGTGGAGTTGAAGGCAGTGGACGTCGTGAGGCCTGGAGCTGTATTACAGCATGTGTTCTCACTCCGGCTACGAACCTCATCTTAAACTGAGGTGGCGCTAGCATACCGCTAGCAAAGCAAAAAACAGCCCAAAGACAAATAGCAACGGTATGACGCGCACAAAACAGCATTTAACAGATTTTGAAAACTTCTGCTCGGTAGTCTTGTGAATTTTAAATGCTTATACCCATGCTTTTGGTTCGAAGATAAACATCTGTTTTTGCTGTGCCCCAGCGTTGCTACGGTAAATACCTTGATTAATTGGTTTAAGAGCAGAAGTATTCAAAAATTGCTTTGTGGTTCTTGTTTTGTATTTGCGAAATCTTTCCGATATACCGTAGCTTAGAAACTGTTGTAAATTTGGTCTGTAGCAAGTTTGTAAGCTGCGTTTACGCGATCGATATGTGTGTTTAACGTTTGCGAAGACTCCATGTGACAAAGTTGCTGTTTGCGCACTATGTCTAGTAGGTGTGCAGTTACAGTTTAAAGTACTTGCGCCTTTACATTTTCGCCTCCGTTTACTAGCGCCAAGTGAAATCTTCGGAAAATCTAAATCATATCCGACGTTTCAGTTTTCGAAATAAAGATTTGCTTCACAACATGAAAGTACTAGAGTGGTTATGTCACATCCCATCCCTGCAATGGCAGGTGTCCTATCACCGTGTTCTGAAGTTTGCAAGTTTGAGGCCCAGGCGATGGCCAGCGCTTTTGTCAGTCTCCAGTTGTAGCTGAAATGCCTTGATTCGGACCATATGTCATTCGGACATGCCTCCGCGCTGCACGTATCGTGTGCTAGAACACCGCAAAGATATGTCGTGATAGTGTTGATCTTTAACATATGTTACAGACGTGCAACTGTGAATGATAGTCATCAGTTATTGAGAAACGATTTCTAAAACAATAGTGATGCTGCGTAGTTCTTTGTATATATGACTTCCGGATAATACAGTTTTAACTATTATGAGTTGAATGTACGATAAACTGCGTTTTGCGGTAAACGCTACCAGAAGTCTAAAGCAGTGATTTTCAACGCTTTCCACACTGCATGACAATCAAACTTGAGTGTTAATCTTCTAATCGTTTTTTGCATTTCTTCTGATGTCTTACCTGTTCTTGCAATGCGAAAACTGTAACGGCAGTTTAGCACAATGTGCTTTCAAGAATCAAACTAAAATTTGCCAAGTTCTTCTAGGGTTGATTTTGCAGCACCAGTCCCTTCGCCATGTATGACCCCGTAAATTTATCAGTGTCTCAAGCCATCTGCAATAGTATACATTTCACTATGGTAAGAATTCCCAAATGACTGGCTTTCCAGCAGTGTTGTTTCCGGCAGTTTCCATCACCAACACAGATCATGTTTTTACGGATAAATATTAAAAGTAATGTTTGCTGTCCTTTGCCACGCTATGTTACTGCGACTGATAGATTCCTTAGGCTGATAATGAAAAGAGGGCTTGGCTTGTAAAAGTGACAAAAAGAGGGCTTGGCTTGTAAAAGTGACCCTTTGACAGAATGAATTGAACAAGTGGAATGCTTCTCGCTGGTTCACCTTCTTAACCGTTCGGCAGGCCACAGATCCTGCTGTTTTTCCTCTCTCCAACAAAATTATATCAACTATATTTGGGTGATGTGATGGTCGTTTTTTGTACGTTAGACAAGGAATAAGGCAGCGTGTCCAAACGTTACAAAAGCTGCAGGATAAACCGTTGTGCATACTTCTAATCGGTTTGCATATTTGTCGTTGGAACTTCACTGAAATTCATGCGGTGTTGCTATCTCCGCAAAAATATGTTTTTGTGGCTTTTCGAATGTAGCGACACACTGAAGCGCGAAATCTGCCAGGTTGAAAAGGTGTTTCGTTATAGAAGCGATATTGTCAGGGTTGTCCATGGGATATATTTATCTGTCCCATCCCATGGGACGTTTCCCATAGGAATGACATTCCCATGGACAAGCCTGGATATTGTCCAAGGAGGTTTGACAAATATCAGATGTGTTTTTTGCTTCTGCCTTTTCATACCTCTGTCATCTTTCATTTTTGATGAAGCAGAGTCGATACACTTGCTTCGACAGCGCGAAAGCAAACTACCTGCGACAAGTTTTGAAAAAAGCCTAACTAGCTTTTGAAAAATGCCTAACTAACTAACTAGTTCGTCATGAAGTTGAGGATAATAAACGTGCTTGGAAGCATTTTTTTTTCTTTTTTGTGGTTCTTTTCTATCACCTTTTTCCACTATACCTCTATAAATTTTTACCTGTATTCCGCAGATTCCCCTTAGTATTTAAAGAGACTGCTGTAAAAGAAATGTCCAGTCTGGTCTTTATATTCCATGCGCTTGCGTTGGCGGAATCAATATGCTCCATCTTAGTTTATTACAATCATCCTGTGGAACGACCCTTGAAATATGGTGGAAGCTGGGCTTTTTTGACCTTTATTAACTTGGTAGGTCGCGTGCATCTTACGAATTTTGTCTGTTTGTCAATAGCACATTGTTGTAAAACATTTCTTCGCACCACTGTGGTTAGTTTGTGATAATCGAATCGCACCTTTATCATTGCACTTAGTTTCTGGGCGTACATCAGTTGATACTATCATTTTCTGTTGTTATGAGGCAGATGGTGATTCATTCACTGCTGTTGCATTTCACATGACTTGGCAACGCCGCGGCAGGCTGCACAGACAAGCGACTAAACAGTTGATTTGGCAAACCCAGAGTTTTTATGCTGACACCTTGACGAGCAGTTTTGATTGTGTTTTTCGTTATGTGGGTTTGATTTCGGTTTTGCACCTTTACATCGCATGAGTGTCAAATTTTTTTGCAGACTAATACGCTGAATAAATTCTGTGTCACATGCATCAATTAGCTTTGCGTTTTACTGAATCAAATGTGTTCGCAAATCAGGTCATTTTCTTGTGAAACTGATTGTGTGCGCTTAAAAACAACATTTAAATGACGGCTCTGCGCTTTAACCTGTTTCCATTGCGTTTTTACAGTGGATCAAGCTGTTTTGCTTCACGCTTTGTTTTCTACAAGATTTAACCGAAGCCTGTAGCATGCATCAATTGTCATCAGCTATCAAGAAACCGAAAGAACTGTTCTACACTACCATCGGCCTGCCTTCTTCTTTGGTATGAAAAATGACTGATATTTTCACCGCTTGTTATTAGTTCTTGCAATTAATGATAGATATTAATCATGCCCCAGAGTTTACATCTTCATCTTGCTGCCGATATGCGAGTTAGCACAAGTGAGCCACGATTAATCTATACTTGATTTACTCTTGGTACAATTGAATTTGGGGTACCCCGCGGCTGTGGAAGCTGTCGATGGTATATCATCTTTGCAAGGCTGTTGACAAGAGCGTATGGCTTCAAAATATTTTTTGAATCAATCTCTTGCGTGAAATTCGCAAGAAATTGACGCAACTGCTGATCTCGATTTTATAAATACATACATCGGTGTTGGTTGAATTTGCAGCTGCTATTTTTCAGATGTAGACTGCAGATACTACTGAAGTAAACTTTTGCGACCGCATTTTTATTCAGGCTGTATTTCTCATGTTCTGGGGTCTTTGGGCGATCGACAGAGAACTGGTCTTTCCTGCCAAGCTGGATGAGGTGATTCCGGTTTGGGCGAACCACATGTGGGTAAGTGGAACAAACCATCATTTCGTGCCTGTAGGAGTTTTCCGTGTTCCGGTAATTGTCTGTGTTTTTGGCAGCATTCAGCTGTTTTGTCAATTGTCGTGGAAGTGGCCACCACACACCACATATATCCTAAAAGAAGAAACGGATTGCTCTGTGCGTCTGCATTTGCATGCGCCTACCTTGCATGGTAAGTTGTCGTAATCAAATGAGCTTCATTTTCCTCTTTGTGTATGCACTTGTTTTTAAACCCCATTTTGTTTCATGTGTTGTGTAGGCTTCAAATGGGATGTATTCAAGGGTCTTCTTGGGCGTGCATGTACGTTTGTAAAGCCGCCAATCGCTTAATTCTTGTTCCATCACTAACCTCATGAGCTCACGCTCATCCTGAGTTCTTTTTTACGGTTGTCAACCAGATTTCGCAAAGGCGCCAACTGGGGTGGATCAGTATTTCTATTAAAAAGAAAAACGACACAAGCATTTCAAATTACAAAAGTTATTAGCAAATATTATGGTGTCAAAATAAATCTTAAAAGTGTTTAGTATAAACTGATGTCTTATTATTATTTGCATTCGACCAAACCTCACCCCCCCAAGAAATATGCTTGTAGGTCAGCTGAAACGTGCGCCTCCACATAATTTTACAATTACATCTTTCCATGAGGTTAGAGCTGTGAATGACCCTTACGACAGCCCGACAGGCTTGCTTTTGCTCTAAAGACAACTTTCATGCATTGGCAAACTTTAGTGTTCACATTTTTCCCACCCCGCAACGCAATCCCAAAGTATGATTTTACGCTGGCGATATAGCTGGCAACACGCGAAGAGTACGATCTGCAAGTACTGTAACTTGTTTCAAATTGCCGGGAAAACGGACAGTTTTGCCTTGTATACTGATCACTGGCGATGTAGTATCAAAACAAGCTGCACTAGGAGAGAAATTAGTGATGTTTTTGTTATTGGTTGGGCAACTTATTCAACATCTCTAAAACTTAGCTCTCGAGTTTGACCATTACTCCACAAGAAAAAAACATTTTTAAAAATGTCGATCTAAAAAAGATTTCACAAAATGCACGCCAGACTTCTTCTTCACCACCGCAATTTCCTACTTCTTAGCGCGCGTGCTTCTTGATTATTCGAGCTTTTGCTTCCACACGCTAAATAAGGTCCGTACAAAATTGCTTTGGTCGTAAGTATTTCACAGATACGTGTCCTCGTCGAAACGTGCTAAGAACTTAAATGGTGTAAAATATCGCTGAACCGACAAATTACTGTGCTTGTATTGAAGAAGTGTGAGTTCTTGCTAACCGTGAGACATATTCATGTGAGCTTATTGCTCCTGAGTTGTTCTCCTACGGAAGCAGACAAATCACAATCTGCCTTTAGAAAAAGGTTGAATGATATCTAATCACAGACACAAAAACTGCAAGGACACTTATTACCAGGTGAACATTAACCGTAAAGCTGTAGTTTCTAAAGTGAGGGTAAATTACCCCCGGGGGTAAACCGCGATTCTTCGGAGGGTGACGCGGAACGAAAACCACAAGGTTTCTCTGTGTTATGAGTGATCACTGCACAAATTTTCGACCTGAAATGCGAGCAGAATAAACAGGGTAATAAATCGTAATCGCTACCTTGATTTGGGTAACGGCTCGAACAAGTTTAGGAACCACTGCCGTAAAACAGCAAATCCGGATTTTGTCAAGATTGCTGGATTGTGGTTCTATTTGTCTTCNTTCATGAATCCGCGTTCTCGTATCGTTAACGTCCGCTGGCACAGACAGACATTTTTATTCAATATCTGAAAAAATGAGANATCAGGGGGAGGAGATTGACCGCAAGGTCTTCGAGTCATCCTCCCCTGCGAAATACAAGGCCGAACAACACAATGAAAGCAAGTCATAGTTCACAGAATTCTAGACATGTANCTGCAGCGACTATAGCNTAAGCACAAACAAGACGCGCTGCAACACAATTGCAGGCAAGCGGAAAAAAATATTTTTTTGGAATACATCTTAGCAACAGTCATCAAACGCAATGAGCAAAGGCTCAAGGCATTCACGAGTATTGCAAACAGGGGCGTAACGAGGGGGGGAGGCAAGAGGACGAAATTCCCCGGGCGCCGAGTCACTATGAGGGCGCCGAATGCCTGCGGGAGGCGCCGAAAAGTCCCAACAACGTCACAAGTACTTTTTTCAATACAGTGCGTTTGCTTCCAAAAGACCTCAGTTTAGAACATCGGGGCGCCAAACTTGCTTCTTGCCCTGGGCGCCATCTAACCTTGTTACGCCTCTGCCTGCATAGCAAACATATTACGAGATCCCAATCCTAATCACTGAGAGGATGTTCAATTTAGAGATCGGCCGATATCTGGGTTTTACCGATATATCGGTATCGGCCAAAACGGCCGATATTATCGGCCTCAATAGGAGTTGACAAAACGCTGTTATATTCCACACGCATC
>JGI24159J19872_10013925_pt1 | contig 10427 bp, 10 predicted proteins | sample Ectturendosymbi4_FD_19872 | JGI IMG/M metagenome (IMG submission 19872) | reverse complement strand
ACATCATAATTGTGATTATAAAATTTTGTTTGGTATTCCCCAAAATTTTTTTATTGCATAAAGTGGTCCGTGATGCAAAAAAGGTTGAAAAACACTGGTCTAAGCCCACCAAAGCCTCCCGTGGCGACGGGACTGGACAAAACAATAGACGATAAACTGGCTGTATGTCGTGATAGTTGTTTTCCGAATTGTAAACAAATCGTGGCGAATGAAGTTACTTTCGTAGGTTTTTGTTGGAGTGATCGCCCCAATCACTCCCATTGGATCCGAAACTGCCGGAACCTGATATTGCATCCGTTTCTCAGAAGATGTAACATCAGATTTCACAGTTAACTACATCATTTTTAAAGTCAACTAATGTATAGTTGAGAGTTTTGATGCTGTCTGATTGTTGTTTTCACCTAATTTCTTTACCCACTACAGCACAACAGCATTTTGTTTTGCGACTAATTAAAGCGGGTTTCGCAGTGCTCTGTTCTGAATGCAGGGCTAAGTTACAGTGCGTTTCTATCTCATCCGGCCTTTGGCATGGTCTGACTCGTACGTGAACTGCAAATGAAGTAACTCACATGTGCACATGTGTTTAGTCAACCGTTAAGTGCAATCGACCAATAGAGTTTGCGAATGTAACGTTATCCCTTGCGCTCATCTCGAACAGTCTCCCAAACAATGTTCTGTATCCGTTTCTTCGGAGCACTGCTTTACGCAGCTAATGTGCCTACCGTGCAAGTCTTTAATGAACTTCGTGTCTGACTCATGCTATATAAGCTGATACAGCTCGTCTTTGGAAACTTTGTTTCTTCTGGCCTAGTGTGCCTTTTTGATCCCCTGAAATGGCCTAGTCGTCCGAAAAGTTTGTCGACCCCCGGAAAGGGTTTTCAACCCTGTTTTCGTGGTAGCAACATGGGTACGTTCATGACATGTTAAATATTAAGCATTCGAGCAATGGATAGAACGATTTCGTAACAACTGCGAATTACCTATTTTCTTGGTCATGTAATGTTCTGGTCATCGCGGTGTTGTCAGCCATTGCGTATTCTGAGCTGCTGAATAATGTCTCTGAATGCTGATGTCTGATGAACTGCCATTTCATTACACGGGCGTCTCGTCGCATTTCCAAAGCAGAAAGTCAATCTCGCTAGCGTTGACCCAGCTTCAGTGCAACGTGATTGTTTCTTATTAGTGCGACGGTGCTGTTTGTAAATTGCTTTACTGGACGAAGGTAAAATATTTACCGAAATTTCTTGTCAATAAAGCTGCATGATATCAATTTTTCTGGAAGTAGCCTCAGTCGAGGGTGTTGCGAATTTCTTGCAGGTTTGATGCAAGCTTTAAAATGTCTGCGACGCCTTGGATAAAACCATCATGCTACTACTATTCCATCAAACTTCGCTGCAAATGTATTTTCAAATAACCAAAAGAAAAATGAAATGAAAATGCTGTGGTTGTCGTTGAAAAATAGTTTACTGCAGATGAGGTCAAAGAATATTGTTGTAATGTNTTTACTAAACGGAGTTGAAGGTGTCTCTAATGTGCTGTAAAGTTAAGATTGACCAACTCTACTGATATTTATTGAAAGTTGACAACATTGAATGTNTCAACTGCAAATTCGTTGTCATCACTTCGTTTGTATACTGGCCCGATTCACAAAAAAACTCAAAATTCTGCACTCTACCGATGAACAGAAAGATTGATCGAGTAATAGTATATCAAAGATCTTTTGAACCCTCCAAAGCGTGTATTAAAAAAACAAAAAGTTTGTGAAAATAGCGCGTGACACCCAAACCCTGCATTCCACGTCTGTTTCACATACCTTGCATTTGTAAGCGCTTCAGCTTTATAACAAGACACCTACCACTCGTTTGGGTTTATTTTTCTTTGGTTTGCATTTTTCTGAAACCATTAATTGTGTAAATTTTTTACGTTTAAAGGTAACGAGAATCTAGAACCGGTGAAAACCATGAAGCTGGAAAACGTGACCTACGATGTGCGGGTCCTGATTTATGCCGATTTGGAAAATTCATCTGAAGCGCCGACAGACTGTGACGGCATAGTCATCGTTTATTCCGTCACTGACAAAGACTCGTTCACGTTTGCCAAGACCCAGGCTTTTAAAAAGTTGCATGAACGTTTGGGCGCTGTCGACCGTGGACAAAAGAACGGCACAGGCGACGCGGACGGCGCGGCCGTCGACGATTCGGAAAAGGCTCAAAAGGTTGATACGAAAAGTGTGGAAGTGGCCGAAACCCCAACACGTCAACCGGAAGGCGTTGGACTTCGTGTACCTTTGCTGCTTGTTGGCAATAAGGTGGATGAAGCTCAGCTTGCTCGTCAGGTGAAAACCGAGGAGGCTGAGGCGCTGTCGGAGGAACTTGGCTGTGTCGGTTTCTACGAAACTGCAGCGATTTGCAACGCCAACGTTCCGAAAGCCTTTCAGTGTGTTCTTGATGAAATTGTTAAGACGAAACAAACTGAACACAAGCCAAAAGACTCAAGTTCGCGCCCGAGTTGCTGCGTCATAATTTGAATGACTGGCGGATTCACGACCTTTTTTGCTGATGCAACGAGAGTGTCAAATCTTCTCTGGCGCTGAGCCTCTGTACAGCGTTGCTGACTTCATGAACTCGGTGACTTGTGCTCTTGTTTGTATAAGTGTTGTGCATTGTCCCGGTTACGCTGTTATTATTGGACTTGAAGAGTTTTACTTTAAAGAAAGTACAATTTTACATCTTTCTGCGGATTTCGAACTATTATCTGATGTATTAAAGGCTTCAGAATTGTTGCAACTTTTCTATCATGTCCTGATAGATGCAGACTTGAGCAACTAGAAATTTTTCAGTTTTTCTTAATGAGATTCGAATTGAAATTAGTGGTACTCAGCGTTTCGAACGTACACTAGCATTACCGAATTCACGAAATCTAGAAATTAAAACTTAACTCCCAGCTAGAATTACATTCAATCAAGATCAATGTAAGGTCTATTCATGAAAAATTCATTCGCATAATTACGAGAATTGCAAAGATCCGTAAACCAAGATTGGTGCGTATCGCGCTGTACAATTCGCCTGCGTGGCTGAAAACGTGTTCCAACGGAGCCGGTGTTGGTGTCAAACGTTGACATTACATACTACAGTACTACTGTTCGTCACAATGCCTACTATGACTGAATGGCTGGTTTAAGTGATGTCATTGCGGCATGGCGCTTTCATCTTTTCGTTGCACTTTCTTTGTTCGGGGTGCATTCTTATATCACTTACTGAAAAACGCTGATGGGCGTAGTAACAATTTTTGTAAAACCGGAAAGTAGATTAGAAGTAAAGTTAGAGCACAGAAGCCTTTTACGAATTAGATTATAATTACCGGCATTTCACTCTAATTCATCTAATTAGAAAACTATGATTATTTAGTTGTCTAAGTCTGGATAGATGTGGGTGAAGTAAAAGTGAAATATGTTTTGCTCGAATCCTATGACAAAAGTAAATTTGGACTGGTGCTGTTGCAGCTTAAGCTGTTTACTGAAACAGGTGCAACTGATTACTCAAAGAAAGTGGCAGTGTGAACTTTTTCCATGGCTATCTATACTACATGTGTCAAACTGGTGGCCCGCCGGCCAAATGTGGCCCGCCATGTCTTTTTATGTGGACCGCGAAGCTTTAAATTTTAAGCCTCAGCTTGCATATTTTTTTGGAACTGTAGTGGTTTTATACCTGTTTACAAAGGCGAACGACGTTTTTTGCCATGTTATAACTTTGCTATTTTAGTCATCTTGCTGACCTAACATCTCTCTTTAAAAAAGTTATTCAGTTTTAAGGCTCCTTTCACTGCAAAGCTGAATAACCATTATTACGTCACAGAGACGCATTAGTGCAGCGTGGATGATTGTGGTAAATTATGTTACAACTGGCCCTTTGAGGGCAACCATAATGCTGGTATGGCCCTCAGTGAAAATGAGTTTGACACCCCTGATCTATACCATTAAGACGTAAAGCTTTCAGTTCGTGATAGTTCTAAGCGTTTTTTCTGTATGTCTTTATGTTGCTGTATTAAAATTCCCGGGAAAAAATCAGTTTGACTGGTTGAAGCAACTCGCTTGCTGGTAGAGTTTGCTGCTGATGTGATGAAGACTTCACAATAACTCGTGCATTGGGAAACACAATGCTCTTTCATGTTTGTTTACATTTGAGTTACTGCGTTGTGGGCCGTGCGTGCTACGTGGTAATGCGCATACTCGAAGTTCACTAACATCAAGGATGACATTATTTGTGGTGCGTACAAGCAAGGCCACCTGTCTTTAAAGGTGGCCTTGGTGCAAAGGTACTGGTTGGAAAGAGAAAGTCATACTTGCAAGACGCTTCAAACAAGGTACATGCGTCTGTAAGTGAAATGCTGACGCTTCATTTTCTGCTTGTTTTTGTTAGTTCTCCACGAAAATGTCTTTGATTGCATTCATGTTGGACCAAAAAGCACTTTCATGATAAATGCTCACCCATACTTTGATCCTGAAGCGTCTAAAACATAGCAAGAGCGCGAGCTGACAGCGTTGTTTTTTGCCGGTAGAGTTAACAGTTTTTCTATTTTGCTGAGGGGTGCCACATTCTTTTCCTCAATTATGACATAAACTCCGCTTTCATGCGTTCTGAACAGACGCTTATAATATTCTTGCAAAGTTAGTTTATTACACTTGATATTTCTCTTGCTGAAGAGCTGATAATTCAAAGTATTGGCAGTAGGATGGATACTTCTTATTCTGAAGAATTCCTTTACCGTCACAATTTCTTTGTCCATGCCTGATTTTGGCTTAGGTTGCAGTTCAAACCACCAGGGCATTTGAAGAGGATTAAAATGTTCCCCATAAGCCAAGCATGAATGGTTACTTGAATACAACTGGTAAAAGCAAAAGTTGGAATAAAGGTGATAAAAGTTGCAAAACGGTTTTCAAGTTCTTTCAACTTCCGTGAAGAAACCATGTATCAAAATTATTCACTTGGAAGTTTTCATTGGTGACGATTTCAGGATAACACAGGCTGCCAGATGCAACCAATGAGAGAAACAAGTTAAAAAAGAGAAGTGCTCATTGTAAAGTAGAAAATTACCGCAGTAATAATTCATCGGCCTCAGCCTATCATCCAAATTTGGTTTGGTCGCTATGCTGTCGGAGTTGCGTATTTCCGATGCAGCACAAGCCCGCCATACACGAGGTGTTGCTGAGTAAGAACATGCCACTCGTGCGGATGCTCTATTTCGTCATACTGCGAGAGAACGGCAAGGATTGCACGAAATATATCCGGTGTGTATACAATGATTTACAACTCAATTCCTTTTGTTCAGCTGGTTCAAAAAATTTTGGTTGGAAACTACGAGCCTACTATGCGCATTTGCGGCAAAAAAATATTTATAATTAATTTGCACAATCTGCAAATGCTGTTCATGTTGTGAATTAAAAATAAGTTTCCAGAATGTCTAGCCCCCTGCACAGACATGAAGGCCCCAATGGAAGACTTTCTGGCGACAGTTCTGACGAGGCCCGCAGACACGGGGACATTCGGGTGCAGTTACCCCAAAATCTTTTTTGTGCACCCCAAATTTCGTTGTGCTCAGAAAAATTTGTTTCAAACGTATGATGAAAATTAAAATCTTTCCCCCATAAAATGTATTCTGCGCCTCCAAACCTTAAAACCTGGCTACGGGCCTGGTTCTGCCAAAATTGTATCTGCAATTAGAATATTTTGTTTTGAAGTCCATTCCGCCTTGAGATGTAGCATAGAAAAACTTTTTTTATAAATCACCATTAGGGGAGCCATTGGAAGCATTTTGGGGGGGCCAGAGTTGGGCTGATACGGCACTGGCTGTAACCACAGTTTTTCGTGCAAAGTGAATGCAGGTTGACTGATATCTGACAGGTTTTCGCAATTTTCTCTCCCAAAATAAAGCTAAAGCAATCAAATCAGCTACTTTTTTCCTGTCCACGCTCAATTTCACAACTGGAGCTGGCTGTTTGATTTGATTTTTTTCCTTTGCCCTGACAATCAAATTTCCATGCTCTGAAATTCTACAAACAACGCACCTTGCTTTTCCGCATTTTGCAATGCTAGCGGGAAGGCAGCTTCCACTTAGACTAGGGGTAGGCAAATAGCGACCCGCGGGCGAAATGTGGCCCGCCACAGCCTTTTCAGTGGCCCACAGAAGCATTCAGGAAGATATTGAAATCTAAAATTTCCTCCAACTTCTCATAGTAAATATTAGTACTGAGGTTATAAACCGAGACTTGCTTCAACTTCCACAAGAAGGAATGGTCTTCCGTCAACACGGCCTTCTCAAAGTGGCCCCCGAGCAAAATTGCCCACCCCTGCCTTAGACCATCCGTATCTATCGCTGCTTAACATAATGAATCATAAAGAAGCAGTATAACATCATGATAATACCTTAATGAGCTGCTGTAACTTCCAATCGTGACAATGCCACATGCCGGACGACAAGGCTAATATCGGAAACCGGAGATAAACGGTATAGGCTATAGTTCAATTTTGTTTGTACTTGAAAATAGTGCCTGACAATTTGGTAAACTTCGGTACACCAAAAACAGAAGCGTTGAACAACCTAATGATAAAATCACGGCCAAGCAAATAATATCAAAGACACACTCGCACGCTCAGACGCATAGGTGTAGGAGCAGGCAAATTTTTGGGGGTGCGAAGGATTTTTGCCTCCATTTCTCTAAACTTGCCCGAAAAAACTCCAAAGAAAATGACCTCCAAAAAAAAAACGACTGCATTTCTACTCACGTTGGGCACATTTTTTTTAAAATCAAAGCAAACTTCAAGCACCATTTCCCCCAAACTTACCGAAATTTCCCCTAACTTGCCCGAAAAGAACGAAATAAAAACATGACCTCCAAAAAAAAGAAAAAAAGTCTTTGATTTTGGGTGTTATTTTTGTAAAATCAAAGCACATACAGCAATTGTACAAACGTTTTCAAAAATTTTGCCCAAATTTCCACAGATTTTGCCTGGCTTTAAAGTGATTTTGTCCGGATTTTCACCAAATCAAAAGTTTTGGGGGTGAGGTTGCACTTCTGCCTCCTACACCAGTGCTTAGACGTTTTGCTAATCACTGATACAATCGAAACAGCGGTGTAGGAGCTGAATTGAATTGCCGAAAATTTGGGCAAAAAAGTTTCGATATTTTTTAAAAATACAAATAGAATTACATATCTATTTCATTGAGTGTATAAATTTTATGATGTCATAGAAAACACATTAAATGTATTTGAAATCAAAAAAGAGTTTCTAGCAACTTTGTGTTTTAGCATGTGAGAGTTGATGAGTAACGGACTCATTTGAAAGTTTGGACAACAAAAGGTATTTAATTTGCGTGCTTGATTAATTGCACACTGTTGGAATCGAGTATGCTGCAGCCTGCAGAGCACCAACTTCATGTTGGTAGAGTGCGTGCCAGGCAAGTACAGAAAAACTGTTTTTAATTTTGATGAGTGTTTGGATCAGCGGTGTAGCAGCTGGGGGCGCAAGCGCACCCCCAAAAGTTTTCATTTGTCGGAAGTTCGGGCAAAATCCCTGAAAATTTGGGCACTGATTATTTGACACCTCTGTTCGATTTGTGTGATCAATGAGACTGATTATACAGGTGGTTGTGTATATTTTGCCACCCGCGGCACAACCTCTGCTGGAACTATTTTGCCATTTGAGCAGTATCCAGCTTTGTACACATATAGAGTTCGTGACACTAGCAACATGTTGAACGTGGTCGAGTGGTTAGTGTCTATCCCTGCTGTGCGAGTGGTGGTCGGTTCGGCTCTCACCATTATTGCTTCGACTTTTCTACTAGAAATGACACCTTTGATGGGAATGCTTTTTCCAATAGCACTTAGAAAGTTTCAGGTGTAGCTTTAGGGTTTTAGGTCACGTGACAAAGACCATACGCTAATCCAAGCATATTGTCCTTTTCACATGACCAATCCAACCACGTGGATTCACCTAATGGCAAATTAGCCCCACCAGTGCTTTTGCCTCTGATGGCAAAATAGACACTGCCTAAAAACACGTCTGAACTTTGCAAGTGTGACCTCCAAAAAATTTTCTTCGTGGTATTTGTAAGAGTTCGCCGCACAAAGGCACCTTGCCAAAAGAGGGTTATGAAAGCGCTGGCAGGAGTATATATCTGTTTTTTTAATCACTGCTGGGATAGGTCGCCAGACGTCACCTGATGAAAAGGTTGCATGGTCTCAATTTGGTAAAACTGGAACTGCAAACTTCTGTGGCATCTTGTCGTGGGGCAAAGTTTGCGAAAACTTCGTGGGTGAACAGGCTGCTCATGTTGCTGGAACTGGAACGTATCGGGAGTGAATTCAACAGCATGATGACAAGCTCACACATGTAGATTGAAATTATTACAGTAAACCTCGGTTATTCCGGATTCAATTTGACGACTTTATCCGGAATAGGAGAAGAATATTGTTTCTAGCCTGAAATCGTCTAGGTAGGCTAATAAATAAGACATCGGTAAAAATAATCTAAATTTAAACATTTTAAAGACAACGATCGAACTCCTTGGAAGCAGAACGATTTTGTTCATGTGTTCACATTGACATATCAGACGTAGTAACCGTAACATCCATCAGTTACGAACAGTATGAGTCCGTCGGTTTTAAATTAGGCTTGGCTGTGAAGAAATGGACTGCCGCAGTGATTGGTCTACAAGTAGGCCAAGGGGTGTGGTGGGACAGGAGGACAGGAACGCGTGGAACCGGTGTTTCCACGGAAACCAGGAGGACAGGAACGCGTGGAACCGGTTTTCACCCCATACTTTTTTCACGCTTTCGTTTGTTGTGTAATGAAAGTTAATACTTCAGGAAAATACTGTCCTCCACGCCGGGCCATTAATAACAAGTCAATGAATCGTTTGCAGTGACAAACTTCCCGCTTTTCCATTCTTTTCTGCTGACCGCGGTAAAGCAATTTCAGAAACGGGTTAAAAAATAAGTCAAAAGCAACTTATTCCTAGTGCTTAAATTTCTAGTTTGGGGGACTTAGGCTTTGTTTTGGCCGTGGCTAAGCCTNAAAGACTCCCCGTGGACCGGAACTGACGAGCAACAAATGATCGGAAAANCCGGATTGCAAGAAAAAAGAGACGGATTAAATAAGCAAGATTGTGCGAAGTCTTTTTTATTAACAACGTTAGAAATCAGGTGTACCATAAATTTTATCCGGATTACCACAGTTTACCGTTTCTCTTCCACTACGTTTCGCTGAAACTGCGCAGGCGACAGGTGTTTTCAACTGACTTCATCGCTTTAGACCAGGGGTCGCCAACGTGGTGCCCGCGGGCACCAGTTCGCCCACAAGGACCACGCAAGTCGCCCGTGGGCCTGTTCTAAAAATAACATTGGCATGATCAATATCTTCACATTAACGAATATCAGTACTAAAATAATTAAAGGGATATTGAGCAAAGTTTTTGTTTCAGATGTGTGTATCAAATTAGTAGCCCTTCGCATTAATCGGTACACAAGTAGCAGCTCGCAGTTTAAAGGTTGGTGGCCCCTGTTTCAGACCAATGGTTCTTAAATGGTTGTCCTTTGTTTCAAGACCCTGACTTAAAGTCGTGAATGAATTGATCAAACCTTCCATATTGTAAAGCGCGTTAAGGGCTCGCTCGCAATTGGAATTGATTGACGCCATCCCGTGGAGGTGTATCCACCGGTTGAGATGCACTGTTGTCTTGTCTTTCACAGGACGATCGGTCGCTGCCTTCACTTTCGAACTCTTGTTTTTAAACTGAACGAAATGCAAATCGTTCCGCACCAGTCACGGTTGGTTGAACGGCAATTTTACCGCAACACAGTGTTGATGAGTTGCCGACAAAACGCACACGCCGTGTCAATATTCCTGATGATGCTTCAACGGATTCGGGACGTTGCAAGATAAGCACAACTTACCTGCAGCTCAACTTATCTGCAGTCACGCCAACATACTTCCGAAAAAACTTTCCTTGCGAGTGACGTCATTAAAAGAAACGAAGGCAAGCTGATAAAACTGTGACGAAACGCACATGCGCTATGACGTAACAAAGTCGCAAATATGGGTGTCAAGGTGGAGGGCTCAGCTGAAACAGAAAGACAGCAACAATGAACAGAAGGTGTAGTGTGGGGTCGAGCGGTATCGCGAAGCAAATCGACGTTCATTTAATAAAAGTATTCGGTTACGGAGCGCGTGCCCGTTCCTGCAGGGACTGGCTGTCTCGTCAAAATAATAATTTGCCCCCGAAATATTTTACGCGCCATTAAGGAGCTGGTTAGTTGCTTTTCGCACATGGAGCCTGCACGCAATGAAAGCCTCTTCTGAGCAACGAATCCGCAGTGGATGGACCATAAGTTGGAAGCTGAGCAACCAATGGTAGATTGCCGGGGGGGG
>JGI24159J19872_10013924_pt1 | contig 10428 bp, 8 predicted proteins | sample Ectturendosymbi4_FD_19872 | JGI IMG/M metagenome (IMG submission 19872) | reverse complement strand
AGCAGCCTTTTGAAGCATTTTCACTGTTTTTCAGTATTTAATACAAGTTAAATGGAAACACTCTCTGTATTTGCGGAAAACCTGAACAATATAACTGCGAANTTGTGTTGAATGCTGCATTCGAAATATAAAAGGTTTTATTATCTGCTTTCCAATGTAATCTCCTTTNTGTACGAAATACNCTTACTCTGCATGCATCTTAATAGNTGTGACCGTCGGTCACAAAAGATTAAGAAGGCTTAGATCAGTGTGATCTTAAGCAACAAGAACTGCAGCACATACGAAAAAAACACCTGTTATTGAAAGTACAAAAATGTGCATATCACCTAAAAATAATCTCTAGAAATCAACTCTATTTTATCTTTCAAGCCAAAAGCATCCGATGGTTATGTTCCTCCAAATGGGATAAAGGCGCATAAATTTGTATTTATTACGAAATTGCTTTTCGAAAGTCCCCACGACACCATGATGGAAATATAAGTTTACACACTGTAATGAATCAATCACAGGCAGTGGTTTACGTTAGGAAGAAGGGCTTAGGTAGAAAAAAGGAGACGTAGAAGCATGAGTTTGTTTGACTTAAACGCTTTATGAGGTATCAACAAAAAATGTAATAAAACATATGAACAACCCGGAGAATAGGACAAATGCTGACCTGAATGGTACACCATTCAATTTTCTGTATTCTACCCTATGTCTAGCCATTGGTGTACCTGTGGCTTACAATATTTTGAGTTGGCGTAACAGACGTTGCCCAAATTTATTTGAAAGTAACATTATTTATGATTGAAATTCTTAATACAAATTTGTTAATAAAAAGTGAGGGAATTCAAAGTTGTCGGGTTAATCTTGACTTTACAATCCAAAACTTTTAAATGATTTGTAATTTACTTACCCAGGGAAACACGTTGCACCCATCCCAATTCAGTTGGCCATCACCAAACCCAATCTGCCGGCACTCACCCAACCTGTATTTGTTTCGTTAGCACGTTATATAACGTCTACTTAGATTAGTTTCCTGAGATTTGAAGAGCAACTGATTCAGGACAGTCTTGTCAGCTGACAGTTTGGAGCCTGCGTTAAGCATCTGTTTAGCCACAGCAGCGACCACTAGTCTTTTTATGCAGATGCAGACGATGAAACAATGAGCTGCGCGGAAAAAGGAAAACTTGAGGTTGGAAAGATTGCACCGAGAAAAGGTTTTCTAAGTTGCAGCCTAATCACCATTTAAAACATTTCCAACAGTGTGATACCATCCACGCCGGTTAAGCTAAGATAAATGCATGTCAAGAACAAACTGCAGCAGCTACATGGGCAATTTTCAAGTAAACAAAGGGCATCAAGTTTTAGAATGGTTGGCAACCTGATAGAAAAATGTATATCATGTTAATAGAAAATGATCAACTGCTAGAGCAGTGTGATTAAAGGATTGTGTAGAGCTTGATCTGATTTAGGCTAGTTCTTTCTGAAGATACTTTATATTGAAAGCCATCATTGTGTGATGCTTTGGTCCCGTTCATGATCATCTCATTTCAAGTACTGTATTTACCTCACAAAAAGGTCTCGACGCGCCATGATTGAAGCTGGAAGCAACTTTAGAAAATATCTATGATATTCAAAATGAAAGTTGCTTTGCTTCCAGTAGCTACTCAGGATGTGGTTTGGTAACTATTAAGGCAACCAATACATTGGCCTTGACCTAAAGCTTATAGTTTTGATTTTATAATTATAAAATTTTGACTTTGTTTTGACCTGTAATATTTTTGTCTTTGCAATTACAAAATAATTCAGCCTTAGGTGTTGATGTTAACTCAGAAGCGTATTCATTGTTGCACTATACTTCAAATTTTAAAAAAAATCGTTGTTCAGCCTTGGGGATGATACATTGGCAAGCACCTCAGGTATTGCCTGTGCACCAGTCACATTGACAAGCACCTTAATTACTATAGCAGAGTCAAACTTGAGAACATCATCAGGTTGAAACACTGGTGTAGGAGGCGGGGGTACACGGGGTGCAAGCGCACCCCCAAAAGTTTCGGTTTGTTTAAAATCCGGGAAAAATCCCTGAAAATCCGGGAAAAATCCTGGACAATCTTGGAAAATTCCCGGAAAATCTGGGCAAAATCCATGAAAATGTTAGCAAAATACCTGAAATTCTGGGAAAACTATCTGAAAGTACGACTAGAAATGCCACTCAACGTTGTTTGATTTTGGTGCAGTGGCGCCCAACGCGGGAAGAATCACATGAAGACCTTTTTTTGGAGGTTATATCCCAAAAATAATCTGTGTGGGAGGAAATTCTCACACAAAGATTTGCCCAAAAGGTTTTCGGGCAAGTTTGGGGAAAATCGGGCAAAAATCTTCCTCACCCCCAAAAATTTACCTGCTCCTATATCTATGGGTTGAAACACTATGTATCACGAATCGAGCATTTACCAAACTAAGTACTGTAAGACCACGTTTCTTGCCTTATTGCGCTTATCCTACACAAGATTCAATCGCCCTGTATTGGGCAAAACAACATTATTACGTCAGAAATCGAAACAAACCCATGATTATTACAGAATTGCAACTAAACTTGCAAAAGCCTGTCTATGAAAAGAAACCTTTCTCAGCAAAGAATCAGACACTAAGACCTTACAGAGTATATATTTCGCCTAAGAAGTAGGCATCATCAGTTCTTAATCAAATAGAATTTTGCAAAAGCATATCAATGTCTGTTGTTGTAGTTTCAATAAATTTATCGATACAGAAAAAAACTGTGTTGCAAGAAAAGTTTGCCCAACCATAACTTTTTACCTAATAACTCAGGATTTCCTCATGGTATGAGCGTGAAATTTCGTTTGTGGACGTTTCATGAGCTTTAAAAGAGGCAGAAAATTTTTGACTTTATTTGACTGTCGGTTGCCCTATTGATAACTTTGTTTACTGGAACGTTAAATCATTACTCTGGAAGTTGCTTCCAAATCAGTTGCGCGTTTTCGAACGTAGCGCCTTTCTAAGTAATTTCTCTGGCAATGACCTCGACTGAGAACTGATCGCTGAAAATATCAGCTCCGGTCNACTGGTGGAAAAACGAAAAATTATTAGCCATCNACCAATATACTTCTACGTTTGAGCCAGTTGTTCTAACCACTGCTAGGCCACAGATTTCGGGGCAGGTGTTGAGCAGCCATTTTATGGTGTCATCGTTCAGAACTGTCAGGCTGTGCAGACCATGAGATCCTCATGATGAGGAGGTCGATGGATTGGACATTGGAGGACAACATGATCAATGGTTTGTTCTTCTGCGCCACACTCACTGGCCACAGAGGAGGCAACACTCCATTTGTACAAGCAGGAGCGGAAACGCCCGACACCGGTGCTGAGGCGGTTAAGCCGGACCCAGGCTCTTCTTGGGAAGTTCGCTCCGGGAGTGCTGTACCGATGTCGGGGATTAAAATGCGGAGTCTTGCGGGTTTGTCTGCCCACTCCGCATTCCATTGGTAATCCACCCAGTGCGCCGCACGTATGTTGTTTGTTGTCAGATGAACAGATGAGTTGTTGTGCGGCGGGTACAAATGGGTATCTCGATTTGAGGCGCCGTGCATCTGCACTCGATAGACGGGTGAGCGCTGAGTGGAGCAGGTGTCCAGGCTCAATGGCACGACGTGCTAAAGACAATGTGGCTCCATTGCGACGAAGCTCAGCAAGTTGAATGCCTGCGAGGATTGGCGTCCTTGATGGCGGGGTCGATGAGGCGGGTATGAGCACTGAGGCACCAGACAGGAGCGCAGTACTCTGCGGTTGAATGCACCAAGGCTCGGGTGGCTAGGGTGGTAGATTTGTTGCTCCAGCACGCCAGCCGGAGCCAGCAAGCCACCTCAGGAGCGCGACGCGTGATGTCAGCTTCTTGCGAATTGACTCAAGGTGTCGGCGATACGTGAGCGACCTGTCTAACGTTACTCCGAGGCGGTGTAGGACAGTTCGTCGCTGCCGTTTCGGCGATGGTGGTCGCAAATGTTTTATGCGAAAAAATGTGTTTTTAAAATACTTTGAAGGTTAAACTACAAAGGATGTTTGCTTCAAAAGTGTTTTTGTTATCATCCTGGTGGTCAGTAACCAGTGTAGTTTCCTGTCCGTCAGGATTTTGGAAGAACTTAGTGCGACCGTGACCACGTGTGTAAAGAGGCTTGTAACGTTTATTTTTGCTGGCATGAGGCGTTAGTGAGTTTACACAAAAGTTAAGCCTGGACAGCATGTCTTGCTTGATCTTTCACGTAGATATCATTTTGATTGCATTTCACAGCTAATCTAAGTATATATCGTACTTTCTTGCCATCGGTTGCCTATCGGTGTACGAATATGCAGTAATGGCACTTCCAAATCCATGGTATGCATCATGAATCGCAATTAATACAGCATAATTGGAAAGATGTGGGACAAGTGCTAGACTGACTCTTGCGCTTGCACGCTTCCCAGACGACGGCAGTGCGATCTTTTTGCACTTTGGTGACATTCCAAAGGAAAACACATTTCACATTACATCGCCGAAACGTCCATCACCGAAACNTCCATCGCCGAAACGGCGGCGCCGAACTGTCCCATTGCGACTCCGAGGTACTTGGGCTGGGAGCAGAAGGGCAGGGTTTCGTTGTTGAGGTTGACTTTCATCTCACGTTTAGCTTCCTTGTTGTTAAGGTGGAAGGCTGCCGACACCGTTTTTGAAGTGCTGAGCTTTAGCTTCCAAGTCTGGAGGTATTCACCTACAGTTGCCATGTCCTTGCTCAGCACCCCTTCCACTGCCTGCCAATCTCCATCAGCATGCATGATTGCTAGTTCGTGAGCATATGCATACTTTCTGGAGACGGTGGTTGGCAGGTCAGAGATATAGATGTTGAAGAGAAGGGGCGCCAATACAGATCCCTGTGGGAAGCCGTTCTTGAGGAGTTTTGAAGCAGCCAACTAATTTTCCTGATTTTTAAAGCAGCGTGCGGGAGCTTTTCGTTGTTATGCACAAACAATATTGATGAGACGCGTACACTGATACAACGCATCAACAGCTATATCAGTTGGTCACCGTTATACATGAGCGTCAAATAATTGAGGAAAAACGAAGATTTGTAAAAAGCATCAGACATTTGAAAGGTCGCATGAAAAAGTTAGATGGTGATACACTACGTTACAAGAAGCGATAAATATTATTTCTCAATAAGGCATCAAAAGTCGTGACACGATGGCTAACTTGGTGTGGGCGAACAGTTACATTTCTGGGTATGTAAGGCATAAGTCGGTAGGCATTATTGTATGCAGCGCGTAAGCGCTTCATACTAGCTTGTGTGTATTTACTCCACGGTTGGCAAGCATACATTGTCATGCAACAGCCATGAAATAAAGTGTTTTTTACTGCAGGAGACCACTGATCCAATGTGTCTCGGAGTTTGTTTGTTGCACAATATAGCGACTCCATTTGTCTCTGAATATCATCATCATCCTTCAGTGAGGCATGTATCACCACAGGACGGTATTTCGCTTGGTCAAAAAATTGTACGCGTACACCGTTCGGAAAAACATTAGATGGAGCAGGTTGTTTTTAATTTTGGGGGCAAAAAAGAACACCAATTTTTTGCTACAATCAAAGGCAATTTCGTGTTCAGCAGCATAGTCACCACAAATATCCAGNAGACGTTGGAGTCCACTAATACTNNGGTCGAACAGGATGGTGGACGATCTTTGGTACGTGCTAGCTACTCTCGGAACCACATACGCTGCTCACTGCAATTGTTGTTGGTTTATTATGTAACACGATGTCCTGTTTACAGAAAATCGTAACTAGCAGTGAAACAAATAGCAGCATTTACCATATAAAATTGGTTCTAAATGAGAAAGCACAACCAGATTCATATATTAGGCGCACCGCATTATAAGGCGCACTTTCGATTTTTGAGCAAATTAAAGGATTTTAAGTGCACCTTATGGTCCGAAAAATACGATATTTCCTTGTGTATTTGTGCCACCACCCATGGCCCCACTTCACTCGGGCTCTTTTCTTTGAGCCTTGTCACTGTTAATATATTTTCGTTCCATGTTTGGCCTCTCGCGTTCATGTTGCAGGTGACCTGAATAAAAAAATATCGTTCGTAGTAGGCGTTCTCTCGACTTCGTTTGCTCGCGCTTTACTCGGTCTCATCCGTTAGAGCCCGAGCTGTTTTATGCAATAGTATCTTTTAAAACGTAATTCATATCGGACTGAATGTTTTTTGAAGCAATGGATTTGTATAGAACATTGGATTTAAAGTCCAATCCAATGGACAGTTCTCATTTCGAGAATAATTTCAAACGAACGATAAATTGTCCAGCAACTTGAGATAATATGAATGAGCGTAGCAAGCAGACGACTTACTGGCGTTATCATTGCTCTGTGACGTGATTACTCAACAATGAAGTTATTATGAGAACTTCTCATTTGTTGTTACGTAACTAACATCGCAGAGCAACAATAATGCCAGCCAGAATGAAAGCAAATGGAAATTTCAGTGACGCAAGCGTCGAACGGCATTATTCAGTCAGAATAAATCGTATGATGAGTGACGATGTTGACCTGGGTCGCCCCTGTAACAGCCTATTTGAATTTCATGTGGTGCACCGATACGTTTTGATAGCGGTGTAATTTTTTCTAAAATGGTAGAATTTAGATCTTCATTACGTGACCTTCATTCGCTGACATCACCTCAATGAAATTTGAAGCGGCATACTTTAGTTTTGCTGTGCACAATGACAACTTGGGGAAATTGTCGATTTGATGTTGGCCATTGATCCAACTTTGCCCAGGTATGAAGACTTTTTGAAAATATAGTGGGGTGAGAGTTTAGGCAAAATAAGTTTACCGAAATAAGAAAATTCAAACTTTAATTTGTGTTTTGAAATATCGCTTTAGTTAACCATTATTTTACTCATATGTTTTTGTGGACAGTTTTCGAAAATGCCAATGTGCAAATAATGTGAAATGGATTTTCTGTTAAAACAATTTGTTGATTGATTCGACTGCGTCACTTTCGTGGTGACTTGTTGAAAAGTGGATATGTGGATATGTGCAAATCCGAATCATCGCAAAATTGTCAAAGCAGACGGCGGCATGCAGGTTCCTCAAAAGCTCTCACCTAGATCTTCACATTTTGCGTTTCTAATTCGGATATTTGTGCATTATATTTCAGTTTTTATTAAAATGTTTCCTAATACATTTTAATCTTAGCTAATAGTTTTTCAAATGTTTCTGCAAACTAAATTTTTCCGTCTATAATGCCAAAGCGCTACTTTAACGATATTTAGGACTACAGTGGTGCGCCATTCATCTCTAATCGGATACAAGCCCTTTCGCCCTCTCACAAAGTTAATTAAAATTATCTTTGAAGCGTTTTAAATTGTGGCCGCACATTTGAAAGCACTTTGCCCCCCAAGCTTGGGCAGAGACACTGCAAATAAAGCACTTGAATGAGCTTTGGAGAGGGCATTTTTCTCCAGCAACAAGGCTTGTCAATTCATTGTCGAGTTGAACAAAAGTTGCCTTAACAAAATGGCGACCAAATACATATCCAAGAAAACGGAATTAAATCCAGTTATAATCACTCTGGTTTGTTGGCAGACACTGCTGTGCATTACATCCTACAGCCGATTGTTGGTATGATAAGTGAAGCAGAACTTTTCCGTAAATTCATCGATGACATAATTCGGTTAACTGCATCAGAAACAAACGTATAATGAACGCATTCGATAAGCACTAACTTCATCATTTGCCAACAGTGGCTTTGAACTAACGTTTCGCCAAGCTTGCACAGCTGACCAGCCGGGTGAAATGGAATTCCCAGACGTTAATCACTGCACAACTACTGAAGATGATTTTGGGTTTGTCACTAAAGACTTCGTAAAACCCACAAAAAATGATCGGCTCAAACTTTCCTTTGGACATGACAAATGACATGATAGCACTGGCTTAAAAAGCTTAAGCACGAAGACAATGATTACCTGCAAAAGACCTACCACATTGGAAAAAAAACTAACAAACTCCAAGTACCTTGCTTTATGCAAGACAAAAAAAGCAAAACGAAGATATGCCAGTGGCTTGCAGGCACTGTGAATTTTGTGGTTGCCATGGAAAATACAAAAAATCCGTGGTCCTGTGTCTTTCACATATAGTGACAAACAACCAAACTTTCCCCATGAATTAAAACCTGACACGTGTAAACTATGATATTTATGTGGCGACTTTTGTGATATGCCTTCAACAATCTGTAGTGAAACAGTAAACAAATTTTCCACGAGGTTGTCATCGCTGTGAAGTAATATTGGAAAGAACTATAAAGTAAAGATGGCAGTGACCAACTCGCAGCACTATGCAATGTTCCATGACCTTATAAATAAACCGCCTATCTATGAATCTTACACCGTTACTTGTGTAGAACAGACCAATGTTCACGCCCTGGATACGAGTTAAGATAAATATTTTAACAAACGTAACGCGAAAATAGGGGCGTGCTGAGGTTAGATGGTGCCCGGGGGATGAAACAAGCTTGGTGTCACATGTTTGAACCTAAGGTCTTTCGGGAGAAAATGCACGTACTGAAGAAAGTACTTACGATATTTTTGGGACTTTTCGGCGCCAGGGGCATTGTGCTCTCGTTGTCTGCTCCCCTCGGTACGCCACTGCGCGGAACTTAAATATTCAAAGCATAAATGATTACAATCCTTCGTCGTGTGAATAAATTGTTGTACTCTTTGCCTTCTTCAATGATTTTCCCATTCAGCTTTGCCGACTTGTTTGACCTTTCTTTCCACCGATGTAGCTACCAGTGTTGGCACTTCCCTGCACAGTGTTTAGCACAGGGGTCTCAAACACGCGGGCCGCATGTGACCCACGAGAGCGTTTTGTGCGGCCAGCGATGTTTTTTGGGAATTCACACTTCCGTTGGCAAGTGCCTTGAAAAAAGATACCGCAAACTCACTGAGTCAAAGCCGAATGAAATCCAGTGTGGTTTTCGTCCCGGCCGTAGCACTACAGACCTAATTTATCTCTCCAGCAAATTTTTGAAAAATCTTGGGAGAATGGCAAAAACGTCTAGCCTACACATGTTTTGTCGACCTCGGGAAAACATACGACCGGGTTCCTCGTGAAAAGCTTTGGGGAGTGTTGCGGGAGTACGGTGTTGACGACAGCCTGTTACTGGCCGCCAAGTCACTGTATACCTGCTCAGAAGTTTGTGTCCGTGTCGGGAGAGTTAAATCACGACCGTTCACCGTTGGTGTTGGACTCCGACAACTGTGTGTGCTGTCACTGCTCCTTTTCATAGTCTACATGAATGGGATAGACAGTCACAGCCGAGTCGACGAGGGTGTGGTTGGGAACTACAGGATCAACCGTTTAATTTTTGCAGAAGATTTCGACTGCTAGCACATTTTCCACAGAGTCCTCAGCATGCACGGAATCGGTTTTCTGCTGCGTGCGTCCGAACCGGAATGAAACCCAGCACTAAAATACCGAGGTATTGCGTCACTCTACAAACCCAAAGCAGTGTATATGCTGCAAGTGAGCGGCAATACACTGCAGCAGGTAAAGACGTTCAAGTACCTAGGGGTGGTATTTACGTCACGAGCGACGGAAGGTGGAGCGCCAAGATTGATACACGGATTAGTGTTGTAGGAACTTCCTTACAACAAAATGGTTTCAATAAAGAAATTTACAAAGACAAAATATGTGAAACCATGGATAATACCTATGACAATCTGAGCATTGAAATGCCTAAAGCACAGTCAGTGTGAAACGACAAGAACGACCTTTGGACCTGGCTGATACGAAAACATTAAAACAATGATGTAATGAAATAGCTGAGAAAGTTGTGGACGAAGAAAATAACCAAATATGGACATAAATTAGAACATAACCAACTATGGACACACAAAGGCTGACACAAACTAGATTAAATAGTGAAGCAAGATTACCACTCTAAGAGCCGCAACTACTCTGACTCACGGAAAGCACAGAATTACGTCAAGCAACAAGCAACCTGCGGTAAAAAACCTGCTAACATAAACGAAGTAAAAAGTGAACTTCCGAAGCGGGTATTACCCAAGCTAAACAACTTTCGAGAAGGCAACTTGTGGAAGAAACAAGATAATAAATAAAGTAAGAAAATAGTCAGTTTCGTGAGCAGAAATACGAAAGATACAAGTAACAAAACTATAATAGGCCACCAAAAACAGCCTTAGACCAGACCATCTCCCACATGGCCTCAGGAGCACAAGACGAAGAACCAAGAAGAAGAAATCTCAAGAAGGAACAAACACTGTAGTGACGGCACGGTAACCCACACCTGCCGCTCATTCGTAGGTTTTTCCGAGAAGAAAGCAAAAGAAAGGACGAATACTGCAATGACAGCACGGTCACCCACACCTGCG
>JGI24159J19872_10013923_pt1 | contig 10428 bp, 5 predicted proteins | sample Ectturendosymbi4_FD_19872 | JGI IMG/M metagenome (IMG submission 19872) | reverse complement strand
ATTGCCCAGTGATGAAATTCCCCATTCGTTTCACTACGATTGTTCGAGTCTGCAAACATCTCAGGCTTACACTGGTTGAAAACCGCTGTTTTAAAGTAACGGCATTTGCAATCATGACTGGTCAAGTGTTGCCTGGTTTTCATCATTTTTTTTATATTTCGAAGGTGACAATTTCTCCAGAGTTAGTCGCTCTACAGCTTAGTTAGCGTTTATTCTGAGATGAGCTGATTCAAATTTATCTCGTTTGAGTTCTGAAATTGTCAGCAGCTGCAGGAGCCTTTAATCATGCGTGGGGCGAGGGGAATGCCAGGATGGCCATGAACATCCAAAGTTTAATCTAGTCCCCGTGTTTCTTAGCCATTTAATTTAGAAGATCGCTTACGGAATTGACCCCCTGCAAATGGGGGCTACATGGGACACGCTCATTCGACTTCTCAATACGATATTGTTTTCTTGTTTACGTGCTGGAGCTGGCTCATACTCATGGTCCATATTACAGGGCATAAATTTATACATCGTGATTAGAATTTCCTCGTACAGCGCGAATTTCAATCTCTGCGCATGCGCCATTGTTCCTTTACATGGCTCTCATCAAGTAAATATTGTAATTCCCCAACCTCCAGACAAGGATTATTCCAACATTCTTGCTTGTGGTTGAATCAGCCTTGCCGCAGTTAACACTGACTTGTAGCAATTTCAAACTTATCACTAAATGGCTTTATTCACACGCTGTAGAACGTACGACAACTACATAAGTAGGCTTCTTTGTAATCCATGAGAGGAATGATTTTGTGGCAAGCATGGCACGCTGGTGAGTGCGAAGCTCATTTCGTCTGGCACCGCAATTGCGTCAAAGCTCTCTAAGCCTTCGACGAGCGAAGTTACAACAGTTTTTTGGACTTGCTCCGTCAAGCAATGTGTGCGTGTGCTCTTCTCTGTCCGTTAATAATGATCGGGCCTTCAATAACTTCACAGAAGAACGATCGCCTCCGGCGAGAAGCCGCAACATATATCAGCGAATCCTCTGCTCTGCGCGTAAGCTCGAGTTTCATTGTGAGCTAATAATCACTTCGCCACGCGTTTGTAGCAGAGGTTCGAGGTCATCCGAGGTTGCGACTTGAAGCTCCGGCGAATTCAGCCGCAGCCTACATCGGCATGTCTGGCCGAGACGGCGGTTTTTGTGCGGCCATCTTTCTTCACTGAGTAACATCGGTCAGGGGAAAATCATCAAAACATAAGTCTGGGTGGTCAGACAATGTTTGGGCAGTCTTGCGCGTCTGGACCTCACTGCGCCAAGTCGCCCGAGAAGGCTACGTCACAGAAATGATGCACAGAACTAGTAAATGTCAAGTATGTACAGGACCAGACAAAAAAATTAAGAGTGTGAAATTTTACAAGCTTTTTGGGACACAGCCAGGCCAGTTTGCCGTTTGCTGAACGAGTCAAAGAGTTGCAACGAATAGGCAAACATACTAACATGCCATCAGTGACAGCAGTCAACAAGAGGGTGTTGTAAGTATTCGTTCACAGGTTATTGAAACTTCACACTGTGATGTCATAGTTGCAGCTTGTCATCTCAAGGAGCAAACAAAACGTTTTGATATTCCTTTTTGATGTTTGGTTCCTGCATTTACACTCCGCAGTGAAATTTTCTTTCAATGAAAGATTTTTTCGCCTTTTGCTATTCGACTTTGACCTCACAAGAAAAGCTCACAGTGTTGGATGCTCTTGTTTATGGGAACCATGTGCTCAATTTTTATCAGTCGTTTTGTTATAGAATTGCATTATTTTCTACACCAAAAATGGCAAAACCAACAGATACACTTACAGTAGGATAATTGTCAGTGTTGAAGACATACTCCCTATAAACCATGGCAAAAAATGACTTTGCTCTGTATATAATGAAATCGCTTTTCTTCTAGTATTCTGACTGTATGTGATAAGGCTGAGGTAGAGTTGCAGCAAAGACACACACTGAAATACTCTTTTAATTCCTTATAATTTAACTTGCACTTTTCGGTCTTTACCACAGAGAAGATCGTAGGTTAAGGTCTCTATTTTGCGATACGATGGAAATACATGAGCAAAAAAATTCTCACAACTTGCATATTTTGACAGCGTTTCGCTAGGTTTTCAAAAATTTTGTCACCGTAATTGAAAATCAGTGTTTTTAGGCAGCTGTCCTGAAAACGATTTCCACTTTCTGGAGAGGTATTTAATAAATGATGCTGTTGTCTTGCATTCACAATTAATCAGGAATCCTATGCCTGTGTTTTTAATTCCAGACCTGTTTTTTTATTCCATCTGAGGTTTTTCGATTATTTTTCTTTTCCTATTAAAAATCTGTGTTTTTAAACTGCTGAAACATCTTTTTCGCCTATTTCAAAGCCTCTTGGTACCAGAAGCAGGGCATTTATAGTAGATAAAATTAGAGTTGTCTTGCAAAAGAAATCAGAGCAAGTTTTGGTTTCTGTTGCGTAACAGATACTTTTTATGCCGTACCTAAACGCTCATTGTTCGTCGTTTCGTCATGATCTTGCTATCTTATCAGAGAAGAACAGAGCAGACTCTTAGCTGGAACCTTAAGAATGCGTATTTCAGAAGTTTTATTTGTGCTTTCGTTGCTCAGGTTTTGCCCGCTTCAAGTTGATTTTGACCCCATGTAGCATTGGGTAAAACGTGTGGAATAGCCCTGAATTCTGACTGCATTCCTGTAACTCCAAACCTACGGAAACCTGCGCAAAGTCGATATCACACTAGCAAGGCTTGTCAAGTATATTTGGGAGATTAAGCCTATGACCTCTTTTTTCACTTTTAACACTAAACAATCAAGACCACTGTGATTGAAACGGGTCATTAACTGTTGAAATACTAACTTTCCTATACTGCAGCATCCAATCGGGCACGTAAGATAGATTCTGATCGCATTTCTACTTGTAAGTTATGGGCCTGCAGATTGCATCACGAATATGATACGCTGAGGACAGGCCCGTCGCCAGGATTTCCCAGCAGGGGACCAAAAACCATAGGGGGGGCACATTTTCAAATACAATATTGGATGTATGCAGCAACCGGGGGACCAAACATGAAATGGGGACACAGATTTGAAATGGGGGGCAGGGCACCACTGCCCCTCTCGCTGGNGACGACCCTGGTTGGGGCCAGTGCCTATAGTCCAGCATGTTTCTCAAACTTTCATGAGCTGTGGCCCCTTCTAGGTTTAGCTGGCGCATACTTAATATATCGTGACACTTGTGTTATGCAATATCCCGGCAAACCTACCTAATGAAGTCTTCTGCTCGTGACCCCCAGGACCGAGGGTCCCGTTTGAGAAACCCTGCTGTAGTAAACCAGTGAAGTGGAACCTTGAATTTCTGTTATGTTGACTTGCGTTTAAATGGCTTACTATTTACTTTTGCAGGTCAACTCGTAAGTTGCCCTGTCAGTAGAATTTCTAGTTTTGTAAACGTGGGGAGCGATTTTTAGTCAAACAAACATAACAATAAAAGCGTCTTAGCTTTCAGCCAAGCAAGCGTCAGGGTAAAATCGGGAAAAAAATACGCAAGCAAAAAACAAAGTATCTACAGTAGCTATGTCCANCCGAAATGATATTCTGTCAAATATCTTGGTAAGTGCCGTGCATTGAATGAGTTATTATAATGAGTAATGAGGTCTGCGCATTGAATGACTTACTTTTTCCTACTTTTACATGAAAGAAACATGAAAAAAATAGCACAAGCATATACGCCCTCGTTACGCGCCTGCATGCAGCAACTATGACGTTATAGAACAAAGACATACAAAAGAGGAAAAAAGCAATTTTTATCAACACAGGTCATGAAGAAGCCACACAGTTACCCTTCAACCATTATGGACAACCACAGTGGCAAATGTCTCGCAGGGCACGTAGCATATCCGAATGAGCTTGAAGATACAAGAGTGGAAACAGATTATAATGACTTCATTCGTTCTCCGCAAACTGAAATTTAGCTCAATCTACTGAAAGCGTTCGTATCCTAACTACAATGATAACGGCTGTTTGAGACCTCTAATCACCACCTAAGAATGATGTCATTTGCAAGTTTATTTAGCGCCAATGGCACAAGGGTAGAAAACAGGAAACTAGAAATCAATTTTGCATCGGGACATCACTGGACACGTGGAAGTATGTCATTGCGCAATGAAGATATGATAAGCATTGAGCACCATTGCATCAAAGTTCCTGATTTAAGATTACCAAATTAAGGAAAGGTGAAGGGATTGTCCATTGTTACAATGCATAACTACTACTTTTCGAGAGCTCGTGTTCAGTGGCGGCTCGTGGTGAAATTGGCCGGGAGGGCTGCGAAATTTAATCTCTGGTTGAACACATGGGACTGTCGCCCTGGCTGTTACGCATGAGTGAACAACCAAATCGCTTTCAATTTTTTTGGCATTAAGTGCACAGCGTTGTAAAAGTACACTAACATGTAAAAACTAAAAAGCCAAATATGTTAACTCCAACTTGTGGTATCGACTTCTCTTGTCTGATCACAAAAGCGTGATTGCGAAACGAATACGTTTTTAGCGCACGTCCTTCAAAATTTTGTCTCTTTCGTACCTTCTGGAAATTGGCCAGTAATTTTAACTTGTGAACCACCTGATCAAAGCACAACGCTTGATGTATTTGTTTTTTGTGCTTTGGTGTTCCAAGATACTTCCATATAGCGGACTTCTTTGCAACTGTCGTTGTGACGCGCGGTGACGTGCGCAGTGCCGCGTTGGCGAAGGCAAAGCTCGAGGTTCATTTGAGTTTATTTTTGCCGGCGCGTACAAATAATCTATTGTGATTGGTCAGTTGCCGGCGTGGGGTACTAGACAAAAGTGGCTAAAGGCAAAGTGATATCACGTCTCGGGAAACCGAACTAACATTTCAAAGGCTGGTAGCAAACTACCACCGTAGCGCTTATGTGGACTAAACCAACATTAACAGTGTATTTAGAGCTTGATGTTTGTGTAATTCGCTTCGTGATTTATTGATTGGACATACGTTTTAGGGCCACGATGACTGCTCTCTGGACTGGAACCACGTGATTTCCGCCGCGGCATAGTGCATCAGTATGAGCGAGTGTCGACATTGGATTGTGATATGAGTTCCAAACACCAAACTAAACTTTCCGAGCACTTTTCACTCTCTCTTACTCGATTCTGTTTTCTGTGGATACGAACCACCAGACGCTGCTGGCGTTTGCAGTCCTGTTGACTTCACCTGTGAAGTTGCACCAATCTCTGCATAGGTTTTTGCACATGCAGATGATCTTGCATATTGATGCCACTGCAAATTTATGGATTAACCTAAAGAACAGGGTTGGTAGATACTTCATCAGCGCAGTGGCCAGGTAAACTCTTATAAACGGCCAAGGCTTCGTGCTTAAGGCCAAACGTGGTTTTATTTTTATAAGCAAATTATGCGTCGTTAACTATCTCCATTATCTGAGTTTGGAATGTTAAACTGGTTATTTTCAACTGTCAGAAAAGGAAGCGTGTGTGCTTGTGAGAATGCACATGGAAACATTTTGATGTTTAATTTCCGGAATCCGATCACATGGAAATAAGGGCGAAATTCGGCCAAAATTTTAAAAATACTCAAAAGAGGCCAAAACGCTAAAAAATATTTGCTTCCAAACCACTTGGGAAAACGGCCAAAAGCCCACGTTCCCAACCCTGCTTAAGAGTTCGTAGAAGTCGATGCTATGTAACGCAGTCATATAGTTACGTTTGTAGAGCCACGGCGCCAGCTTAACCAAAACGCTGTTAGAATATTACAATCACTGTAGTTAGAAAGGCATTGGTGGCTCAAGACTTTGGAATTTAACTGCAAAAATGAACCGAATTTGCAAAACTATTGGAACCGAACTAGCATTACAAATAAGAACAAACGGAGAAGATTGATGCGCTCAATGATGTCACAGGCAGAAAACAATAGTTTCGTTTGCCGTGTGTACTACCAGATGAAAAAGCTGCCTTCGGTCTTTTGAAAATATGAAGTAGACATAAGGTAACCTTTCTAACTTCTGGTGCATCTTCTAGAGGTCGAAATAGTTTCATTGTTTACTCTGCATCTGCTCAGATCCCCAGAATATTAGCCACACATCCAGGGGCGGGTGCAGGGGGAGGTGTAGCAGTCACGCTAGCGTGACCGCTACATGTGAGCAAAGTCGGCCAAAGCAAGGAGAAGGGAAAGACCAAGCAAGCGACACTTATAAATGACTTCCATGAACGTGGAAGTCAGAGTACTCTTTGGCCGAGTCGTTTGGCGTGGTGTTAACATCGATGACGTCACAATCCATCCTTCCCGAGGTTCGAAGATGAATCCCACACTGAAGGTGTGCGAACACAATCGGGTCGCACACGCTTCAATGGCTCCCGATAACGGACACCTCCATGAGGAACTAGGATGGATAACGTGCATCGCATGGAAAAAAAAGCAACAAAGAGAAGAAGAGAAGAGATGAAGAGATACAGAAGACAAAGGCTCAACGTCCCGAAGCCCAATAAAGCATGACACGCACGTCATCGGACCTGGCTGGACTCTTGATATCGATTGGCAAGATAGTTCAAAGAGAAGAGAGTGGGCAATCCAAACACTTCGAAGAAGGAAAGTGATGTAGTAGTCACGTTAGCGTGACTGCTACATGTGAGCAAAGTCGGCCAAAGCAAGGAGAAGGGAAAGACCAAGCAAGCGACACTTATAANTGACTTCCATGCACATGGAAGTAAAAGTTGTCTTTGGCCGATTCGTTTGGCGTGGAGTTAANATCCATGACGTCACAATCCATCCTTCCCGAGGTTCGAGGATGAATCCCACACTGAAGACGTGCGAACACAACCGGGTCGCACACGCTTCAGAGGCGATCCCCTCCCCGAAACCTGCGAAAGTAACTTTATTCAACATGATTTTGTGCATTTCGCAGAACAGCATATCAAAACCAATTCCGAAAAGGTCTTACGTCATGTTTGGAATGTCTCATTTTTCGCGACATAAGCCATTCTGTCAACAATTGTTCTTTCACAGCAGTGTTGTGAAGTATACTTCATCTCTCTCACAGTAGTGAAGCCGTTATGAGACATGACTGCCAAGTATTACTGAAATCGCCAGCTCATAACCTTACTGGCTGGATCCACCCCCGCCCGCATCCACTCACACAAATTCGAAAATATGAAAGTTGATTCGGCCTAAGCACTGCGAATTCTGATTACAGCACAAGTATGTTGATCGATAAAATAAAATTACCTAGACTCCGACTCCTCCCCTGTTTTGGGACTAAGTCCTCTTGCTCCGACTCCGAAAAAATTGACAACATCAACTCTGACTCCTGTTATCACTCAGAAATATTCCAAGTGGCACACAGAGTTTTTGCTTTGACTGCAATAGGCCCTTCAATTACTAATCATCTTGTTGCTGAGAACATTTTGCATGATGCAGTATGTGAAAAAGGTCGTAACATCTATTTGTTTTTTACATGCAGCAATTATCTGATTTTAGAATGTGGATGTCACTATGTGAATATAAGAACTATTGATGAAATATAACCTTTGCCAGGCTTTTCATAACTGACAAACACGGTTCATTTGGTCTCACGCACAAAAAGTTTTCTTAACCATAGAAGGGAACTGTACAGACAAGCAAAGCTGTCAAGGCGTATTGCCACCGTCAGAGGTGGGCAATATTGAGTTACTCTAGCGAGCTACTTTTCCAGTAGCGAAAGCAGTATCGCAGCAATTTTTTTCAAAAAGACAATGGAAGAGGTAGCGAGCTAAGTTAACGGCAACTCGCTGCATTGGCGTAAGTTGTGACCAAAGGAAAAAATATGTGCAAGGGTACTTTAGTCTGCATACGTTGGAAGTACCTGTTCTTCTCGCTGTTTTGCGCTGATTCTAGATGGCTCGGTTGCGCTAAGCATTAGGAAGGATGTTGCGCAGGTCACGTTTCACCTGAGCGATCGGTTCCATCTTAGTTCGGCAAAAAAGCGGCAACCAGGACAGACCTGTGACTTGGAAATATGGGGTAGGCTGCAGATAAAGCTGCGTGAAAGCGACTTTAATGCGTAGAATTATGGCACTAGAATCTACAATCTATAACTAGATCCAAGACTTCACTGCTTGAATAGCGACGGCTTTGCTTTCAAGCATAGGTCAACGTGACAGCTTTTGGCTTAGGCTGACTTAGTTGTAGCTGGTGCGCTGTTTCAGTGTTTGGCACCTCTATGTGTTGACTGTGTTAACAACTAAAACCTGCTCTGCAATGCCCTACGACTAACCATTTTTGTGCTCTTCTGTTATTCCATTATCCTTGTGATTTGGACCATGCGTTTGACTAAAAATAAATACTATTATTATTAAGTGTATTTTACTATATGTTTAGGTTAATGCAAGCTTATGTTAAAGTTACTCCTCTACTGCACGAGACATCGTTTTGACGGTCGGACAAAAATAGCACTTTTTAATACTATCACCACATCCACAATTAAAAGCTCTAGTTTTGCTCAAACTTTCGAATAATTAGTCGACTGCGGCCTGTAGCAGTGGATAACAAGAACTTGCTCAAATGACGAGGAAGTAACGAAGATGTAAAGTAAATGCAAAGTAACGAAGGTCATGATGTAAAGTATCAATGCTGCCGTTAAACCATCATCTTGTCATCTTGGCAGCACTATTAAAAATTAGAAAAAGGCATTTTGATCTTTTTGTTACTGCCCATCCTCTACAGTTCTTCATTTGACTCCAGAAACTTGTAGCTTGTAGTTGTCCACAAAGCTAATTGCACTCTATGGTTGTGTCTGCAGTCTCAGTTTCAGTTATGTGCACATGCACGGCAAAACAAAAATAACCCACATCATAAATGTTCGATAAAAGTGCAGCAAAAACAATACTTTTTTAATGCGCCAAAAGGAGCGGTAGCTCGCTGCTGTTTTTTATCAGTAGCAGCAGCGCCGTTATTACATTTTTGCAAATAACGATAGCAGTAGCGTCGCTGTATTTGGACTTCGGCTCCTGCTCCTGTGTGAAATAACTACTCCGTCCGGGATTCACTCCGGCACTCCTGCGCCATGGCACCTTCCCGAGCGATCCAACCTCGCTGTGGTTCCGCGTGGTTCATAAACAAGTTGTTACTGACCTGTTACGCTCCGTTGCGGACCAATTAGGGTGCTCACATGTTGCGGCTAGACTGTGACGTCATATGCCGCGTGCCTGCATCGCTTGTAAACAATAATTGCACACTTTTCCTTCTTGGGCAGAGAAGCAACTTGTCGCGTCTGATGCAACGCGTTTGTTCGATAGTGTTATGGGCTTCTCTGTCTTTGATTCTGATGAGTAGTGTTAAGTAATGGATATTTATGTTGGGACATTACATGAAATGATTGGTTTTGCATTGTTTCGATACTGAAAACTATGGCTAGCTAGTCAATGAATAAACATTTATGTAAACGTCTCGCATTATATAGTGTAAACTGTGTTATATTTGTTCAGTGAATAGGACTTACAAAATAGCCTAGTTTAGATAGTAATGATTGCGATCTCATGTGTAGTTGCAGTGAAGCTTNTGAAGAGACATTTCAGGTAAAATCAATGCTTATGCTCATTTGCAATCTCAGTGTATGTAAATGATACCTACTAGATATCATTTATTNTGATGCTGCTAGTTATTACATTTTTGCAATATGAGTCNTNCATAGTACTTCACATAGATTATTCAATTGGTTGCTGACCCATGCAGTATCTATGATATGTGCCATTCTGCTATTTGCATAGCACTAATAAAAGCTCCATTAATTGTAACTTGTTTATATTTGTCTAACAGAATTGATTTTTTCATGCTCAGATGTCAATAATAAGTATATGTGTGGTGTAGAAACTGTAGAGAATTGTAGAATATTATACTGCCCCAATCTCTGATACTGGTTTTAAATAAGAACTTCCTGAAAAACTGTATAGTGAAAAGAATAAAACAAAACAAATCGTCAATCCATTTATTTTGAACGTTTAAGCTGGAATAATGCAACTAACATGTCAACTTCACCCAATCTCGCAATTACACTTGCTAAGTTTATTACTAGTTGGGTTTATGGTTATTTATCATTATTTTTTCTTCATTGTTATAGCTTAACTTAACATTTATTGAGTTAAGTAAGAACACAGCNAATATGAAATGGTATAAAAAAAAACAATCAGACAAAAATATGTACACAAACAATCCAAAATGGAGTCACAAAGAAATNNAGCATATATCAAAAATAGAAATAAAACAAAAAAAAANGCAATAGACATCAACATAACACAGATGATGGTGAGCACGCAATGGGTGAAGAGATGAGGCATGTACAGATGAGCAGGTGAGGCAAGCATATAGGTGAAGAAAGTAAGCAGCAATAATGGTTATGAGGCAGA
>JGI24159J19872_10013921_pt1 | contig 10429 bp, 8 predicted proteins | sample Ectturendosymbi4_FD_19872 | JGI IMG/M metagenome (IMG submission 19872) | reverse complement strand
ACAATATAGAGTTGTATTCATGTATCGCTTCTGAATCACGAAAATTTTTCAAACGAGTATTTTATTTGAAATAAATAAATTTCATCACGGGGGGCCCCCTTAAAGCGGGGGGCCCGGGGCAATTGCCCCCGTTGCCCCCCCCTTAATCCGGCCCTGGGTGTACTGCATGTAGGCTGAATGCGAGGGATCATTTCGCTTGAAATTTTTGCAAAAATATTGCGAAATTTCTTGGCAAAGTAAAAGAGCTATGCGTTTTATGAACAGAGTACGGCCAAATTGTATTATGACGAAACAGAACACTCACGCGTTCAGTCAGACTATTTGACAGTAACGTTTGGTAACCGCTGTTCGTTAAATTTCGTTTTCACTGTTTTACCTTGTGATAATTTCAGTTAAAACTCGTTAATATATGTCGGAACTATTTATTTAAACTAATTCATCAGTAGAGTGTCATCTGTAACTTGCAATATAACTGTAATTTCTACAAAATGTTTGCCTCATTTGCAAGGAGGGTGTGCTTTCACAACGTAAACTGCATTGTCGTAGGTTTGTCTAAAAGTGTGTTCATGAACTGGAAACGAACAAAAACTGCTACAGAAACATTGAAACAAGAAATGCACATTCTTATTAATAATTTCAACAGGCAAGATCAGTGTGTCGCTTACTATTGTGGTTTGTGCAAGCAAAGAAGGGTCATGACATCTAATGGCAAACAGGTTTTCTAAGTCTTTGCAGGTGCCGGAATGTACTGCATAGAAATGCGTCTTTAATCCATGTTATGGCATCCCAAGACCATAACATGAATGCAGAAGAAAATGACAATAACATTGGCTCAGATGCAACCTCAACATAAAGATAAGCAAGTGTTTTGATAAGAATTAGGAGTGAACATATTATGTTAGTACATGTGTGTATGTATTGAATTGTATCACATTGCATTGTAAAATGTTTTTGTATAGGTCAAAGACTAGATCATGAATAGTTTAGTAAAATTGTATGGGGCATATTTAAGTCAAAAGAACATTTATGATGAAGTAAAGAACTTTCAAAAACAAGAACAAGATTCACCAAATTTCTGTCAAGTAATGGAATGGTTACAAGAGTCCATGGAGCTATTAAAACATGAACGTATAGATGAAATAGAAACCGTGCTAAACTTAAAAACGAAGAATGAACGACTCACGCTAAAGGCAGAAATGAAAGATAAAAGTTGCCTCATGACGCAAATGAAAAATCAAGAGTGCATGTAATTAAAATATGTAAAACAACGATGTTTGCATTACAGAGAAAGATGAATTTTATAGAGTTATTATCAGAACATGAAACGGAACAAAAAAGTATCAGAAATGCATTAAGCAACTTTGGCATAACCAGATGGACAATGTTGAAAGAACCTTTTCAGAATCTATATGAACCAGAAGTAATTGCCTTAATGTTAAATTGGATTATAAAAAAACACTGCAAAGTCAGATAGCGTGAAGATGCGAATGCGCGATAAAGAAACTCAACAAGTTTACGAGTTCTACCTTACTAACACTCACAGAGGCATAATTGTAAAGAAATTACAACACCAATATGCCTCGAATGGAAAAATATTGTATTACTGGATGCCAGACACAACCTATGAAAATCTCACAATAGCAAAAATTGAACAAAGTATCAGAGCAGCAGATCAAGTAAACGCAGAAAGTAGAATGCGTGAGCAATTNCCGTACCCACACACGTATAGTTGTGTGCCTAATGTTGATTGCTAAAGATGTTGCAATGTGTAAATTGTGTATCGTGTTTAAAAAGGACAGTGTTTTATTGCAGAAACTATGGACTTTTTAACGTTGTTAAAGCAATATCAATATTCAAAGAAAAATGTTAGACCAGTGTTAAATGTATTTGGCGTAAAGAGATGGAGGGATAGCATGATATATCTCAAAAATCTAACAGAAGAAGAGACAATTGCAGTGATATTTAACTGGATAGCGAGAAGACGGCGTGGAAAGCAAGATTTAAGCATGCGAATACGTGATCCTAAAAACAATGATACGTATGTGATATGGATAAAAAGTAGCAAAGATGGTGCACTAGAAGTCAAAAGTATAACCAAGCAATTACCTGTGGAAAACAATATGTTGTATGCATGGCCAGTAACTGTTACTCTTTGTAACTTATCGCAATCATTGATTGAAGCGGCCATGACAGAAGCAGATTGTCTGAACATTCAACAAGCAATAGTACGAACGTAGATGTTTTTGTGTATTACTTTGCGTGAATGTGATTTTAATTGAGTGTAAAAAAACAATAAGTAAGTGTGACAACCAATGTGCTAACCACAGAAACATCGATATTTTGTGCATGCATTTTACTATACGGTGTAAATATGTGTTTGAAACGTATTGTTGTGATTGTTGCATTGTGTGGATCATTTTTATGTTGTGTACAGTGAGTCAAACGTTCGAGCATGTCTAAAAACACCCCCAAATGAAATCAATGATAGCTAGCAAGGGGTAATGAAAAACAAGTATGACTTACCGTATGATTGACAGTACCAAATTACAAAGCAACTTGTTTGTGTCAACTGACTGCAGTATGTTATTGACAAAAAGGCCTAAAGAAATTCATACCTTTGACAGCGTCAAGCACGCCTCAGCATCGCGTGATGTCGAAACATTACAAAGAGAAAAGTAACATTTGATTGACGTGCGAGTAGAACACCTTGCAAGATTACTGCAAAACTTCAACCGAATGTAAAAGTTCTGACTGCAGACTGTCGGTGGAAGCCTTGCAAAAGCGCACCAATATGGCAATTAATGAACAGCAGTAGGATGCAATGCGTAAGCAGAGCGCGCAGCTGGACAAAACACTCGAAGAAGGCAAATGAAGCCGAATCAGGAGATAAATTCTGCCACGGTTGACCTGTAGAATCAGAATTGCTTTCGAACTATACTTTGGGGTCGGACGTACAATAGCTGGCACTGGGTTTGTAGGAGCAGTTCTCCCCTTAAAGCCGAAGGCTCTCGCAATAGTTTCTATGTCAAGATTAGGGTTTAGGAACCTTTCAAAATTGAATTACGGAGGTTTGGCTCACTGATAAATGCTTTCGCAAATGTAAGTGTTTTAATAAGTTTGTATTTTTACCGCAGTAGTGTAAATAGTCATCGTAATCATCGCGCTTGTCATCATCGTGTGTGTAATACCGTTGGTCGACGAGAATAAAATGCTCATGAAACCGCAAATCCACCATGGGGATGTCAGTAACTGTTTTAAGACAATAGTTACTGCCATCGCTGCGCTAGTCTGTTGTATAGTAAGGTGAAAAGGCGAGCGAATTTATGGCAAATTAGTCGCAGTGGTGGTACTGGCTAGTTCAAAAGAATCCACCCCTTGCAAGTTTGACGAATGGCATAAATAAATAAATTATAGCAACTCAAATTTATCTTAACGGTGATACCCTGGGCAGGTAAAAACCCCGTTAACATCCATATTGTCTCTACGGGTCATGAAAAATGCTTGTGCTTTGGCAAAGCTTTCGCACAGAGATTCGGAAACGATTAGGATCCTTTAAAACCTCATAATCGAGTCCGACGTTTTCAAATTTTTTAATGGGACAATTTCAGGATTTTCTTTCCAGTGAAACGCAAGTCTTGTATTCACAGAAAAACATTGCTGATGATCTCTAATTTTTACAATTAGCGTTAAATGCACAAAATGTAAAAGTACTTCGAATAAGAGTTTTATTCACTGCACTCACCGAAGATACAGGTGTTTGCTGTGGTACTGATATTGTCGGAAAAGTACGAACCCTGTGCACTTTTGCTTCGCGTATGTGGCATTTCTTATTTATTACTTTGGATCATTAGCGACGCTGTATAAGCTCGATATTCACCAATGTTTGAAACTAATCTTGTAAGATGCTTAGTAGGAAATACGATTCTACTGCTATTCACAAACTGACTGCGCCTTTCAGGTTGGAAGGGGCAACTAATTTTAGTTTTCAATATTGCAGTTTCACCATTATTTAGAATAGGCATTTGGTTTTGAAATACAATGTTTTTACGTGGTTACCATAGTTTGTTTAATTCGTATTGCAGAATTTTTCTGTTTAGATGTTGTGGATGTGAATTATTTTCACTAAAATATTGAAAACTAAAATAAGTATGAAAAAACTGAGAAACGTATTATTTTCACTAAAATAATTTATTCCTCAATAATGCCGTCTGGGGTTTACACTGAAATGTATTTGATTTCCAGAAGAGCTTGTTTTGACCATAGTGATTTTATGCATTTGCTGTCGAAAATTAAGTTTTTGTTGTTTTTTCCGTATGGTATCAACAGTGTGTTGGTCTCAATTTGTTTAATAACAGAGGAAATTTTGCTTGAGGACGGCGATAGAGTTTGCCAACAAATTTTTTGAAAAGTTCAATTTTCAACCATCTATTTCAACTATAAGTTTTCTATTTCATTTTGTAAAACTACTACTGAATTTCTTTTCCAATCTAATTTAAGTTTTCCACAATAGCCACACATTGTTGTTGAATATGCAAAATGACAATTCTCTGCTTATTAACATTTTTGAGTATAGTCTTACAGATATTGCTTTGCAATTGTTTTTTACAACTTTCTAAAATATTGCTTCAGTTTACCGTTTCAGCTTATTTAAAACAATTCAGCAGCATGAGTTTTTGTATCTTTACAAACGGCAAGAAGGGCACCCTCCATTACATATGGACTTAGATTTAATTTCTCTTCGGTTTCATTCGGAAAAAGTACGGTTCAATTTGACCGTCGGTGAAACTGACGTACAAGCGGCCGTTTTTTCACTCTTCCAGTTCGTCCGGACTCTGTCGGCGAATAACGTTACACGTCAGACATCGTGAGTTTTGTTCCCAGCTCAAGGCAACCCAACCTTTCCCAGCTTCATGTGAAAGCAGCACGAACTGTTTGTCGTCCAGGCATGATGGCAAGTTGTACCTTTGCTTCAGGAGCGCAGATTTCGTTTTACTTGTCTTGTTCCATAGGTTAGGTGCACGTTGCCCCTGAAGCGTGATGCGTGTTCACGATCCTGAACGAGGAATAGTTCTCAACAACCTTTGCAGGCGTACGTTGGGACGAAACCGAGGTGTCGCGTTCTTTCCTTCGAGAGCAGGGTTCTCAGACTTTTTTGTTCTGCGGCCTCATTAAACACTGTTTTTCTATGCGACCCATTAACGGATAACCTTGAGCCCTAGATGTTAATGATGCGTGTAAACGTCCCATTACAAACCTCAAAGGGCTTTTTGTCTGTGGCGAAATCATAAAAATGCACGCAATCCACGAAGGTAACTATACGGTAATATAACTACCACATAATGGAAACAGTAAGGCGAAAAAAATTTAACAAAAACAATTAAGTTTGTGGAAGTTACCAAATACAGCGAATGGGTTGGAAGCACTTGATGATATTTACACAGATTTGTATCATCCATTCTTAGATTGATACAAGACAACACAGAACGAAGGACATTCTCAACATTTTTTGAAAAGAATCCGTTTTTGTGCTTGGTGACTTTCAATTTTGAGAATGCAGCTTCACACAGATACGTTGTGCAAATGTCTAAATGTCTAAGAGGTTATAAGTGGCTAGATCAGAAATGACTGGGCATTAATTTCTTGTTCTTAACCAAAAATGACATAAACTCTCTTTTTCAAATTCTCAGTTGCAAATTTTTGTGGCTTATAACTCCGAAAATTTATCCTGGGCATGGCAAGTGTGTGGCCTCCTGAAATTTAAATTGTGTATCATAGGCGTAACCAAAGTGGAGGTAAGGGGGCCACGTCCCTCTAAATTTCTAGCATATCTTGTTGTTTTGTGTGGTGATCCAAACCAAATACTATTGCTCGCTTAAAAAGTCAAAATTTTTGGTCCCTTTCAAAATTTTGGGCTGGCCTCGCTAATGTTGTGCATGTTTTTTGGATCCAACTTTTCCTGAATCAAAGTCCAAAGTACTTCTGAAACTATGTATGAAGCTTTTAACCTTAGTCTAAAACTACTCAGTGTGTTCTCAAAGAAGTTGGTCTAATCCCTAGACGACTAGACCAAGAGTTCTATGCACAAATATGGCTTCTTGACAGAACAGTCCCGTAACTACGGGGGCAGGGGGCGAAGCCACCCTAGAATATTTTTCATCCCCTGGAAAAATGTGTTGGACATAGTTCAAAACTATTGGACATAGTTTCAAAAATTTAGGTTTCTCTCAGAAAACTCTTCGCCCCCCCTAGTGCCCCAAGCTGGTTACTGGCTGTGTCAGAATGAATGCAATAAGGTCAATATTGGTCAGTACGTGAAAACAATCATGACGTAACAACGCATAACTTGTTGTGCCTGGTTGATTGATAGCTCAGGCAGACATGCTGGTAAACTACTGACAGCATGAAACACGGTATTGCCCCAAAAATGCAGTAGAAATAGATTCACTCCAAACTTCCTTTTAATTAATTTGTAAAGTTTACAAAAACATGTATATTTGATTTGTTAAGCCAATTTTTGGCGACCCATAATTCAATTTCGCGACCACGTTTGGGTTCGCGACCCATAGTTTGAGAAGCCCTGTTCTACAGTTGCATGTCTGATTGTTGAAAAGCCGAGTGGACAAACGGCCATCTGTGTTACTGAGACTTCTTCATAAAACGTGATGTTAGTCTTTGGTCTGATGATTATTGGGAAGTGATTAAAAAGCGTGTTTATACAAAAAACGTCGTATGTTTACTGTGTTTAGATTTAGGAAGTCATTTCTGATAGTTGAAAACAGTGATCAATTGCTTTGTTTTTTATCATTAAATCCAACTGATGCGTTACTTCAAGCAGAAACCCTGAAAGCAAATCTGCTGATTTTGAAAAATAGTTTATGCCAGAATCAAGTGAAAATTTGCACCCTGCAGCAAGTATCAAGCTTACAGCATTTTATGCAAAAGTTCATTTACTGCAAAACAGTTTACACGTAAAAAGAGTAATTGATTTGTTTCAGTACAGAGAAGGAACCGCTTTCCTATCATGAAACATTGTATTTACGCTCTAGAGAAGGCCTATTCAATTCTTTTAAGAAAAGGTCCAGTTACAAATGTCAAAATTTTTCGAGGTCCGGTCACTCCCATAAAATCATGCAAATGTGCCATGTCTTGGATTTTTCTAACCAAAAACGTGATATGATAATTTAATACGATTATACTGTATATAGATATACAAAATCCGGTAAATGGATACAGATATTAACAAACGCTTTCAGCGTTATTTATTGTTCTGCTGATGGGAGCAATGGCATTTTGTGTTTCTTGGCAGTTNCCCAAATTTTTGTTCCAAGGTAGTGACAGTGAATAGAATGTAATGGTCAAGGTTTTATCTGTGATACAGATGCGATACTTGTTCTTTATGAGTTTCTCTTTTAAATGTGTGGGCTGTTAGCAGACAGTGGCATAACTAGATGCTTAGGCCAGGAGGGAAAACGTAGCTGAAAAAGGTCCACTGCCCACTGTAGGGGGTTGCTAGCAACACTCAGAAAAACCTGAGAAATGACGGTGAATCCGGATGTGGATAGCTATACTAAAACCCTAAATCACCAACAAATACTCTGAAAAACGCAAAAACAACTACTGAAAACCAAAAAAATACTAAAACTGAAGTATAAGTCAGTTGGGGCCCGAGTTGCACATTTACTGTAGCTGGAAGGAGGGGACAATTCGCACCCTCTATCAGCAGTAGCAGGTAGGCCCAAACACTGTAAGAATTTCCATTGACTATTTGCGAGGAGTGGAAAAAATTTTTGGGATTCCTTCCTTTGACAAGAAGCCCTCAGGTGTGCCATCAAGAAAATTTCTTTCACTGCTACATTCTGTTGGAATTCAATTAATTCCAGTTGAGTTTTGGCTGCGTCCACACCAGTGGTGTCAAGCTACCAGAGCTCCGGTCCGCCACTTTTATCAGTGAATTCAGTGAATGATGGGTCGTTGCCTACAAATATAAGCGAAGATGCCCAGCAGAGCTCCGGTACCTATAAAAATTTCCTCTTCATCTTCGTGCACACATGTGCATGTGTCTTTTTGCTTCAGTTGCGAATTCGGTAATGTCCGTCAGTAAAAAGTTTTTTTAGGAAAGAGCAGCAACTGTTTTCAAAAAAAAGTCGCCAAACTCTTAGACAATGTTGGTAATCAACTTTTCAGTAAATTGAATATATCTGGAATCTTCTTGCTTTTATTTTCCCCAAATGGCTCAGAAAATTACTAAGTTCGTTTTGAATGACTTGTTTGAATATATAATAAACGTTTTCTGGAAAGGGCAAGTAGTAGTGATCAAATCAAGAGTAGTAGGCTATGTTTTTCTCCTTGAGGTTTTACGTTCAAGTCGTTGAGGTGTTACACTATGTCAGCCAAAAATTCAACAGTTTACCTTTCTTTATCATTTCCTAAAAAATTTGAAAATGCCTTAGCTTTTCTTCACATCTTGTTGACTTCCCACAAAAAAATAAAAATTACTTCCTAAAGGACCAAAATCTCTGCAAAACTCTTCCCTTACTCAAGCATCTTTCATAACTGTGTACAAATAAATTTGTATAATTGTATTGTTTTCGGAAAGAAAAGGTTTCGTTGCTTTATTCCAGCCTTGAATCCACTATTTTCACCAGGCTAGACATTGTAGTGACGAGCTATTGTTGAGCAATTATGACGAAACAATTAATTTGAACCAAAAAAGCGTAGCTTGCCCAACTCAGGTGTGCGCTGCAATTTAGCCGAACAACAGCTTGATCGACAATTACACAGTTGGCGAGGAGTAAATGCTTTAGAGCAGTGTTTCTCAAACATTTTTACTTCATCGCCCCCTTTTCACTCTCGACATGTCGTTTTCGCCCCCCTATNCTGACAAAGCAAACACAANGTTGTAAATTTAAATAATTTTATTTAAAGAACGTATTAAATAGCCNAACTGAGCGCTTGTATTACGGCGCTAATATTACGTTCAGAATTCTTGTGAAAATACCTCGTAATCCAGGGCTACAGAGCCGGAGATGGGCATTTTGCTCGGAGCCGGAATTCAAAATAAAAGCCAGAAGGAGCCGGATCTCAGTTTAAAATTTAGGACCGGAGCTGAGCTATGGCCATTTGAAAGGTAGCTCCGGGTCCCTTCCTAGATACTAACGGTTTTGCCAAATAGACTTATGAGTTCTCTTTGTAACACGCTAAACGCGATTGCTACGAGTTACGACACCAGACTGCAACAATGGATCTGCAAGTCTTTGGTGTTTCTTTGGTTTAATAATCGCTAAGGCTGTGACATCGTAGCTGGCAGGCGTGGTGTTATTGGTTGAACAATGGTTCTCAAACACTGTTCTAAGAGCCGCATGCCGCTCCAAAGCATCCTTTGTGCGGCTTTTAGCAATCTTTCTGTAACATATTCCATTTGAATAAGAGCTGATGACGCCTACTTCGTAGGCGAAATATATACTCTGTAAGAGCTTAGTGTCTGATNCTTTGCTGGGAAAGGATTCCTTTCGTTAGGCAGTGTCTTTCAGTAACACCTCTAATATTTTGTGTAACAGGCTTCGTTAGTGTAATAAAACAAAATGTGTCAATTGACTTGTGGAAAAAAATTTTAGTGCGGCCTTCTAACAAAATCGAAGGTCTGTATTGGGTTCCTTTCAACGAAATGGTTGTTAACCACTGTTGTAGAAGCAAAAACAAACGAAACTACCACAGCATCTTACTTTCTAGTCGGAATGATCAAACCGGGTCTGTAGTAGTGTAGCGATCTAAAAAGAACTGAGCTATAATGAATAGGTATATAATAAAATATGCAAAGCTTTTGTAGCTGTGTAGTCATGCTGTTAGCAGGGAGTATGATTAAGATACGATACCATTGCAGATTTGAGTGTAAAATACACGGCACGCCATTGTAAAGTACGAATTTTTATTAGAAACCATTAGGCTTACCAGCAAGGTTTCCCAGATTATTGGCAAAGTTCACTGTGAAACATTACGTTTACAAGCAGCAGCGTAACATGAGAGTTATAAATAATTGGTAGCACACTAGCATTGCTTTGCATAACAGTACATTACCAGGAGGGTATAAAAATCAATGTAAATAAATGTGGACTTTTTTTGAAGTTTTCATCTGTGGAAATAAATCTGTTTTCAGCACGGTAACCATCAGTCTTATTCTCTCCTAAGCTTTGCGTGTTAAACTGTGCTTTACTTGCGATTCATCACTGCTTATTTTGAGTGCAAAAGATAAGAAATCAGAAGTTTTCAGCTATTTTTAAAAATTCAAATGTGAATTTCTTCTCATACTATTTATTTGAAAAAATGGCTTCTTAAACACATCTTCGCATATGTGTTAATGCAAATGTGTGCGTTTTTGAAAGAGCACATGCGAGTCGACTATGTGTTTTGCGCTCTTTGCATGGTTTGCCCG
>JGI24159J19872_10013920_pt1 | contig 10429 bp, 8 predicted proteins | sample Ectturendosymbi4_FD_19872 | JGI IMG/M metagenome (IMG submission 19872) | reverse complement strand
CCCCCATTTCACGTTTGACCCAACGGTACTGCATACATCCAATACTGCATCTTAACAATGTGGCCCCCTTTTCTGGTTTTTGGTCCCTCTTTCTGTTTTTTGTCCCCCCCTGCTGCTAAATCCTGGCGACGGGCCTGCTATCAAGTACTAGAAAAATGAGAAGCTATCCTTCTTTTACTCATATCAGCGTTAACAGTACCACAACTGGCACATTTGCAGGAATAGCCTATCCAAAAACTGTTCTGAACTAGAGGTCTTCTACAAAAGTTCATAAAAACATACATGATGTCCTTTCCTAAGACTTGTGGCCTAGTATTCCACGCTACATTCATGACATCTATCTACTTTGGACGAATCCAGGGGTCTCAAACTCAAGTTTCTCCGAGGGCCAAATGAGGACTTATAAAGTAACCCGAGATCCGCATTATGACGCTGACGCAACGAGAGCGGTACCTGGACCTTACTAGAAACAGCTTTTGCATTTTACTTCCTGCGAAAGGTATCATGAGTTAAGCAAATCATTTCTAGTCTCTACGTTCGTTTAAAAGGAACTTGTTCACTCTCTGTCCGAGCACTTTTGAACACTGTCGAATAGATGTTAATTATTTGAAAATTCTCCAAAAGCACCGCGGACTGCACAAAACACACTCGCGGGCCACATGCGGCCCGCGTGTTTGAGACCCCTGGACTAATCTAACTGCGTGGTGGGAAATGCAAACGTACCTTTGAAATGTTACGATTCCTGAAATGCATTTATTAATTTCCGCTTACCATAAATAACAGTCATAATTGAAAATCGACTTAAGCATAAAAAAGACATCACACTTCGTTGAGAGAATCCAAAGAAACATACCGTAGAACAGGGATGGGCAGAGGCGTAACTAGATGTTTGAGCCAGGGGAAAAGCTGAAGGGGGTCCATTGGTCACCGTAGGGGGGCCCACTAGCCAAAACTCAGAAAAAGGTTAATAAATGATAGTGAATCTCTGGATTTCGTGGATGTCCACAGTAGATAAAAAACGAAAACAACCGCGAAAAACGCAAAAAAACAACAAATTAAAAAATACTAAATATCAAAATGTCAACTAAAGGGGGCAAGTTTTTGCATTTAGCTTGCCAGGGAGGACGGTTCGCCTCTTTGGCCCCCCGTTAGTCACGCCACTGAGGGTGGGCAAACATTTTCAACGGAGGGCTACATTGAAAACTTTATTGTTACCGGGGACCGCATATTTTACATTATATTTTACTTTTACCGCCGGGGGGCATATATTGCACGTTGCTACTGGGGACCGCGAATATTGCATAATAGTCACTTCCGGTTGAGTAAAAATGCGGTTTCGGATGACACGTGTGGAATAAAATCTCGCGAATTCTAGTCTTATCGATGAAATTACAGTACTTTAACAAACAATCTCGAAATATGTACTATCTCGAAATATGTAGGCATACTATCCATTTACGTGTGACTACCCTACGGTCCGTAATTTGCCCATCCTGCCGTGGGAGAAAACCGTTGCAATAAAATTATTTTGAGAAAAAAATTTTTAGTGGCTATTAAACTTTGGCATTGCACAAACGGGCAAACATGCTGCAGTGGCTCAGTTCGGATGGCTACTAGGTTTTTCATACCAACATAACACCGATTCAGAGTTTCAGTATTTCTATGCATTTTCATCGATGATATGCCTGATGCTTGCTGCAGGGCTGGCCCGTAGAACTTTTCGTCGTTTCAAATTGGTCCTGAGTTTCAAACCGCTGGTCAGTGATATCTAGAACTCCTAGATATTCCTGGAGTTCTAGATATCCCTGCCGCTGGTTGAGACACTAAACCAGGGTTCCCAACCTTTTCACGATCTCGTACCACTTTGGCACCCCGCATTGTCAACGCGGACCACGTCTTCCAGAACAACTAATAGATCGAATCTTAGTTTCTTCAGAAGAATAACATACTTTAAAAAAAACAATAAAAGACCACAACTAAATTTAATGAGATTTTTCTTTTTGTTTACCGTCCACAAATTGGTCGATGCGTGGCGTAAATTTGCCAACAGCACATCGAAAGTCATAATTTTACGATACAATAGGAATAGCAGGCTACAGGAAAGTTCATTTCTTTAGAACCAAAGCCCGATTCGTAAACTAGAAAGTTGTGTTTCCAAGTTTTTGTGAAAAAATGGAAGTTACTCGCGTACCACCTGGAAGACCTTGGCGTACAACTAGCGGTACGCGCACCACAGGTTGGGAAACCCTGCACTAAACCAACTAAACAAATTATTTTCGAAATGTTTGTGGAAGTTTCTCAGCCGTGCCTACAGCCTGATAACATTAGCACAACTTTGAACACTGTTGAATCCCAGTCCAGTCATCTGCTTTCAGATGTCTACACATGCTTAGTCGACCTCAAAAAAGCATACGGTTCCCTCGTAAAAAGCTTTGGGCAGTGTTACGGGAGTATAGTTTGACGGCTGCCTGTTGCTGGCCAGTCAAGTCACTATTTTGCTGCTCAGAAGTTTGTGTCCTTGTTGGTGCATTAAATCACAACTGTTAACCGTAGGTGTTGGACTCCGACAAGAGTTTGTGCTATCATCACGCCTCTTCATAGTCGATATGAATTGGGCATACAGTAACAGCCAAGTCTTCGAAGTTTCACTGTTGGAAGCTGCAGGACCAATCGTTTGCTTTTTGTGGATGATTTCGTACTGCTTGCATTCTCTCAACAGCGTCTTCAACACTCATTTGATCGTTTTGCAGCTGCGTGGCACCAAGCTTGAATGAAAATTAGTACTAAAAAGGCCAAGTCTCTCCAGAAATCCAAGTCAGGTACCTATGGGTGATATTCACTGGTGACGGAAGACGGAACGAAGAGCTTGGTATGCGGATTGGTAAATCGGATACAATATTAGATGAGCTTTGTCGCTCCGTTGTCACAGCACTGGAGCTTTCAAACACCACAAACCTTCCACTTTTCAAATCGGTCCTTGTTCCGATCCACACAAATAATGATCTTTTACCAAGGGACAGGTTAGCGAAGTGATGGAGAAGCCGTGACCCGCAGAATGCTGGTGACGGGGGTTCTGCAGATTTCCTAAAAATGTCCTGATGACGTCAAGCATGGCTCGGGAAGCGCAGTGGCTCCACTTGGCCGAAAAAGCGGGAGTGGGAATGTGCGGCAGGATAAAAAACTGGGCAAAGTATTGGAATTTCGCTGATGCTTTGGGTACAGAACTTTTTTTCGGTCTTCAGAAAAAGCGTGTGAAGTAATACTCTGCGGACGGGCGGGAAACAAGAAGTGGTCTGCAAGCACGGCACACTCTTGGTGGCTGTCGTTCATATTGCTGTAAGTACAAGAGCTGCTGTTACTGTGAACGCCGGAGGTGTTTTTGAATGCGTAACAAAATAACGCAAGGCGTTTCGCGTTTTTGTGGTCCTGTGCTACTTTAAGTGACAGTGTACTCGACGACAGTGGCGTAGCCAGCCCAAAAATTTTGGGGGGCAAAATGTTTGATTTTAGGCGAATAACACTATTTTGCTTGGAAAAATGCCTCTCAAAGCACAAAATGACTATATTTTCTGAAAATTTGGGGGGCATTGCCCCTTTGGCCCTCACCTGGCTAAGACTATGCACGACAGTTGAACATGTTCCTGCCTATCTATTGTCGCTTTGCTGTGGATGATATTTGCAGCAAAATCGACGCTGCATTGCACAAGCGCAGTTGGAATGATGCGGCCCGGTCTGGTAAGAACGCAAGATATTTTGTGCTTCAGAGCCAAAGACATGTTACGCGATTGTCGGAACTGTTTATGAGGAATTGCTTTCCGACATGTTCCTACGCGAAGTATTCCGTTGACCTTTCGTGACCTGCGCTTGCTACGTGAGCGTTGCTACTTAGAAGTGCAGTAGAACCGATCAAAACGAGTTTCGTGGTAAAAACACCTTTCCAGACAGGATTAAATCGTTGACCACATGGCAGCTCAGCACTGTCAGCAGCGACTGCCAACTGAATACAAATCCATTTTTTGTTTGGTTTTGCTGCACCTCAAGCATGCGCGCAGCGTGCATTTTGTGTGTCACACAACTGCATTGCTAAGGCGATTATGCAGAGAGATTTCACTATTTATTTTCACGAAACACAAACCAATAAGCAAGCGGAAACTATTGTGGCAAAACGATCTGTAACACAATGGCACGAGAGAAAGAGGACAGCAACAACAGCAGTAGCAGGCTTAGACAGACAAGAACCCAATAGCGCAGTGCATTCCAACTATCTCGGTCAGCAAAGAAGATCTAGGGCAGTATGACGCGTCGCTCGGCCCTTAGTTGATCACAAACGGAACCCCCCAGAAGGTGCAGACGAGGGGGTCTGGAACTCGAAGTACTGGCCGTTGGCGCTTTCCTGGGGAGAGACGTTCTCAACGTTGTCATCGTCCTGAAAATAGAAAAGGCAGTGTTTTGTGCACTGGAAAGTAACAGGGCTGGTGGCAGGCAATTTTATTATCACTGATGGAAGATCACTATGCAAGTGCCCGAGGCGGTGGAAAAGTTTAAGTGGCGGCGGCTCTTCACTGCGATGACTGCGCATTTTGGGGAGGTGGGATTGTTACAGAACAACGCAATGCGCATGGCCGAGCCGCCGGAAAATATTCAAGCGTTGTTTCGGTCGGTTAGCAATTGAAAAAAACGCGGTGCATTCAACGAAGTTATCGCAAGCAATAAACACAGTGGTCCAACCTGGTCATTAATCGGTCAATGACCGAATGTGTTTTTAAAAGTCCGAAAACAAAAATGATAGAAAGTTTAAGCTTTGTCGGACGAATGACCGGAATGTCTCTGCGAAAAAACAGCAGGTTACAAAATCAGTGCTTCGAAGTGAGCTTTTAATAAAAAAACAATTCATATCAACAGTTAGTTTCCAGATAAAGGTTGCTTCATGCATCGCTGCTTCAAATCAAGTCACAAAAACACTGTTTACGTGATAAGGTAATTTGTGACATCACAATGAAATGCAAGAACGGAAATGCATGTAATTAGACAGATACAGTTCAGCAAATCCGAAAAAGGAATTCTGCCACAACACCCCTTGGTATTATGTCATCATACCCACGCTACCGCGACTGGGGGAGAGAACGTTACGGTGATAGCTTTGACCTCAGATAACGCGATAATCAACGGATATTTGTTTTCTTTAAAATAATCCAATAATCCAATCCTCCAGGGTTTACGATACTAGACAGACTTGTAACACGAACAAATCAATCAGAGTCTTGCAACGCGATGAAACGGGGATAATCATCCGTTTGGCGAGAACGTGCATGCAGAACAATGGCGTCATCAGTTGAGCAAGAACTCCATCCGCTGTTAGTGCTGCCCTTTGGACAAGCAAGGTCATTTTTTCAAAAAGGGATACCCCATTTTATTTCTTCGTAAACATATATATATATATATGTTCATGAATGTTGTGACCGCCAGGAACTCACTCGCGGCACCAAGCGGCGAGCAGGAACCACGCATGAGCTGAACGTTGTATTGTTTAAGGAAATTACGATTACGCCACTGATGACGGAAAAACTGACAGTGCTGCAAATATATTCTAGCGTTAACAAGCCTGTCAACGCATCGTCCAAAGTTCGTTATGATATTTTGCACAGTATCAAGAACAGCTGTCGTGTGTAACGCGTAGTCGAAGGGGCGTGAAGCGTTGATCAATAAATATTGAAGCTCACCTCGCCAGAGAAGAAGCGATCGATGATATGAAAGGCCATGGAGTAGACATTCTCGTTTTCGTGTTGCTGCAGGTCTTCAATGCTGTCGACGCCGCCGCAGCTCTCGACTGCGCAACACATCGCTTCGAGCTCTCCTACCTTCTCCGATGCCTGGAGCAAGTTCGTGATGCCGTCCAAGCAAACCTGCAAAGGAAGGCAGCTCTGAAAGCGCGGTCGAAAACACTGGGCGGGCCATGTGTGGCCTGTTGCGGCCAAAAATCGCGTGATTGAAACAGAGTGGGTTGGTTATAAGACTTGACTGGATTGGTCGTGGTAAGTAGAGCTGGAAGAAAGAAAAACCCTGCCAAAGATCTGTCCATTACTTCGGTTAGCTAACTTATGGTCAAGTTACGCGATTTTATTCCTGTTCAGTCATACGCAGACCCGTTCAATCGTTCCGTCGTCAGGTAGACGTAAGATCATCGGTCATTACGCAGAGGTTTGTTGTCGAAGCAGCCTTTGACCACAAACCTGGAGTATCTTTGCTTCTTTGCTGTGAAGCATTTGGCACAAGGCATCGATGACGTTGTTGCTGGCAAGGTAGGCCAGCTGCTGGACGGAGGCGCCGGACGTGTAGTTGGTTACTGCCCAGCACGCTTCCTTCTGCGTCTTGTAGTCGGCCTGGAAAAGGTTATTCGTAGTTGGTCAACGACTGCTATCGACGCAAACGCGGGTTTGTCATGACAACCCGTTCGTCTTGCATCAACGCTTTGTTGAAAATGGCGAAGAAACTCGGGTTCTAGGAACTGTATGTGGCAACGATGGCTGATATCATNGTTTAAACTGGGTTGTCTCACAGTAACGTCACTTCCGCAGAAAAGGTGAAGCCGCGCGCGTTCCACTCCACGCAGTAACTTTGTTCTAGCCGCGCTATACGGGATGCGACAACCGATATTAACGGTCAGTCTTGGCCGCGTGGCTGACCTTGACACGACCTAATACAGCGTCTGCTGACGAAACAAAGAAAACCCGATAATGACGAAAGAAGACAATGTCTAATCGGATTCGAACGTAAGCATTCATGCTGTCTTTATGCGACAGCGTCAGGGCAGTTGGCTGCGACTGCTGGCTTGATAGACATAACAGCTGAAAGCGGCCATCACAAATATGCTAATGATTAGCAACTAATCATTACATTTTAAATATTGCACATCTGTGACGAGCACAAACCAAGATCTGCCACTGCACTAGTTGCTAATTGCTATAAAGCGCAAGTCGCTTTGTTAGCGTATTTGTGCAATACTTCATTCTAATTTCTCACTGCGTTTCAATTTTTTCAATGCTTGTGATGCTTCATCAAGGGATACGACGCCGGCAAGCGACAACCGTGCAAGCGTTTTTATACTCAAACAGAGGCCAACCTTTCTCAGTTGCTCCACAAGCGTAGGCACCAGCCCGGCGTCAATCACGGCCTGGATCTGGCTTTGCGTGCCAGCAGTGATGTTGCTCAGCGTCCACGCGGCTTCCTTCTGAATGGTTGTCTTGTGATGAACGAGCAGGCCGCTGAAATCCTTCAGCGCTCCGAGGTCGAGCATACGCTGCACGTAAACGGTTACTTTCAGGACAGAAAAAAACACTTCTGGAAAGGTTCCAGTAGCAAGGTAGACGAGTTGTAATGTTGCTGGACTGTTAATCAGCTCAGATAATTAACGCCAAAAATCAACTGATTCTAGACACGAGTTCGTTTCGTCAGACTGAACGGTCTTTAAAAAATCTACAGTGAAGTAGAAATGTAATNTATTTGTTAACGCAAAAAAGTAGGCTTGAAAACAATCAACAGCCAACGGCTTGCACCTTNGATAGAGAAGATTAGGGACGCATTGTGGCCAAACTCCGAAATCAAGGAATGCTGCTTCAGACATTTCGTATTGTTCCCTTTTAACAGCAGTGGCGCAGCACCCAAGTTGCACTTTGGGTACATCACTAACGCAAAGTATACCAAGCATGTCGGTGGAGGTGGTGGTGAAAAGACATAAACCTTAAAATGGAAGTTACTCCCGCATTTCACAAAACACTGACATAAAGTTTAAGATCTGGCACGCTCTGGGTCCTCCTCTGTTCAAAAACGCACCAATGAGACTCTTAGCCTGGCGAAGGATGATGTCATCAACTCAAAACATTGCTGAAATTTGCGACTGTGGTGCGGTTAAAGCGGCCGGTTAGAAAAAAATCTTGACCTTGTAGAATTGATTGTATCTGAAACTACTGTTACCATCGCGCATACTAAAATGGGGCAAAATAGCATGACTAGAGTAGTTTTTCTTGAAGGATAATATTAGGTACCCAGTATGGACCTGTACGGACCCGATTTTCAATTCTCGGGACTCCAATCGGGTCCCTAAAACACCTTTAAAAAACTGGACTCGATGGAAGACTTCAGCATTGGCGTTACCTGCCCTCATGCGTTAAGGGCACCTTCGCAAATACCAGTTTGTAAAAATCAGTTCAAGAATGGTAAGAGAAAGACGACGAGTCTTGACTGGAATGCTTTTCAGATGGAAGGGACAACCCCCGGCACCTACACCTGCAGTATGTTACATATTCATGGAACGACTGGCCTACTTGGGTTTGCAGGTCCGTTCCGGTCACGATGTTCCCACAGACTCGCAGCACCGGAGTGAGCAGAGTGGAGTCCGTCTTTGCGTTTAAAAGCTTCACCAGCTTCTCAACAACGCCTGTTTTCAAAACAAGCTCAATTCTGTCGTTCGGACCGTCTGTGACGTAACTGAGAGCCCAGCAGACGTCAGTTTTCACCTGCAACGAAGTCAGTAATTACGGGAAACAAACAGGAAATTTTATCCATGTTGAGGATAAACGTCGGTAAAAACTGTAACGAAACTTCCTTGCTTTTGAATTTTATGGAAAAAAAGTAGTGTCAGCAAAAACATCACAAAATCCACAACTTCAGCAAAAACAAATCACTAGCTTTTTTGCTCATCGTGCAGCTAGGCGTGTTTCAATTTTACCTGATTAAACATTGAACGAACTATCAAATAAACGCAAATTGACAAAAAATGCCTTTCCTCGGCATCACATGATTACGGTTGCGGAATCCAGGTATTGGTCAGGACTAATCACAAGAGAAATGAACCACTTGTTTGTTGAAAAAAAAGAACGAAGTTCCAAACCTGCATGTCATCAACATCAACAAGCCGTGCGATGGTGGGTAACAGCTGAACGATATACGGAAGAGCAGTGTGTGGGTTCTTATTGCGGCAGAGATTCGAAATGGTCCACGTCAGATTTTGCAGAAACGAACCCTAAATAAACTGAAGGGTTAACAGCTTTCACAACCCACGGGTTAAAGGAATTGAAGTTAAGAATCTCTGAAGAAGGCGTGTGCACGTGATGGAAAACGATGAACTCACATTGCCATCGACAGTGACAAGCTGTATGAGAGGCTTAACGATTCCTTTCTCCAGCACGTAATCTCTCATCGACGCTCCATCTCCAGCAATATTTCCCAGAGCCCACATTGACTAGGTTTAAATAACAAAATGTGAGGAAATTGGTTAAGGACAGTGAAAAACAGAGCACAAGGTGCGTGTCCTTGGAACAGGAAATCAACAAAGGGACCGAGTTCAAGGGGGACATGTTCCCCCAACTTTTGGAAAAGGGGACACACAATCTCTTTTGTACCCCAACATTTTATGATAAAAAATAATCTAGTTGTACAAATTTTGTGGTTGCATCGCTGTTGAAAACCTCCAGCATAAAACCAGACAATAAACAAGAGAAGTGGGTCAAGTACTATGCAACTGCCATAACACCGTGGGCGTAGCCAGGGGGCACTTGGGCAATGGCATCCAAAACATCATTTCCATAATTTGCCTCCAATTTTGTGCAAATTTTACAAAAAGGTCGTACTACGGTTGAGCGAACATATTGACATAACATTCATATCACACAAACTTTGTCTCCCCCAAAGAAAACTCGGTCCATGTCCATGCAATGAAGAACAAAGTTTACCATTCCACAAAGCCCAGGCATAAAACTTTGGAATATCAACCATTACATACTCCATGTAAGAATCATGAAGAGCTTCTCCAAACATGACTATCTAAAGTTTTTAGCTTCATTATGAAAACTGCAGCAAACGGAATACCTGCTCCACAACATTTCTGTGAGGGCTCGACAGCAGGTTTATCAACAGGGGAACAGCTCCAGCATGCACAACCGCCATTGTTTGCTCGCTGTTACCAGATGCAATGTTGGTCAAAGCCCATGCCGCCTCGAACTGCATGTTGGGGCTGAGAAAAGTAGAATACGACACTTTATTTACAGTTCACTATTAGCAATATAGTTGAAAGCATATTAAGTTTGAAACATAGGGTTGTGAGACGAAGTCAAAAACGACCTTTCAATCCGAAAAGGATGGTGGCTTCGTTTTTGCAGTCTTTTATTCTGTTAGCAGTTGGAAAATCTTACAGGCGTCTAAGTAACTGGTTGTAGATAGTTATAAAATGTTGCATACTTATCTCCACAACAAAAAACACAGATACAAATTGCAAAAATGACGTGTTGATACCTCAAAGCACAAATAGCGCTGCATTGATTCAAAATTTAAGTTTACTTGTTTTCCCATTTGAGGAATTCCACCAATTTGGAGACTATGCCGGATTGCACCATTTTGTTGATTGGAGGATGTCGCTCTCTGGACAATATTTTTC
>JGI24159J19872_10013919_pt1 | contig 10430 bp, 7 predicted proteins | sample Ectturendosymbi4_FD_19872 | JGI IMG/M metagenome (IMG submission 19872) | reverse complement strand
TGTTGGTGATGGTTCAGCTTTAAATTTCAACTGATAGGTGACCTTGGTCGACATGGGCAATCGGAAGTTTACAAGCAATACTCAAAGTACTATGAAACCGCCAGCAAAAAGCTTCTTCGCGTAAGTTTAGATGAATAGATTATATTTTTCTTATTTATGGTGTTAGATGGCATTTCCAAAGCAAATATCAAGCGGGTTTGTTTCTTTAAGGAACTTTAGCCACAACAACCGAACCCAAGGAAAAATGGAAAAGTCCCAGCAAGAGCTCAAAAGGACGAGGTTGAAAACCAGAAGATCTAACAATTTGGCAGAAATAGTCGTTGTATACGACGAAAGTATCAGCGGGCTAATCTGGGAGTACGAAGATGGTTTCAGAGTAACGAAAAAAGCAAAATTTACAAAAAATATAGAAGAGGTAAACAGTTTTATGTGGTTTTAAGTAAATATTAACATATTACCTAAATGGTGCTTCTTGATTTATTCATCATTAAAAATCAGTGCATGACGTTTCAATAATGTGTCTTTTTACCATCGTGACTCAGCTGATTGTGAAGACGTTGCGGAACTTTTATGTCGTCTCAACGCAGTAAGAAAAAAATTTTTTCGTTGGAAAAGGTTTCCAACCTTTCTGACATTGCTTTCCTCTCCACTGCAGTGAAAATAATTGTTTCTTTAGCAAACCTTGACAATTGGAAATTTTTGTGACGAACCTCGCATCCAGTTGTAAGTGCGGCTGGCGAAAGTGCGGCTAGCTTCACCTTGGTGAAAAATGTGCACAACTATAACTTGTGCTACTATATAGAAAAACGATTGTGCACTTCTGGTCAAGATCTCCCATAAACTCAACTGATTGTGGTCGGCAGTTGTAGCCATGGCATTCAAGACAAAGTGTGTTGGCAGTGCCTATTTTGCCTCAAGAGGCAACAGCACTGCTGGAGCGCTTTTACCTTACAAACAAAATTGTTTGAAATGGTCACATGAAAAGTTCAAACGCATGACCTTCTCACTTGATAACGACATCTGTAACGGCTTAGTTTGTTGTCATGGTTTCAGTGCTGGAAATCTACGTTAGTGGCTTCTTGTTTGTTTGCGTAAACTAAAGACTAACCTCAATCTAAATCCTAACTCTAATCCTAAACCCTAACCCTTGTCTTCTTGTGTGTATCATACTTGTCACATGAACATTTCAATCGTGTCTAACTAAAGGCAAAATAGCTGCAACTTTTGCCTTGTGAGGCAAAAGAGACACTACCAAATATTTTTGCTAATGTGCAGCTTAGTGGGCGGATTTGGATTGGATATTGCAGTCCATAATTTTAAATTTTCGGATACAGATCGGATAGGGAGTTTATGAGAATATTTTGGATCCAATCCAATTTCAAAACTTCAATCTTTGTATACCACTGCATCAGATATAGGCCGTCAATTTGATGGGCTGTATCTCATGAGGTGCTATTGACGTCATAATCAAGTGGTGTGCGACCTCCTTCAATCGATGACACCACCAGTGACGTCATCATCCGGGAAGAAGATGGGGAGGGCGAATTGTACATTAGACCTGTATTTCTTCACTAGAATAGACCCACAGGTCACATGGCATTGTTTGGAGGCTACATCACATGCCCTTTTCTTCAACCTGGTAACATCTTCATCATTTACTTTTTTGTTTGTTTATTTTCTAGCATGAAATTTGAAATGCACAATGTATGCAGACCATACGAAACTTATGTTTGTTTGTTGTTTGTCTTCAACATTTCTAATCTGTTATAATACTAATAGTTTATTTGCAGGCTTGTGGTCTATACAGACGTGATCATTGATACAAGAGCACAAAAAATGGTTAGCCATACAATAGCACATAACACAATCAGTTTTGCACATGACCAACACAGAGAGGAGCAGAACACTTCATCATCACCACAACTGTGTTGTCATTCACAAGAGCACATATATTTCTGTTTCTAAATTATAAGCTAAACTAGTCAGTTTCAACTTCAGTATTTTTGTGATAGAAATGCATGCAAATAATGTAAGTTCATTTGAAATACTCCAACGAATGTTGTTACAGATTTAAGTTGTTTGTGAATATTGTGACTGACTTGGATTTGCAGGAAGTGAATTAATGGAAAAAACAAACATTTGTCAATCTCCCTTAGAGTTTTTGGCGAAAGACTCTGATGTAGCTATTATCTTGATTGTGATGAACCAAGCTGAGAGTTTTTCAGGAAAGTTGCCTGAATCTGCTAAAGCTCGTCTTCAATTGCTGTGGGACAAGGCCATTTACAAAGCTAGCATTGATGGAGGAACTAATTTTCTGCACAGTCTAAATGAGGAGATTACCACCTTTGAAGAAAAATTTGTTCCTGATCTTATATCTGGTGATTTTGACTCAATTTATCCTGAGTTGCTCAACATATATAAGGAATTTGGTTCAGAAATCATTGCTACTCCAGATCAAAATCACACTGACTTCACAAAATGCTTGCATATTTTGAAGCAGAAGTTTGAAAACGGGCTCATTCCACAGGTTTCAAATATCATTGTGGTTACTCCAGAATTCTCAGAGAGATTAGATCACATATGGGCAAACATAAACACAATATACCAAGCATCATCATTATTGCCAGAAATAAAAAATTTTGGTCTTTTGTCTGAGAAAACATACACCTTCATAGTTTCCTCAGGACGTTCAAACATTCAGTTGAATGATGCTGTCTCGACTGAAATTGCCCTTCTGGCAGTTGGGCATCCTTCAACTGTGACTACTTCTGGTTTTACGAAAAATTTAAACAACTATGAGCTCACATTTGGTCATGCCATGCAAAAGTTTGTTTTGAATCCTCATTCAAGCAAATCCGTGTGCATAACAACCACCAAACCTTTGTTGATGTTTTTGAGTGTTAATTTATGAGAAAATCACCATGTTAAATACGTCTTAACAAGAGAAAAACTGTAAATGGTGAGAATTATGACTTGCACTTGCTTTGTCTTAATACGCTAAACTTTCAGTGTGTCGATGCATGCTGGCTACTATGAATTATCATTTTTATTGTGGGTGGTTGAGCTTTGCTTAGCTTGTGATCAGTGCCAAATTTATTATGTTATTCACTTATAGAATATAGAAGTTAATACCGCCCACTTCACTCTTCTCATAATGAAGCACAAACATGCTTTTGACTTGTTTGTATTGATTTATTTATATAGTGCACCAGATTATTTGTGATAGGCAAGGTCATTGTCCCACTGTTAAGTTATTCAGTACAGTGAACATATCAGTAGGCCTATTGTACAATTAAACATTGTTAAATGTGACTTTCGCCTCATTAAACAGGTTAACAACATTATTATAAACCAGGAATGTGGTGAGAGCACTCACAATTGCAAGACAGTCAAAATTTCAAGAAAATCACCATTCCTCAATGTAATTTCTATGTACTTGCCAGGGTTATGTGACTTTTGCAAGACATACATTTTTCAACTCTTTCACTGTTTTGCTTGTCATCACATTCATTGTGTTTCTACTATATCGTCTAAATCTGTACCGTTGCATTGGTTAGCTAATGCTGATCTGTAGTGGATTGACAAGGAACAAACAAACTAGCTTCAGTGTACCAACCAATTGTTTTTCAAGAATTTTTTCTTGGCAAGTTCATTGTAGGCAAGTCTTCTGAGTTCATTCCTTTTTCTGTTATCTTGAATCATCAAATATTTATATAATATATGTAGAAAAATTGTTGAAATAATGACCTGGAATTGGGATCTGTGACTATGTTATAGCAATTGACCATGGAAAGAGAAAGAATTTCAGTGACAACCTAGTTTCCTTTTGAGAATCTTCTAGCAAAGTTAGGGAATGAAGCAATATACATGTATTCTGAAAATACTGTAATACAGCAAACTTTTTAGTTGAACTTTGATTGAAATGCCTAACTGCCAAATAGCTTACAATACTGAAGAACTACTTCTACAGAACTTTGAAAAAGAATCAAAAGGTCATTTGACATATAATCAGAAGTATTGCATCATCCAAGTTTGAGAACATTTGTTTGATTCTGTTTTAGTTATTTGTACTGCTAGCACTAAATCATAGGTAGATCCAGGAGGGGCTAAGGGGACTGAACCCCCCTATTAAATTTTTTAGATATGATTTTTGATTGATGGTTCCAGACACAGAAACGTCCATTGGAGTGATTTTTTTGGATAGCCTTTAAATAAACCATTTCTTGCACAAGGATAGAGACAAAAATATTAAATGCAAAGCTTGTTTTACTGAACTTGGGCAGTCTGAAAGTGTTTATTTCACTAAAAATCGAACTTCTAATAAGCAAGTTTTTATCAAAAAATATCGCCCCAATGTCACATAAACCGCACGTAAGTATTTAAACTCTTGCTTAATTTGGGTAGGATTGGGCTTGTGGAAAAAATTTGAATAAGCAGCAGACTGTGGACAAAAGTTGAATAAGCAGCAGACTATACTATTGTTTTCTACAAGCTTTCATGAATGAGTGCAGCTCATTTTATTAGTTAACGAAGACATCAAAATTATGCTACAACAAACTTACAATGCAGTTAACTACAAGCTAGGTTAGAGCGCTCAGTGACAGCATAAATTCCACAACAGCAAACTTAACTGTAAAATGTAGCCTACATGCCAGATAGGCTAAAAGTGAAGTGTGCTAGATTAGCTGTAGGCTATGCAAAAGATGACTGCAGATCAGACCTGCCAGAAACAATTTTTGGACAAAAGTTCAGCTCAGCACGAAATCAGAAGCTTTTTTTCGATCTATATTCTGCTGTCTCTACAAAATGTTTTCAACCTACTGTACAATATTTCTAAAATTGCGTTACCGCGATATAGTCACGTTTCCTACAAAAAATGGAATGGATGAGCAGAAGATGGTCATTGACTTGCTACAAACTTCACAGCTCCCGCTGTGATGTGGAAAAACATTTTCTGATCATTTTCAATACCCTTTGGATGCAATAAACACCTTCTAGGGCAAAGTGCCAACATTCACTGCTTCGCGTTTTTTGCAGTGTTGCCAGTTTGGCTTGTTTGAGGCCAAATTCATTATTTTTGGCTTTTTTCAGCATCTTTGGCTTTTTTCATTTTTGAAAAAGGTCAAATGAAATTTGTTTTTTTTGGCCAATCAGATTTTTTATGCCAATTTGGCAGATTTTAAGATGATTTTATCAGATTTCTGGGCACTTGCAGATTTCTAGACACTGTTTATGGACAAAGAATGATACAATTTTATTGGAAACTCTGCACGAGAATTTATAATTTTTTGTTTTGTTTTTCCATGCATTGTTAGATTTACAGTTTCAGGTTACTTTTCCGCACGACCAAAATTATTAGAGTGACTAGTGAGCTTTATTCTTTTCATATATAAAATATGTATGTATTGCCTTAGGCGTTTGAGTGTTTCAAAGGTGTCGCCATTGTGTATTAATCTTGTTTGCTTTTTTTGGTGCTATTTGGCTCTTTTCATGGGTTGATCTGGCCTTCTTTGCATGTGACTACCTGGCAACCTTGTTTTTTAGTGATGTTTGTCTCTACGCGCACCTAGTGGTGTAGCCAGCCCACAAATTTGGGGCGGACAAATCTTTTGACTTTAAGCGAGCAACAGTATTTTGTTTTCGACACCACCTCTCAAAGCACAAAATGACAAGAAACGCTAGCAATTTGGGAGAAATAGTCATTTTGGCCCCCCTGCCTACACCTATGCTCGTACCCATGCGTTTTTTTCGGGGAGGAGAGTTGTGTTTCTTTTCGAAATAACTACCTTTTTTCGACCTTCAGCTTCTTTTCTATGGTCAAATGGCCTGGATAACCAATAGCATTTTAAAAATAGTTTGCGATTGATACTTTGCCACTGATTGGCGGGAATTTTTGTAAAGAAATTTTGCCATTTTGGGTGGACAATCGCGACGTGTAACAAAAATCGGAAAATTTTCCGAAAATAAACCAATTTTCAAGTCCGAACGACATGGACTTCTATTCCATGCACGTCTGCGGTTTTCGAAAACAGTACGGCATGGGTCTTGTACAGACTGCCAACAAATGTTACTGCCAGCATTTCGTTTTTTTCGTGCATGTTTTGTGTCACTTTTATGTCTGCCTCTCGTGGTTTTTCGGTGCGGACCCGTGTTTGTTTTACTATAAAATTTTTTTTTCAATAATCAACAAGTTACTTTGAGGTTAGATGAGTTTGAGAATAATTTCTGAATTGGTGCGAAGGCCGCAGCACCAAGGCCGCTTCTGCTTCGGAAATGTTATAGTAAGCCTAGGTAATGGTGATAATGCGATTGGTCAAAAAGTCTATGGGTACTACTACTATTAACCATGTTTGTTAAAAAAGTAACTTGAGCAGTTGGGTTTTCACTGCTATGCAGTCAGTACACATCCGGATTAATTTGTCCCTGAGCCCCCCTAAAAAAATTCCTGGATCCGCCTATGCAAATAATGTAATAATTTTCATAACCTGCTGCCCTCAGCTCTTACCTAGAAAGCGTAAGTGGGAAAATACCTGATTTTTTACGATGACCCACAAGTTTTATTTTAAAAAGTATGTATTGTGCTGTAGGTGTTGCGTGTACAATCATGTTTGCAAACATCGACAGTTTCCGACCGGTTTGCATAACATTTGTATAAACTCCATTGATAATAGTTGAGCACAAATCTCCTGCACATTACTCATGCCAATGAGGTAAGATAAAGTTGCGTTGTGTAGCTGTCTATCGAAAGGCATCTTTTCCCGGCTAAGAATCCGATTTCGTCGTGTAGTTTTCAAAAACGAGTCCATTGAAGACTGTATGGGTGGCTTTCACTTTCGACGCTTTGTCTATCGTCTTACCCGCCACCAGTTTTGTTTTCCTTGGCGAAATATATCTCGCCATAGCACATGCGACACAACCACGGTGAACGAGTCTTAGCCATACGAATCAATCCAGCCACACAAGGCACAAAATTGATTGGCAAAATTCTTTATTCCGTTCCACGACATGCTGGCCGTCAGAAATCAACAATTTGCGTTATTCTGTCTAAATTAAGGAGCATTCGCGATGATTTACTGGTTGGGGTAAAGCGTAGCTTAAACAGTCTAAAACACCGGACACCTTTCACCGCTTTAGACACATTTCGCTGCTGCACGTACTCAGAGTTGTAAAAAGAGGCTTGTCCAAAAGGTTCCCATTATGGCCTTTGACACAATAACGTTCTAGCTACATTTTGGCCAAGCGTTACCTTCTCTAGATGAAACGGATAAATCCTTCATATGACAAAACTTTTATTCAACTGGTCATCGATGTGCAAAACGCATTGCATTACCACATTGTACATGCCTGGTTGGGTTGCGAGCCTGTTTCGCAACAAATCACATTCAGCTTCATCTAAACACGCGGAGCGAAAATATTCCTAGTAGTCACTCGGAGCAGGTCGTCACTGCAGATAGTAAAACGTTTTTTCGTCGATTGTAGTTGAGTCAAAATACAAAAAGCGCCTGTAAATCGGAATGTGTTGTTCATCGTTCCAAATGCCACAGCCATGGCAGATGTTGCACAAATGTGATGCAAACGTGAAGCACTTTCAGATGTAAGAGCTTTCGCCAGAAGCGTCTATTCGTATTTTTTTCAGAAGGTCATGTTGCCGACGGGTTGGCGGTAGTGCTGCCCAGCTGCTGGTTCGCTTGCTGGGCCGCAACGGTGTTGGGGTTTAAAAGAGCAGATGAAAATCCGAGACCGACGCCCCTCTGCAAAATTCAAAGACGTATGAGGTAGCAAGGCTCTTTCTGCAGCACTGATGAACTCTAACGAGATAAATGCAACCGCACGTTGGCCAGACCACGTCATTGGGCAACGCATTGTGCACCACCACTAGTTTGAATTACGGCTACTGCGTTTGGTTGCCACTGACTATCTTTATTCCGCACGCTAAGGTGGCAAAAGGTCACACCAAGCAGGGTCGATACTGCATCGTTCCATGTGCGTCTTTTTGACGAACTTTACTAAGGTGATCGCTTTTTTGACGAACTTTACTCAGGCGATCGCTTTTTGTAGGGCCAAACTAAAGAGGTCTGATGATGACCCAATGCATACCCGCTGTCAGGAATGATTTGCACAAGATTTATGTAGTTTCCTTCCAGCAAAATAAAGGCAAAATTAAGCAATCCAAAAAGGTTGAAGAAGCCATTTGATATAGCACAAACAGTTTTTCAACCGGCAACAATATCCAAATTTCTGCTGATGCAGCTTTAACATTTCGACAATCTAAAAAATTTCGTGCGGGAAACTAATCCTTTCGACAATACTGTAGTTTGTTTCCATGTATAGTAACCGAATTTTTCATCCATCCTTTTTAAGCAGTGTTCGGAAGGTGGACAAAACAAACATTTTTGATCGTTGAAACCCCGACCGTAATTTTCTAAAAATTAATTCATATTTTACACTTTGAACTTCAGTCACATGACGCATTCATGTTTCTTATGAGAACGTGCACAATAGACTTCACCAATCAGCTATAAAAAATGTTGTGGTGACTGATTTTTGAACTGATGCTTCAATCCCGCTTGTTTCTCACACCTCAGCTTAACGAACCCAATCCTCTACCGGTCCTAACGGAATGGGTATCAACTCAGAGAAACAACTAGCTGTGTACAGCGTAAGCGCCGGTTTAAATTAGATAGAAATAACACAAATTTAAAAGATACAAGTAGTAACCGAGATAATGATAAATGTGCATCAAAACGCCATTAGCAAAATGTAGTAGAAAGCAGAAAAGTTAAATGAGAGCTAGCAATATGTCAAATGCTAACTTTGAAACCTGTGTAAGTTTAATGTCATACGTCTAGCATATGCATTTATACCTGTGTATGCGTTGAGATTCTGGCTTGTTCGTACTGCATATCTAGGTTGGAAAACAATTCCTGCTGCTTCTTTAACGTTTCTTCTGCTAAGCGATTGGATCCGTCAGACTTTGACTGTAGAGAACATCATGAAAATTATGTTCCAGACGATGACGCAGCATCATTCACAAACCTTACAGCAATTATCAAACAGCAGTTTCCGCTTAATGCGCCACTCACTAAACGTTTGCGACGCTTGATGAAAGCATTATACAATGAAGTGGTTGCTCGTCGGCAAAAATCGCGTTAGGCCGCTTTTCTAAATGGGTATCAGCCGATTGTTTCACAACAGGGGCTGGCGATGCCTGGTCAGCAGTCCAAACTAACTACTGTAGGTGGTTTGCGTCGTTATGGAAGCTAGATGAAATGTTGCATATCACAGTTAGGCTTGAGCTGATGAACCCAGTTTTCTGTGGGGTGGGTCGTACAGTCAAACTTACAACAGATTATATTAAATGCAACGTAACACTTCAAGCGACATTCAACATGTCACAATGGTTCAACAGTCATTTTCTGCCAACAGCCAGATTGCTACACCGCGTGACACAATCAACTCAATAGCAGGATTCCGGAGTCGGAGGTTTTTGAGTTGAGTCGGATGTCTAAGAACGCTAGGAGTCGGAATCAGATTTTTTTATCCGACTCCGGAAATCCACAGAATATATTTTTATGATCAGTAAATATTTTTTTAATAGATCAATGCAAAGCCCTACGTCATGTATCTAGCGACAATGGCAAAATGCTTATTTCTAAAATAATTTTAAACTTCATTCACGTTATGTTGAGGAGTCGAAAAATTCGGAAGCTCGGAGTCGGACAATTTACCTCCGACTCCGCAACCCTGGTCAATAGTCGAGCAGAAATCACTGTGTTAAGTTTGTCACGTTCAGAATGTTCAAATCTGTCGCAAAACAAAAATTCAAACAGATTTATAAAGTGAAGGGATTTGAATTCAGGCTACACATCCGCAAATTGCAATGCTGCAAAAGTCAAGAGCGTATGAGAGCTTCGCGTAATACGCACTGAACAAGTTATAAAAATGTTTTTGTCGTCATTTTTCCGACGTCGGCGAGAACGACTAAACAACGCTTCGGCAATCAAACAACGCGACACCAACACATGACGTCAAAGTCAAGCCATAACCGTTGCGGTTTCTGTTTCCGCGTTGCCTTTCCTTCATAGCTACAGCGTTCCGCACATACCTGGTCAGTTTGTTTTATTCCCATAAGCTTCGCGAACTTTTCATCAGTTTTGTTGTCTCCAAGCGACATCTTGCTCCACAAGCTCTCTTTGCTGTTATCTTTGTTGGATGCCGCGTCACCGCTGTCCTGCATTTACAACGAATATAACGTCCCTGAAACTCCAGACGAACGCTTCCGCTACAAGCGATATAGGTTGCTCCCAGTGGCGGCTCGTGGTGAGAATGCCCCGGAGAGCTGCGAAATTTCATCTCTGGTTGAACATACAGGATTGTCGCCCTGCCCCTGGCTGTTTATAATGACGTTTCCAGTCACTCCAGCAGTCCTA
>JGI24159J19872_10013918_pt1 | contig 10430 bp, 5 predicted proteins | sample Ectturendosymbi4_FD_19872 | JGI IMG/M metagenome (IMG submission 19872) | reverse complement strand
AAGTACCAACAATGACATAAGCACTTTTTTCAAAACAGTACATTTGCTTCCGAAAGACCTTAGGTTCGAACATAGGGGCGGCAAACTTATTTCTTGCGCCAGGTGCCATCTAACATTGTTACGCCCCTGCACAATGCACATCACGATTGTCTAGCCAAAATGGCGAAACTTGTTTACAAGAATACCTGCCCATCAGTGGCAAACTATCTATCACAAAATATTTACAACAAAATGCTGTTGATTACAGAAGTCATTTGACCATAGAAAATGACTTGAAGATCGGAAAAAGGTATATTATTTCGAAAACAAGCATAACTTCCCTCCCCCCTAAAAAAACGCTTGGGGTACGCGCAGAGACAAACATACCAAAAAACTCGAAAGCAATGCTGGCAGTTTGTCCTGGAAGTTGTTTATTGCATCACAAGGGCATTGAAAATGATTAGACAATATTTTCCACGTCACAGCGGGAAAGTGAAGTTTGCAGTGAGCCAACGACCAAATTCTTATCCATTCAATTTTTTGTACGAAACGCGACTATATCGCAAACAAAGTGGCCTAATTAACTTCAAAATATTCATGGATGAAATATGCATGCACTTTCATCAATCATACAAAAACTAAATGCAATTACAAATTTATTTGGAAGACTATAGGCTAGGCTTGGAATTCTAAATATTAGCTAGAGTTTTGGGGCCAAGATGGGCTGCCTGCAGCCTGCGACTGCTGTACGACATGCTTATCCATCTTTGTGCAATTATTTATTTGTGGAGAACAGTGGCGGATCCAGACCAGGCGTTTGGGGGGGGGCAGTCAAATTGGGGGGCGTCAAAAGGGTCTTCACTTGCTTAAATACCAAAGGTTATCTTCGACGATTGTTGTGTGTCACAAAAATGAGCTTACCTTTTGTAGGCCAAAAAGTGGCTATTTTTGTTCGTCGAACTATGCGATTTTTCAGGAAATAACCACAGTTTGAAAGCGCTATATATATTTAATTCAGAAAACGTTTGAAACAGGTCCCAGACATTGTGCCTCGTTTTTCACAAGCTACACAGATCTCGTATATCTACAAAGTGTATTTAAAAGGTATAAAAGCATGCTGCGCGCAAGGGTTTGCCACTGTTTTGGCTATCCATAGCGAAATCAGTGAAGAACAGTGTCTGAAACGCATTCCCGACCTGGTTAGAAGCAGAACGGTTCTTGTTAGTCTTGGAAGTGGCAACACATGTCCAACGATGACTCAAACAAAAAACTAAATGACGATCACGTTTTCAAGCGAAGCTTGTGCATTTACTTATACATGAAAGACTTATTTATTGCTGATGCGACAATTCAAAAACAACACGTGAACGAAAGGCATTTGTGAGGTGATTATGAAGCGGAATTTCCCGGTTGAGTGCTCCGCTGCAAGGTGTGATTTATTAAGCGTGATTTTCGGAAGTTATTTAGTGACGTCGAGATTCGAACCGTCAATTTTTATATTGAGGAAGTCGTTAGTGACGTCACAATTTTTGTCTATGCCGTAACCGATTTGCCCAAAGAAGCGCTTCCGCCGTCACTTCAGATCGAGGCATTTTAACTTTCGACTTTTTTCTTAGGTACTTTCCACTGGTACTGTCCCTTTGGACTTTATCGATTTCATGTAGTGGCACTCGCGTGACCACTACAACTACTCCCATTTGTAGCTTTGCTGGCTATCGTAAAAACCGATCTCATAAACGCGCGATAGATTTACACTGGGCCTTAAAGCATATTGCCCTAAAATACATTTAACGCCACCTAAATAGGTAGATTTTCAATCAAGTCTTCAAATACCGTTTCACATTTTTTCGACATTGGATTGCTGATGTGAAGAAAAAAACATTAATCCCGCTAGACCAGGTGATTAAAAAAAATTGTGACACTTTTCAACAGAAGTGGAAGCAAGCGGGATGAGCCCCCCAAATTCACAATCAATACCTCCAAAGTCAAGCTCTAGTCTCCCCATGAAATCAGTTTTCAATTATCTGTATACTATTACAAAGCCCTCGAAGAAGCTCAAAGCCACCCCCAATCAGTGGCGTGCAGAGGTTTGGTGATGTCTGGGGCGACTGCTTGATCGAATGCCCCCCTACCAAATTCTAGTACTGAGCAGTGGCGTATGGTGGTCATTGTCACTGGATATACGCTGTTTGTGACGTCACCATACGACGTCCTCTTCAGGTTCGCAACCAACGTTTCGGCGAAATTATTGACACATTATGCATATTTAGCGATGCCGGAGCAGTGGTAGGGCAGGAGGAGCAGTAAATCAGTTTAGGGCAATGGAAACTTACAAAAAAACAAAAAAGATTTTACCTATTATGTTTGTTTGTGTTCATCAACAATGTTGACCTCATAAGTAATAACGGAAATTATAGAAAATCATTCTGAATTTTCTGAGTGCCTGAAAAAGCTATAATAAATTTGTTTCAAGTCGATCTTGATAAACTACGAAATTACCTATGATACTGTTATGAAAAGCAGTGTTGTTGGAGGTTCAAAGGGTGCAAGCGCACCCCCAAAAGTTTTGATTTGTTGAATCTGGACAAAATCCCTGAAAATCCGGGGGAAAATGGCGCTCAACGTTGCTTGACTTCAAAAAATGGCGCCCAAGATTTGCAGAAGAACACATGAAGACCTTTTTTGGAAGTCAAACCAAAAAAGGTGTTAATGATCTCTGTGGGAGAATATTTGTAGGCAAAAGTTGCACAGAAACTTTTCGGGGAAGTTTGGGGAAATTAGGGCAAAATCCTTCGCACCCCAAAATTTTGCCTGCTCCTACACTTATGATGAAAAGGCACCTCCGCCCTCGTTGCCGCGTTTTTGAAAGGACAGAGGGATAAATGTCCTCGCCATGCCTCCATTCTCCGGCGTCCATGTTCATATTAACCTACACGCACTCTCTTTACTCGTTGTTGTAGGCTACAACTTGCCACTGTAATGAACATAAATTATCAGCGGTATCCTAAGACAGAGCAGTCCATAACTGCAAAAATATCCGGCGACACGTTAAAACAGGGGAGCAGAACACACTCCGTGCTACGTCAGCGCAGTTCACAACTGCAAAAATACAAGGCTGCGCGAATGTCTCGTCGAATAGCAGTCGATCAGAAGGTATGTGGCTGGGATGGCGGACACCCAGAGTTGACAGTTTAAAATTTGTAAACTACACAAGAATTGAGAATGCGCATAAAGTACGCAAGAACAATTTCATTTTTTATTATGTGGCTTGGCTGTTATATGTACAATTACTACGGAGAAAGAACAGACACGGGCTTGTGTGCCATTATGATCAATCCGCCTGAACTGCCAAATAATGACGAAGCTCGAAACGAAACACATATTGTAAGAACAGTGTGCGACGAAACGGGAAACTAGTGATGCATCATGAAAGGAACTAAATCAAGCACGTTCAAATTGGAAAGTTTTGAAATTTGTCTCAGAAATTCAATTAAACGTCCATAATTATCAAGCAGATAAGTTAGTTCTTCTGGCGATTTGTATTATTAGCCGACGTTTCGCCCACCTGTTCAAGCGGGCTTCCTCAGAGCAATGTTTTTTAACCACGTATAACATGCAACTTACTAATACAAGAAACAATGAGCAGCATGACGTACAAAGACAAAAAACGCAAAACTGACCATCACGTTATAGGAATGCTGAATGGATTTAATATATACCGGAATGGATTTAATATGCTGAAATGGATTTAATATGCTGAAATGGATTTAATATGCTGAAATGGATTTAATGCTGAATGGATTTAATATGCTGAATGGATTTAATATATTTATTTAATATATAACAGCCAAGCTACATAATAACCAAAGCGAAACTGAGATTTGTAAGGTGACCAGTCCATAATTATCTTCTGTGTTGATGTAATTGGACCCAATCAAAAAATCACCCGTTTTGTTTTAAAGCTCACTTAAGCAAACAATAAAACTCACCAAAATCCTGCTCTTTACTCTTCATTTGAAAAATGTACTATTGAGTAAAAAGTAAAACAAGCAGTACACTTGTACAATTAAATGCAAATTTTTTTAATGAAACAAAACGAACAGCAACTAAATTTGAAGGACTTGAAATCAAGAGAAGAATAATTGGAACAGTTTGAGAGAATTCTGCTGGTTATCTTCTTCAGCTCTGTAAAATCGGTATATTTTAATCAATTTTTCTGCCTTCTCTGCATGCAAGGTGTTTCTGATGTTGGACCATACCAAGCTATATATTGAAAAATTACATTGTATAGATGGTGAACTAGCAGGACATGCACATAAACTTGACGTAAAGCTGCCGAGTTTGTGTGGGGGCTTTCTCTGTTGGCTGTGCGCATTCGTGCCAACTCTTACCACTTTGGAGTGATCTGACTAACAACACTTTGTGAAAACAAAGATAGGGTACATTTTTTACCCTCAAATTAGAATGCCATAATAGCCATAACAAGTTATTATTGTGTGATTCCGCAAATGCCAATATTGTTTGGTGCAATAAATACAATTCAGAATAGGGTTTTTGCATTTTTTTCAAAAGATTACAAACCTGTTTCTTTTCAAAAAACCCAAAGAAGTGGATTAAAGAAAAACAGGAGGGTTGGATTAAAAAAAAACGGCCACGTGTGGCAGCGCGGTGGCTGCTACATGCGACGCGCTAAGCATAACATCCCTAGTAGCACGAAAGCTACTGGGAGTTTTCTTTAGCCTAGTGCGNAAGTGCGCAGGCAAGCCGCTTCTTCAATGGTGAAGATAAGGGGCACGGCGTGGTAGGGAGTTCGAAACTGCGTCGTGCGCAAAAGCTTAAGGTCCTCGTACGAGGCTTCGCCTGTGAGAGCACTCGGAGCGCGGCTTCCGCTTAAGAGAGAAGGGGAATGATGTAGCAGCGCAGTGGCTGCTACATGCGAAGCGCTAAGCATAACATCCCCAGTAGCACGAAAGCTACTGGGAGCTTCCTTTAGCCTAGTGCGTAAGTGCGCATGCAAGCCGCTTCTTCACACGTCTCTATCAGTTTCATTGGGCGTGCGCCGCATACCTAGAGTAAAAACCCTGGTAATGAAGAATCTGAGAATTGCTAGCATTTGAATAGGTAAAAATATAGTGTTGACAACAAAACAAGTTTCGAAAAATTAAATCCATTCAGCATACATTAATAAACTTACAATAGGAAAAATCCTCTAGTTACAGCATTCAAATTTTCGTTATTTCACTCTTTGGATGCCCACCTGGCTTGGATGCCCGGGGCCGCCGACCCGTTCGCCCCCCCCCTCTGCCAGGTTGTCGATGGTAACTTCATGTGTGACAACAAAGCTGATGTCCCGCTGGTATCAGTGGACATATTGGCGAAACCAACGCGAAACTGACATTTATAAGGTGACCAGCGCTCACTGACTCGAGTCACGCTATCACTGCCTTTGACACACGACACGTTAATGGTAGTTGACACTTCAACGACTTCATGTTAGTCACAACTGGCAACAAATTCAAAGGAAATCTCTGTTTCAGAGTGTGAGGTATCAAACCAGAAAGATTAACAGCTACACAGCACAAGCGACTTATTAGCACTAGCCTACACGTAATGATGAACTTTGCTAAATGTTGCTGCCAGGAGTAGGTATTACTGTACTATAACATAACAATTGTAAGTCAAGAAATGGACTGGATCAGTGACAGTCATACCAATTCCGTAATTATAAATCTATGATAACATGAGATGTAACAGAGCACACTTGTATAACTTGTCATAGTCAAGGCTCAAGATTCAAACAAGCACGATGCACACACAATGTCGACGACGTGAGAAATTCCAGTGAAACAAACTGCACAGGTAGTGCAATAACGTGCAGTACCGAAAGAGAACTGAAAGTTGCGAAGAAGTTCAAAACAGTATTACAAAATCGAAATCCGGTTTAGCAAAAATTATAAAACTCAGCGATTAACATAAACATAAAAGAAAACTGTACCAATAGACTTAAGAAGACGAACACTATACATAACTTACTATTCCTTGCAATTTAATGGATAAATAGCTGTAAAACATTTGATGTTATATTTCGTCTGGATTTGTAAGGGCTAACTGCCAATATTGTTCGGGAGGGATCCAAAATGGGAGCAGAGGTTGACCCATGCAAGCAGTGACTTGACTACAAATCTCCACAATGCAGATAAATTTTCTATTAATGCACAGTACATTACTTCCAACATGTCAAATCCCAGTTATCACTATAGGTCGGTTTGGTTCACTGTTACATCTTCATAGTCTGCGTGGTTGACCATTGTTTTATCTCACATGTCTTGTGCTTTTGCCCACATGATGTATGATGTTGGTAGACCATTCTCATGTTTGCTGCATGGTTTCTATATTCACGAACTGCATTGCCACTTACATATCTTGCATATGCACTAACACTATCGTTAGGTGTGTAATGCTCGTTGCTCCCACCGAGTGTCACACTTTAATGACATATGACAATGCTGGTGTTGGTTAGAAAACACGTTTCAATCAATTCCATTTTGTTTGACCACAAGCATCACTGCAGAAATTTTGATAGCTCCGTTAAAATTTTTGATTGGCTCCTAGACAGACCTTAACGTTGCCCCCGGATCCGGGTCCTGCTGCTGGTAGAACATAAATATTTGATTCTGGCTATGATTGGAAACCTAAATTGCATCAACGGTCGTCGATATTCAAGTAATTAGTCTCCACAAAGTTGACAAAAGCGAATCAACCGAGCAATAGTTTTTGTAGGAAATTAATTTCATGTAACACTACACATCCTCAGTCCTAAAATCAGCAAGCAATTTTTACGGATGAAACGTTGAAAACCTGAGAAACAGCAGAGAAAACAACAAATTGAAGACTAAACAAAAATCGGAACACAAGCTACGGTAATTACAGACTGATAAACAGTATCCTCAGTCAGTAAAAGCAATTATTTGGGAACGACGTATTTTCCAGTTTTCTACTTACCGCAGATTGTGTTTTGATTAATTCAATTTGGTCTTCAGTTCATTTTCTTTCCCTACTCTTGCTTTAACCTTTCAACGCTTCACCCGCAAGCATTGCTTGCAGATTTTGGACTTAGGTTTCGTTGTGTTGCGTGAAATAGATTTCTTTAAAAATATTGCTCGATTGAATCGCTTGTATCACTATTGTGGAGACTCCCAGGGTTAATTGAATACAAATATGTGTAAGTTTGAATCATAGCAAAAAGAAAGATGAGCCTAGTCAGCTGATTCCTCGAGAGCTTACAGCAAACCTGGAGCTTTAGTTGTCCATCGTCAATACCGTATTTGTTCGATTGTTAGCCGCCCTTAATTGCAGGCTGATCTTGATTGTAAGCCGAAGCGAAGTATTGTTCAAACATTAATGTACGGCGCACTTGACTGTACGCCGCACTTGAACATACGTTTCTCTGAGATATACTTTAGTGTATGGCACGTTTCGCCTTTGATTAGCAACCCTGATATTGATGCTTGACCGCTACAGCTCCCTTCCGTTCATCATAATGCCTCATGAGACCGAGCAAGCACGTGTGCAGGTGATGCTGAAGGGAGGGAAGACAATGCGAAAAGAGAGTATGGTCAACAAAACATGGCCACGAAAAGGCTAGTCGTCAGCTACACCTTTCGATAAGCTAAAAAAATGTTAGCCGTTCTCGATTGTAAGCCGCCCTTGACTGTCAGCCGCACGATGTGATAAAAAAAAACTTCACAAGACGCGGCTTACAATCGAACAAATACGGTAATAATTTTTTACAACACAACTTAATAATCACCTTGATGCAAACTACAACATTGTGGGAATGCACATAAAAAATTCAGAACTAAAATTGTAATTTTTGCAAGGAAGAAAGCAAGCTTCGAATTTGTGTTTATGTCTGTCTTAGTGTGTTCAATGTTGTACATACGTGACTGACACTTCAAATATGAAGATTTGTTACGTTTTTGTCTAATAGAGACATGTCAAATTGTGAACGCAATCATCTAAGAAGATAAAAGAAGATAAATTTGCTTATCAAGAAATGTGGGAATACATTAAAGGCGCAGCATGTTTTTATAAATAATGAATATAAACTAAAAACTATTACCTCTAGCCTATGTCGTTATCGAAAAGACTCGAAAACAAGCAAAACAGGCAAATTTGTTCATCAACTTGAAAGCAAGTGCATTTTTGGCATTAGAAATAAATGCAACAAAAACTGAAATGCACACTCACGAAAAGCAGATGATTACACAAAAAGTAGATGATGAAACAAATAGCTCCATTCAAGAAGAGGAGTGAAGATAAGTGGACATGGTATAGAAAATATATTTTCAAAGAACTACACTTCATCTGACAAGTGCGACAAAAACGGCAAACGTTTCTGAAGAATGTTACACATACATAAGGAAACCGCATTGTCACATTGTGATTCTACCAGAATGGGTGTTATAGGTTGGAGTTAATCAGGTAATTTCGTCCGTGCACAAGTTCAATCATGAAAGATGCACCCGCACCGAAGGAAGACTACGATGATTTACACTATCCACCAGAAATTAGTAAGTTTTTTTTATATGGAGTAAGCTGAAAAGAATGTAAAATACACACCGCAGCCATGTTTTGTCTACTGTTGGACTTTTTTAAGGGGCCTAAATTTTCATACCCAATGCAACTTGCAACTTCAACTGAAAATGCGTAGCTGAAATGCAGCAGGTTATTACTAATATTAGCATTAAACTTCACCTAATTTCGGTGTTTTCCTCCAGTCTCTATGAGCGTTCACACTGGACTTCACTTTCCATATTAAAACTTTCTTTTAAACGTCCACCTTGGGAAGCGCATAGTCTAGTCATAAGGTCAATTATGCAGTTGATATTGTGATTGTGTTGATGTATATTTGTGCAAAGCAACCAAGAGGTTTGGTTTGCGTTCAGATAACTTCACCTATTTCGTTGGAATAAATTGCTTGTCAGTTCGCATAATGGGCGCTGTTTTCTGAAATTAGGTCTTCAAGTAACAGCTGCCGTATGAAGATTTCCCACGTTTGGTTGTTGCAGAAATAGCAACTGCATCGAACTGCTTTGGCTTGATTATTAACAGATCCTTCCACTCAGCTTTGCAACGCTACCTGGAAAGCAAAATTCAAACAAAAATCGTTGATTTTTGGCGGTTAACAGGACCGTCAAAGAAACGAATATGATAATTTGTATGTGACTGCCTGGGGTGATTGTTCCTGCTTGGCACTAAGAAATAATTTCTTGGTCGCTAATACGGTCTCACACAGTGGTCCTTAAAGTTTTGATGCCTCAATGTCCCTAAGACAAATTTTCGGCAGTCTGGATACCCCTTTTCAACAAAGTTTACCAACAAAGTCAAAGGGTATCAAGTCAAAGTCAGTCTGGATGGAAGCATGTCCAAGTTTTTAGTGAATGAGCTCTTGAATCCGGATTTGGACTTTACTTCTCAACACTGTTGAATACCCCCAGCATCTAATCGCAATAACCCCTGGGGATATTGAGTCACCACTTTAAGAACCCCTGGTCTAATACATATCAGTATGCTTTTTTAGAGGTAGGCAAGTTTATCAGAGAAACTTGTTCAAGCATATTATAAGCACGTAAAATGTTTTGAGAGCGCCCTACATTTTGTAGAACAAGATTATGCGTCACGCCCATCGATCAATGTACTCATTGCCAATGTCCCTAAATACCCAAACGCACAAAAAGCTCTATGTCATGACAGCCAACAAGCAATACTGGTTTAGTTGATTATGTCTGCTTTGAACCGATCATCAGTGGGTATATGCTCAGTGTTTATTTGTTCTGTCGATAAGCAAAGCAGCAAATATCGCGTCTTGTTGATGAAAATATAAAGTTTTCCTTGAACGTCGTAACGCTTTGGGTGTGCGGGTATGTATCTATGATGATACAGTTTTAGTTCAAAGCGACAACAATCTGGGAAAATTACAAAACTCGGTTAATCATGAAATGACAAAAGTAATAGATTGGCTAACCGCAAACAAACTCTCCCTAAACATTTCCAAAACAAAATATATGTTGATCACAAAGACATGAGCACTGAATCCTTTGCAATGAATGTAAACAGAAATCGTATTGAAAGAACTGAGACTTACAAGTACCTTGGTGTAATTGTAGATGAAAAACTGACTTGGAAAGAGCATTGTAAAGAGTTGTGTAGTACTATATCCAAATATGTTGGTGTAATGTATAAAATTAAATATTATGTGAATAACCAAGCATTACGTATGCTGTATCACAGCTTAATAAACTCACGAGCACAGTATGGGATTATTTCCTGGGGAAAAGCAGCTTCATGTCAATTGCAGCCAATATCGGTTGTTTTAAACCGCGCCATGAGATGCTTAAACACAGATAAACTTTTGACTAACAAAGTTACTACCATTTATANAATGCAAA
>JGI24159J19872_10013913_pt1 | contig 10432 bp, 3 predicted proteins | sample Ectturendosymbi4_FD_19872 | JGI IMG/M metagenome (IMG submission 19872) | reverse complement strand
AAGTTATGGTGTCAACTATTGGATCAACTACTGTTCGCAAAAAAGTGAGTTGCGTTGAATCACAAATCGAATACTACCGGGAATTACGCAGTAAGAATGCACAAAACAATAAAGCATTAACGTATCCACTATACGGATATTAATAAAACAGATTTTTTGACACATTTATATAAATAACATGATTTGACGGAAAAACCTCTCATTTCGCAATGTTTTGAAGTTAGAACAATCCAAAGCTAGCTATCTCGAAGAGTGCGAGAATAAATGTTTTCACAAAATCGACGCCGAAATTAATGTTGAAAAAAGGATTCTGTTCCACATCAAGCAGTTGTGTTTTTGCTCATTGCCGTTCTTTTTGATGCGTGATTTCTTGCTCTGCGTTGTGACTTTGGTATTTTCTTAATTAAATATTTGCTGGAAGGATGTCACATGCTTTCCAATTCCTGGAGCTGACACCATGCTGCACTTCATCGCTGGTGACAGTTCGGCACTATGCAGTGTGCAGTAAGGTATACGTTTAGAACACTTTGCATGATTGCATGCCGACTTGTAACTCTTCAGTTTTTCAGTGACTTACTGTTTTAATTCATTGCCTTGCAGACTTTACCGTTTTGACCTTATGTTTTGTGTAACTGGCGATGCTCCTGTGATCGAAATTAACATTTCTGTTTTAACAAACTGTGGCCAGATTTTTTAGAAGACTTCTGTGAGCATTTATGTGCAATACTTTGATATGGAGCAATTATCGCCACAGCAGATATGATCGAGCCTTTCCGGTGATCAGGCAGATTCTGATGGAACTCAGTACAACGCTAGAGTAACAAAGCATATTAGTTACTCTATATTAGAAAAACGACAACTCTATCTTCTATCATGCGTCGCAAGCAGTATGCATTCCGGCCAGAGTATCTGATACGTACTGCATGTATAAACGCAATATCTAGTTATTCAGTGCATACCCATTCCAAAAATTATTTTGCGATAAACACATGCAGGGACGGATTTAGGGAGCGCGGGTCCTAGGCTATCTTAGTTTTTAGGACCCACGCAAGTGTGATCAATTTGGCCGTTTGTCTGAAAAGCGCGAAAGTATGCCCCTCGTAGGTGTTGTTCCCCCTCAAAAATCTATCTTTTTTGTTCATTCTTTGGTTCTACAATTGCCTTAGATCTTCAACAGAAATTAAAGCCTTTATTACATTTTTCAAAGAAAAAATGGCAATGCGATCTTTTTTTTGAATTTATAGCTTTTTCATGTAGTTCAGGGTTGCCTTCGTTAAATTTCCGTGATTTCTAGCGTTTTTTATAGGTTTATTTTTCGAGTATATACATTTTCATGCAGGACAGTGTTGCCGCCTTCGAATATATCGTCTAGTTGTCGAACTGATTAGCTGTCCGTAAACGCCTTTGTTAACCACATATTTTAAGGACCAAAAAACACAATGCATTCAATGGACACAGAGCTTATTTATGCCGTTTTAAAGTTGCCATTTTCCAAGCAATACAAAATATAACGTTTTAATCATTTATGCTATAGGCGAGGGTCCCCAACGTTTCTCTGACGATGAACCCCTTCAGCATTTCCACAGATGAGCCGCATGTACCAATAAAATTTCTGATGGCAAAAAAGCTTAGCAAAATTACAAAAATCAACTAATTTTTAATAGAATTTTTAGAACCTCTGAAGGTATTGATTTTTAAAAATATTATGCACTGATATGTGCATAAATATCTGGAAATAAATAATACCTAAATATGTTTTTCCCTTCTGTTGCTGACCTTAAATGTACCCCTTCAAATAGGAAAATGTACTCCTAGAGGTAACATGTACCCCAGGTTGCGAACCCTGCTATACGCTGGTGGTAAACAGCATGAAGAACAGTTTTGCACAGGAAAGTATTGTGACGACACCCCCAGCTACCCATATGAAGTAAGCCCAATGTTGGAACATTTTTCTGAGTGAAACGCACGAGAACGTGTTCTAGCAGATTTAATAGAGTTCAATTACAATATCTGTTTACGGGCAATCTAGTTGGAAATAACCAAACATAGGATATAAATACAATACTGACAATACTGCTTTTCATCGAAGTTCTGCAGTGTCTGGGGGTCTTGCGTTGTTACAAGCTTTTTGTCAGTGGAAGATTGAACATCAAGTAGGTACTGCTCTTTCTTTTTCGTTCTTTTTTTGTAACCACTTTCATACAGACGGTCTGCATCTCTCTCGCACCCAGCCGTGTTCCTCAATATCAAGTTTTTCGCACAACACATTCTTGCTTGTTATTCAATCTTCCGCTGACAAAAAGCTTGAAACAACGCAAGACCACCAGACTTTGCATAATTCCGATGAAAAGCAGTATGGCCAGTCTTATATTACAGGGTTGGGCAATTAATTTGGCTCGTAGGACATTTTCAGAAGGTCGCGTTTAGCGGAGGGCCATAACTTCTAATTCAATGGTAAAATAAATAAATAAAAGCATTTTGATGGTACACACACAAGGTTTTGATAAATTGTGCCTGTGCGAATGCACTTTATCCAGCGCAAGCAGTTCAATGTGATAAAATCTAACTTCACACAATTCAGATTTAAAGATTTTTGCTGAATGCGTATGCGGGCCACTGAAAATGCTGTGGCGGACCACATGTGGCCCGTGGGCCGCTAACTGCCCACCCTGTTATATTGCGTAACAAAAATATTATCGTGTTGTTACTGTACTGATAAGAGTCTAGAGCAGACATTTGCATTTTCGCTCGTTTCAAACTAAATTGTGAAGTTATGCCTCTGCGCAGTTTCCCCATTTTTGAGTTGTTAATCAGTCGTCATAAGAAGGAGTTGCGCAGGGCTCCAAAATCGCGGGGCCTTAGGCCATGACCTATTTGGCCTATGCGTAAATCCGTCACTGAACACATGCTTTTTCAACACTAGTTTTGACTTATTTCCAATGTCTATATTTTCCACTTTACTGAATAATAGATTTTGGTAGCGGCATACAACCAAGCTGTTACTCAGGGCATTACCAGACATCTCCACGCCTCTGGGGCGGCAAATTCACATAAAAAGCAACACTAGCAGCAATGCACAAATGGGGTTCGGCTTCCTCTGTTGCCTGTGAGTGTGGTGCAGAAGAACAAACCGTCGAACATGTGGTCTTCCAATGTCCAATCCATCAAACTCCCCATGGACTGCACGGCTTGAGGGTTCTGGATGATGACGCAATCGAATGGCTGCTCAACACCTGCCCCGAGGTCTAGTGCAGCCTAGCAGTGGATAGCAACAGCTCGCTGAAACGAAGAACAAGACTAGAAGCAACAAACAGCCATAATTTACGTAAGTTTATCCCTACCACTCAAACTTCTCAACACGCTATCTGGTCTTAGAACAAAGATTGATACGAAGCACGTGACCAACAGTATTGCGCCACAGTGCCACCTACATCTGGGCTGAATGACAAGAAACTGTACAATTTGTTTGCAATACAAGTCACCAAGCCTTGTTGAAGTTAAGACTTTCCAGCAAGATTTTTTAAAGTTGCACTGCAGCTTTGAAACTTAGACAACTTAAAAACTCTTCTTAAGACATCTCTGATGTTTTACTTGTCCCACAACACGTTATCATATGATCTACATGGGAAGCGTTAAGAGATATTCTGCGAGGTTAGTGTTTGGTAGAACTGATATGTGATTTCTATGTATTTTATTGTACAAACCTTTCAGTGAATAGGATGTGAAGCTCTATGGTAGCCTTCTTGGGATTTTGAAATAAGTTTGCGAGATCCGTGACATGTGTTTTACCTTGACATAGCGAAAAGGCATCCCTAGTGTGCCCCTCGAATGAAAATTTCTGGCTCTGCCCCTGCTTAGCGGCCTTCAGAAACACTATCAGCAATCTCCTTTGAAGTCGAGACCTCAGGTTGGTAACCGCTGGTAAAGACTAAGGAGCACGTTATTCGAAAACGTAACAGCCCTCTCAAATGGTGCTTCGAATACGTTATGAAATTGCAATTCTCTAATCCTTTCAAGCTCAATCTTAGAGACACTGGAAGGGGAAGTGAAATATGACTGTTTATAAAAAAATTCTGTTACGACGTTGGTCACGAAGTAGCAAATTCTCGTTAGATATAACGAAAAGTAAATGAAACTTTCAGAGACTTTTTCAGTTTTGAGGTGAAGTGATGTGCACGAAAAATTGCTGGAAACATCTTGCATACAAAACGTTGTGTTAAAAAAGTGGCAACAGAATAGTTCCAGGACAGCTGCCAACCGGACAATTGCCAACTGGACAAATACCAACTAAGACCAGTGGCGTAGCCAGCCCAGAAATTTCGGGGGGGGCAAAAATTATTGGGGGACCAAAATGTTTGATTTTAGCCGAATAACCCTATTTTGTTTGGAAAGAAAACTCTCAAGGCACAAAATAGCCACATTTTCCAAATATTTGGGTGGGGAATGGTCCCTTTTCCCCCCCTGGCTACAGCTATGACTGAGACAACTGCCAAGTGCCAATTAGCACAATTTCCCACTGGAACAACTACCAACCAGAAAATTTTCCTTGCCCTGCAAAAAATTGTCACACATTTTTTCTCTGAGCAATTGTGATTATTTAAACAAAACATAGTACATAGTCCAAAATTTCTGGTGCGGAAAAATGCAAAAAAGTATGTCTTTTCAAAAGCAGTTATGCTGTTTGAATATGTTTCTGCTATTATTAGGTTAGACTCCTAAGCTTATAGTTATTAAGCACTGATGTAGTAACCTTCAGCAGCTGAAGTCACAAACCTGGTAAGGCATGAAATAGAACAGTCGCGCAGGTTTCGCATACTCGTTTAAAAGAAGACATGTACTGTACTGATTAGAGAAACCATTTACAACTACGCTTCGCAGAGGCTGTTTTCGGTTGGCAATTGTCCAGTTGGCATTTGTCCTGATGCCAAAAACAGCGAATTGAACAGCATTTTAAAACAGTTCATCATATGCCAAAAACACAAAAACGTAGATGATGGGTTTCAGTACCTTGCGGATATATTTGATGGTTTGTTCTGATATGAACAAACATCTGTACATTCAATGACTACCTTTACTTTTTTTCAGGATTTCAAAATGATTAATGTTTGGGATGGACAGATAAACATTATATTAACTCAGGTATGCAACCAACTTTGTGATTGTCCACTTGGTTTGCCGAAATACAGGCCAACCTTAAAATAAGGCTATTTCGATCAAAATAGGTTGGTTCACATTGACAAGCCTATCTCTAAACATTAGCAATATTGAACGGCAAAAAGTGTTGTCATTGTTTTTCAAAACAATTTTACGTTTTAGCATGGGTGAAACGAGGCTGATAGAAATTTTTGAGTAACGGTCCTTAAATTTTTATAGTTATTGAAATTTTCTATGTAAATTTCTCAAACGTATGGATTTCAGGGCTTTTTCCCTTAAATATGATTTTACGAAAATAATAGAAAACCTTGTTTGTGTTTGATAAATTTTGAATTATATAAACGTTCAGATTATTACTCAACGTTTAATTTTTGTCAAGATTATTTGATTTTCAAAAACTTGCAATTTTGGCACTTGCTCATTGGCGACGCTATATCTGCAGTGTTTTTGCTCACGCGAAAAACGACATTATTAATAATAAAGAATGAAACTTAGGAAGATGACTAAGTCTTTTAAAACCATTAAGCAGCTGAAATAAAAAACATGAAAATGACCAGTTGAGCGATTACAGTGAAGCATTTATCAGTCAATTCTACGCTCCCATTGATTTTCAACAACATTAAAATATAGATAAAAAATCGTTCAATTTGAATATATACCGATTCTTGAGCAGGTGCTCATGCCTGAAAATCTTAACGTGTTTGGGTGATTATTTCAGTCTTTTCTATGGGACTAAGTATGAATTAAGTAATTCTAAGGTTTTACGGTTAAAGTTAAATTTGAATTAAAACGATTTTTTGTTTATAGGATTCGTGACCAATGAATGAACCAACAAAAAGTGATAAAAAATTTAAATAAATCTATGTTTGATTTCAACATTCATTGAGTACTTTTGACCAATTTTTCATCTTGGGAAGGAAATTACCGTTCTACATTTTGCTAAGAGTCTGTTTCCCAGTTTGTTATGAAGTTATAGGCAAAAATAATTGATGTGTCAAAATTGAGTTTTGTTTCACTGCAGTAAACTTTTGTAACAAACGAACGCACAAATGTGACGTACAATGGCAAATCACATTGGCTCATTGCGCAATGCGTCTGTCAAGGACAAAAAGCCCGCTACAAATACAAAAGCGGTGCTTTCCTGAAAGGCAGTCAACAACAGGACATGACGAAAACCCACGTTCGTCACACCTTGCATCGATCAGTGTGAGATGTATAAGTTGTTTTGCTGAGAGTCAAAAGCTGATTTACTGTTTTTCATCCGGAAATGACGCATCGGGCAGTTTGCTTTTTTTATAAGACGTGCTGAAACAGCGTAAAAACCAAACGGCATACCTGATATTGAGCAAAAGAGGACGTGAGCTGGGAAGCTACGCCTTGCTTTTCCAGATAACGAGGAACGACTAGCGCTCTGATTAAACATTTTATCAAGGCTAAAATTGAGTAATCAGCCAAGTTGTTTCAACGTGCAACTGATAATTCCTGTTTTTGTGTTGTAATTGAACTGACATTTACTTGGAAACTCTTATAAGTCAGCCGAGTTGTATTTTTTACTGAATTACAAACATACAAGCATATTTGATTGATTTCTTCGATTACAGTATTCACACATTTAGTGTAGCCATATTATCTACATAACAATGCGTTGTTTGTGACACGCTACTTCGAAAGGTGGTTAAAGAAAGACTTGAGAAGCAAATATTGCTACAAACACAAATATTTTACAGTATTAAACGGAATTTTTACAGTTTTTGAAAGGTTCAATGCAGTCATAATCAGACAAGGTAGCAGCCAATTCTGCAATTAAATTTTTTCTGAGCAAACGCGATTGACACCGACATGTTTTGCAAAGGCATGGATGTGACAGTTCTGGAAACGTGCGCTGTTTACGCCAAGAAGCTTCCTCATCGATCTCTTGCGGTTCAACGGAAATTCTGTCGTTTAAGTCAGTTTGAAAAAGGCAGTTAACAGCCACCCGACAATAGACTTCCATAGAGCTGGGTTAGAAATGTGCAGTAAGATACCGTAAGCGTGCAAAACGTGATGAATTTGTAAGTCACAACATAGCTAAAGATTAATTTTGTTTGTTGAGAACCATGATTCAAGATACACTAACTCAAGATTAACAAATTTTTGTTAGAGAAAATGGATGGGTTAAATGCAATGAAAAGTACCTTTTAAAAGTTTCGTGACGTTCATTTGTATGCTGTATGCAAGAAAAGTAAAAATTGAAACTGGCCAAAACGGAATTCAAACTTTTTATGATAACAGTATTGTTGATAGATCATAATAATGCTTTTTTGCTGCATTTTTCATAACCTCATTCAAGACTCCATCATTTGCGGACAACAGATATTTTATTTGTATGCTTTAAGATAAACCTGTTCCACGGAAAGCGTAGGCATGAGGTACAAATAAACCGCGTTGTAATTTCAACATACTGTTTTTCGCCGAAATAGGTAGGCTATATCAAAACTTTGATGGAAAGTTGCAGAAAATGCTTTTTAACATGTTTACGAATGATTTTAGTTACTTTATCATGATTATCATTGCATCTGAGTGTTTGGTGCACGTGTGAGAGCAATTGGCTCGCTTTTCACGTTAGCAATGCAGTCACTGTTGTGGCCACGTTTTTCGATGATGTTGGTTAGTTTGACATGTTTATAGACGAAGTAAATTTTATCATTTTGATTTAGAACAGGTGCATTATTTCTATCGTTTATCAGTGAAGTAAGTGAACTGAGCCTCAGCCAGAAATATTGTATTAAACAACCATACTTTAGATCACGGGTTGGGGAACCTATTTATTATCACTGGCCGAACGAATTGTGCAATATCGCTGACGGGCCGCAAAATTCATTAATTTTATCCTCCTAAAATTCTACCTTTATCTAACTATGAGGAAGAGCGACTTCTCTTGACTTATTCTCTATATATTGCTATTGAAAAAACCTGCTTATTATGGAGTTTTGCTTCGACTCGTTGCTGTATCCTCTAACTTGGGTAACGAAAATTTTGATGCGGGCCACTTCCAGTGTTCACGCGGGCCGCAGGTTCCCCGCTCCTGTTCCAAGCATCTAAAATTGAGATGCCTGGAAGTGGTTCGACATAGCATTGAAAGCTCAGTTTTTGCAGGTCACGTTATATCTCAACCTGTGGTCACCATAACCAAAACAAAATTGTTTAAAAAAGGAATACTTAGCCTGTTATTTTGATTTAAATATTTTGTGTAGAAATATCGTTCAAACATATTGCAAAAAATGAAAAATAGTTTACGACAATTTTGATCGAAATAGGTTGCAGATAAAGTTTAATACACAAAATGTTCTTTTTTATCATTTTTTTTCTTACTTTTGGACGTTTGTGTGCTAAAAGATTATTCTTTTTACCCGAATGTTAAAACTTGTTTCAGGTTAAGAATAATATATCAAAAGCAAACAAACATTTGCCAACGAGTTGCTCGCTTCAGGGTAGTTACCGTAAATAAGTATGGAGGACACTGGATTCGTTGTCCTGGAAACTATTGTGCTTGTTTCGAGCTGCTACTTCCTTATTATTTTCTTAATATCAATCGTCAAAAGGTAATGGTGTCTAAACAGTGTCCGGATCACGTTTTCGTCAACTTTTGTTGGTTTTCCGCTTTAACAAATGCAGAAGGCAACAAGTAATGAAGAAGTGCTATTTGTATTTTACTGTAAAAATGTCACCCCTGTCTGCAGCCCTTATCTTTCATACACAGGAGGAAATCCCATGATAGCATAGAAAAACGCTGCATACTTTCATTCGCACTTCTCTAAGGTTTGGGAATATACGCAGTTAAGAATACGCAAACAATCTTTGGAATGCACATGATGAAACCAAGCGCAAAATAAATATTTTTAAGAGTTTATTTCTTTATTTGTTAATGAACTTTTGTCATTGTTGAAAAACTATTAAAAATTTACGTTGAGAGAACTTGCGTTAGTTCACTCTTTACTGTAAAACATTCCATAAATAACAATATACAAAAGCAATCGAACTCAACAGTTCAATTAGATTCGTTGCATTAAAAATATAAAATCTCTTATCCACTGTAAATTCCACCTTATTGGCAAAATTTGCCAATTTCTTGAAATATTTATTTTGGCAGAAATTGTAGGTATAGGTACAATCCTAAAGTGCGTTTACTGGTGTTGCAGCTTACACAATAGCAACTAACAAGTTGTACTTTGGACAAGGTGGATTTTCATTGTAGATAACAATTACTAGTTTTGTTGTTTAACATCAAACATAATTTTCATCGTAGGTATAAGAGCCGAAAAGACGGACAATCTGAAGATCACCACAAGTGCATTCGTCTTGCAATGGATATTTTCCTGGTTATTTATTATGTCCTAGGATTTGCATCTTTCAGCGTGAACTTTGTCGGCATGCTTGCTCCACAAGTATTGGGAAGCTGCGTGAAGTCGGCCATGGCTTACGAAATAATACATGCTACTGGTAAGCACAACAATACATTGTACTAGTAGGTCTGTGCACCGTACTTCAAGAGGAAACATTTAAAAATCAACCCAGAAAAATATTACTTCGACAGCACCAACTAGGGTGCTAATTGCGGCAATTAAGTAACGCGGAAATGTTGATGGTGTTTCAGTTTAAGTTCACAGCTGTGAAATAATCCTAGCCGTTGTGCAAAAACAATTTTTAGAAAGGTAAAGAGGCAAATAAATGTGCATTTATTTAAAGAAAAGCAACGAGAACACTAAATGTTTGTTTTCCATCTTGAGATTGCTATGAATATGACAAATGCCCAACACTTTTTCCAAAAGTCATCACATTAAGAAAGAGAGCAAATGATTTACATTAAACTGCGGAATAGTGACTGGGTCCTTTTTTGCCACAGCCCCATTGGCGATCAACCAAATTGTTTTGCTCTTTTTGCAATCGTTAGTTTAATTTGTTTTGCGCTTTATTTCATGATTGTGAAATACTTCTGCACAACTTGTGAAGCTTTGTACACCACAGTGCGCATGGCTCCTCAAGCGGCTAGCTTTTGCAGAAGTGGGAGAATTGACCTCCTCTTGGAACAAAAATATGAACTCCTACAGAGCAACAGTCGTCTGCTTGGATGCGTAAGGGTTATGGAAACCCGGGCAGAGTGTCATTTTAGCTGGGTTTACATTTTCTCTGCCACGCTCAGCTCCTTGCGGAACTGAGCAAACAACAATAGATACCGGTTGCGACCCAGCACTCCCGCGCAACTGTGTTGATCATCCAGCAGACTGCAACCTCTTCAAAA
>JGI24159J19872_10013912_pt1 | contig 10433 bp, 9 predicted proteins | sample Ectturendosymbi4_FD_19872 | JGI IMG/M metagenome (IMG submission 19872) | reverse complement strand
GAATCTACCGACGGGTCTGCTCTTATGTTTTTGCGATGATTTACACTTGCACATATCTGTAGGCCTATTCAAGTTGCGGGTCCCCACAAAGGTGACAGGCAAGCGAATCAGTCAAGCTAGTTATTTTTATAGGGCATCGATTTTACGTGCCTCTTCGCATCCACAGTGCTGAAATCTTATTCATATAAAATATCCTATCATAAATTTCTTTTATTCCTTTATGAAATTAAGTTTCCCTATCAGTGCATTCAATGTCCATACGTACTTTTTCGCAAGATCTGAAAAACGTTTGCATGAAAATAAGTAAAAAACACTACGAACCACAAAGAATTTATTTAACAACTAAGAAAATCAAAGCCAAGCGGTCAGAAAACAGTTCTTTTTCTAATGCGAAGTTGTAGCATCCAAAGTTTGTTTTTACATTCGGACAACAATCACAGGCAAAAATTGACATCATGTGATGATGTGCGGCTTAGCACATGGAGATTATTAAAATTTTAGCACGATCGTGATGATAAAAGAAATCAATCACTTGACGTTGTGTGTCTGTGCCAGGTAAGAATGTTAATCAAAGAAAATATTTTTCAACACCAACTCTGCTTGTTTAACCCAGGCGATGGTCACTTGCAAAAATATGACGTCATGTAATTTTTACCTAAACACATGGAGGCAAATGAACTTTCAGCGAATTTGGAATGATAAAAAAGCCCAACTACTTGACGTTTGGTAGGGCTGTGTCAGGGTTAAACGTAGATGAACCAAAATGTTTGTCACTGCGAACTTTGCGTGTAGAGTTAAAAGAACGAAAATGTGATATTTGTTAATTTAAATTATATTCAAGCAAACTCACGATAAAAAATTTAACGCGAAATGATTTATCCGCCATCTCAACGAGAACACTTTACTGAAGTTCCTCCAGAACGTTTGGGTTTCAAAACGGAGCGGTAGGAGATTGGGCAGACGCGCTGTAGCATTCTCGGAAACCTAAACCCTGAAGCGACCGGGAATTGTGATTTGGTAACGTCCACAGATTATGCGAACTTTTACAGCAGTTGTAACTGATGTTGAAAACGAAAAAATTATTGTGAAGCAATAAACATAGCGATTGCACGCCAGTGACTCTCTGTGAGACGTTTTGCTAGCAATTTTGTGATCTGCATTTTGGTAATCATGTCTGTGGATATGATCAGTTTGCAGGTGGAATTACATAAAACACAGGTAGCAGCCGAAGCAGCGGTAGGGCAGGGTTCAGTAAAAGTATTTAAATTGAAATTCAAACTTATAAAAAACAAAACATTCTTCACCATTATGTTTGTTTCTGTTCAGCAACAATGTTGACCTCAAAAATAATGACAGAGAGTGTAGAAAACCATTCTGTGTGTTGTGGGTGCGTGAATAGCTGCAACAAATTTGTTTCAACTAGATCATGTTAACCATGAAATTCCCTGTGATGCTGTGATGAAAAGTTAGCTCCGCCCCCGTTGCCTCCCCTTTGAAAAAAGCAGGGGAAGCAATGCCCCGCTCTCCGCGCGTCCCTGAGAGTAACTGAAAAGTAGCCTACACAATTATAAGCTAACTAATATACTCAACGTTGTTTTCCATTTGCAATTAGAAGTTTGCATAAGTAGTCAGGATTTATTTAAACATCCTACAAATAAAAATTATCAGAATTACCTTCAGAACCACATCAAATCCATTTCAACATGAAGTTTGTCAAACCACCACAGATCAAATGATTTCCTGAACATCATATCTGATGTCGTAACAAGAACAACATACTCAAGGTTTATCGCTGCGCTGAAAGCATGCACAGTTGAATGCACTGTGAATGCTGGATTCCCATCCATTGTGACGCAGCTATAGAATGAGAACGAAGTGTAAAAGTTCGCAACCCTGGCTATCTGAAAGCATTGTGACGCAACCGCGAGTTAAACCACATGCGGGCGCTGGTTGCTCGAGAAACAAAGCGACGATTTAAAATGTCACTAAGGTTCATAATTGTTCTCTTTGCGAACCTTGGTGACTTTGATGAGGTTTTGCAACTGGGTATCAGCGACTGGCATTCGACATTTTGTAAATCGTAATTACTAGTATCCGCTAACATTTGACATTATATTTCGTAATTGTTACGTGACATTCCAACGCCAATTCACGCCCTGAAAATGCTGCGCACGGGGACAGATGTCTCCCCTTCCTCCCTGGCTACGCCACTGTCTTCAATGCAGAATTATAAGTTTGCTTCAAGTTATGCATACAGCCAAATATACTAAAGTCGAACCAAGCTACAACTATCATATTGACATATACTTCAAAACAAAAACCGTAGTTACACATGCAACGAAATGTTGAACCCAGTGACATATTTTTACAACTACAAGCATTCAGTTCAGTCATACGCAACTTTACCGGTAGCAGTAGCCAATGCTTCGAAGCCCAAAGTGCTTTAAGTTTGTCGCTGATGCTGAGTTTTTACCGAGCTAACGTGGAACCTATCGATCAGGTCAAAAGCAACCTGAGCTAAATCTTTCCTAATGCTGCTGGGTTACTGCAAACAAATCATCCAAAATCAGCGCAAAACAGTGAGAAGAGCAGTTACTATCAACGTGTGCTGACGGTGGGGCTCTTGTGAACTTTTTCCTTTGGCCACCACTCGCGCCAAAGTAGCGAATAGCGGTAGCAGTAAAATGGTGATAGCTCGCTACCGTATCCGTTATTTTTTTCAAAAAAGAGCGGCCCTCCCGCTGACGCCACTGGAAAATTAGCTCGCGACTGCCCAGCTCTGTTCACACGCATAACTACCAGCCCCCTGCTAATCAGTGTTACGACTGAGCTTTGCAGCTGTGCAACTAGTCTTGCAATTTCTGGGGGCGTGTGGGTGAGAACTAATCTCCCGTCATTCTCAACATCCAGTCTATTCTTTGACTTTTTTTACCGTAGCCTAATGTGGGCAGTGGTTGAAAATCCAGCTTCATAGAGAGGGATGGATATTAGAATTTAGGGACCTGAGGCAAACTCTTAGAAAGGTGTCCCAAAACAGTTGTTGAGGCCCCCTTGTCACATTTGCAAATAAGTTTAGTTTTATTTTGAAAAACATAAGACTTGCTTCAGATCTTATTAAAATGTGGCTTTAGAGTGGTTCATAAGTTTTTAACAGAAAAATGCAAGAACCCGTTTTTTCGATGAGACTTTTCGGTCGTTTGTCTTGCAATAGTTTTAAAACTTGTTGAAACAGCACTCACTACCCTAGCTTTTTGGACTTTATGACCGAATCGACTTAATTTGTTTGGCCATTTCAAAACAAATTCGATTGATGACTGGAAAAAAAACAGGCCACAACTAAGTGCAAAACTCTCAGAGTACCCGCGTAATCTTTGATAAAATGGGGACTCGGGGTGACTGTTTCTCGTTCACCCCCCTTAATATCTACCCTTGCTCACAGAGGTAGGTGGAAACAAATGGAAGCAGACAACGAAAAGGGAGCATAGTTGGTTTGGGTATGATTGCTGCATAGAGCAGCAGGACTGCGTCAGGGATTTTCAGAGAACAAGCCACGTGTTTAGGAATCATTTCGCAGTTGCAAATACACTCAATAATCGCGAATAACATAACTATTTCATTCAAAAAGTGAATACAAGATTGTTGCGTCGAGTTTCCATTGCGGGAAATGCAAGAGCATTATTTTTTTAGGATGCAATCATTTGTTTGAACAGCGAATTGCGCTATGTTAGAAAGTTACTTTGAACTTTTATGCACATCCCTGTCACTTGTTAGGCCTGCTGGTAACAACCCGTCATATTCAATTACGCTATACTTTGCGCTGGAATCATGACCTAGAAACATAACGAAAACAAAATAATGAATGTAATAGGCTATGGAACTATAATGATAAAAATATCGGGTGGGCTTAGTTTCATTTGCTGGAAAGTATTCACTTTTCAGCTGGAAAGTATTCACAATAGGACAAATGTTTTCGAGGCTGACATAATTTCAGCATCACTGGCCAGCGCTTAATTTTTGTAGTGCTGCCATGTTTCTAGTACAATAGTCCTGCGCAGGTTGAAGTTTGTTGTCTGCTCCCGTAAAATTGAAACCCGCCTCGCACCCGCAGGAGTTTGAGAAATCTTGCCCGCTCTAGCCCCGCAAACTTCTAACCCGCACCCGCCCCGCAGACCATCCCAATCCGCACCCCCGCACTTTACCTGTCTAAAACCCGCTCCTGTCTGAAAACTCATAACGCCTGAAGACAAGTCTAACAAGCAGGAAAATCAAAGATGATGATTCTTTTCATTGGCAGCAAAAACTTTTCCACACGTCTGATCTTCCGCAGTCAACCGATTTTAGTTGATAAAAACCACGTTTCAGTCGAGTTGTGACCAGCTATGTGTTAAGCGCTGTCTTATCCATTTAGAAGGGCTGCTAGCATGGGTTTCGGAATGATTTTTTGCAAGGGAGCCACTAGGGAATTTTTCCAAAATTTTCCTAGGGGTGACCAAAAGTGATGAAATTTGTTTTTTCCCACTCGAAACTAAGAAAAAAAAACTTTTCTTGCTGAAATTTTCAAAATCCAGGGGGGCCTTCCCCCATTCCGACGCCCATGGCTGATAAAGTGAATTAGTCCTCACCAGTACGACGCGAGCACTGGAATTCGGAAACGGTCACTTGCCTACCACATGGCAAGAGTTTGCGCTAATGTTTCGCAACAGTGGGTTGTTACATCATAATTAGGGCAACCAAAAATCAATAAAGTCAAATTTTTTCTGCCTTTTTCAAAGCTTATGAAACGTCCACAAACGAAATTTCACGCTCATACCATGAGCAACTCCCAAGTTATAAGGTCAAGAAAAGTCAAAATTTATTATAAGGTCAAATTTATCGTTACGTCAAACTTATCTTTCAGCGCAATTTTTTTCTCTTCATTGATATTTTATTGAAACTACAACAACAGATATTGGTATGCTTTTGCAAGTTTAGTTGAGATTCTGTAATAATAAGGGGTTTGTTGTGACTTCTGGCCTAATGCTGGTTTGCTCACTGCAAGACGATTGAATATTATGTAGGCTATGCGTGGTAACGCAAGAAACGTAGTCTCACAGCCAGGGGCGGATGCAGCCAATAAGGTTAGAGGGGTTAATTTCAGTGATATTTGATATAGTCAAGTCTCATTACGGGATCATTTCTGTAAGAGAGATGTACAGTAGTATACTTTACAACATGGTTGTGACAAAACAATGGACGACAAAATGGCTTTATATCGCGAATGCTCTTTTCCGAATTGTATAAAATCATAGTCAACAAAGTTACTTTCATAGGTTTTAGGGGGGGGGGGCGATTGGGGCGATCGCCCCCCTGGATCCACCCCTGCTCACAGTGCTTGGTTTGATGCATACTCAATCCATCATGCATTTACTGTTTCAATTTTGTGATGGTCTCAGATTTGACTGTACTGTAGTTAAATGTAGACCTACTTATCAACATATCATCCCAAAAGTTAAACAACCATATATTTCGAAATTTAGTGCATGAATATGCTTCTGAGTTAANCACAACACCTAAGACTGAAATATTTTGCAATTGCAAAGGCAGGAAGTTTATAGGTCAAAATAAAGGCAAAATGTTAAATTTATAGGTTAAAAATTTGGTTGCCTTAACTCATAATGTAGTAATTGCTGTCGGCCTACGGTTCGAAGCGCAATGATGGTAAAAAAAAACTTTAGTACATCCACGTGTTTTGCGATTTTTGAGCTGATTAAGTTCATGTGCTTTGGCTCAACATTCAGTTCGCCGCACAAACAATTTCTCATCCCGCACCCCCCCAGCACCAAGTTTAACTCGCGCCAGCACTCCCATTGCGGCAGGTTAGCCCGCCCCGTGCAGCACTCTATTCTACAATCAGGTCGATTGAAACTGTAAAGGAGAAATCAAATAGGAATTATAATGGANATAATGTGAACTTCANTAAGCTCTGTCTGAGTTTCGGTTTTGCTAATGTAACGAAATGTTGATATACGAAGTTCTAAAAATTCGAGACTTCAGCAAANTATTGAGGCTGTTGTTCGCGACCCNACAGCCGCTACTCCGCGACCCACCGGTTGGGAACCACTGTCTTATAGAGTCTGATGATGAGATTGTTTACTGGGGTCGGCGGNCCACGGGCGGTCCCTGAAAATATGACAAAAACAAAAAAATCACAGTANTGACGGCATTACTCACAAAAATCACCAAGGTTCAGTTACATAATAACTATTAAAAATGCACAGCAGCTTAATTTCAACAAGGAAGAAAAAATATGATTGAACCAGAGCATGCTCATTCGCTGTTTGTCATTGTATTTGCTGAATTTATTAATTGCATCATCAATCATGCATATTATATCGTATGCAGAGATGGTCATATCAGAATGATTTCATATTCCACGTTTAATCCGGAATAACTAAATTGAATCCAGAATACCCAATCCTATTCTGAATTTTTTGGTTTCCAGAAATGCAGCAAAACCAGCATGTAGACAATTTATTATTTACGACAATAAAAACGCGATCAAGGCACAACTTCATTACAGTGCAAAATGTTAAAGCTTTCTAAATGTCCGCCCATTAAACGAGATCGCGACTTGGCATCAGTTTACCCCGCAATGGAAAAAGATCTCGCAAAATGCTGACGTGGCCGTTATGCAGAGATATTTTAAACCCGATTGCTTTCGCAAAGGCGACCTTTCAGCATTACTGCGCAGCCAGCCTAGGGTGTTAGCATTGTTCGATTGAACTTTTAACTTCAGCTAGCTTGCTATTTCTATTTTCTTTCATTGCTCACCCATGCGGTGCGAGCGAGTGACGAAAAACGAAGAAAATATCAAACATAATACGGCATTGCGTTCATTTTTTCTTCAGTTTTCGTCAGTCGCTTTAACCACAAGTTTTCAGGTATGAGTAAAACAACCGTAACAATTATTTGCACGTGACAGACCCAAGTTACGCTTGCACGCACGCAGACAGAGGCGTAACGATGGGGTATGGGGGGCACAATTCCCCGGGCGCCGGATTATGGGGGCGCCGAATCACTGCGCTAGGCGCTGAAAAGTCTCAACAATGCCACATGCATTTTCATCAATACAGTAAATTTGGTTCCGATAGACTTCTGGTTCGAACATGGGGGCGCCAAGGGGGGGACGCCAAACTGCTTCCCGCCCCGGGCGACATCTAACCTCGTTACGCCCCTGCACGCAGATCCATTACTAATGTCCTTGTGACAGATGAAAAACAAATCCTATCATCCTGCTTAATTTGGCATTTTTGATTCGAGTAGGTTATAATCCCAACCTCTGGATTCGCTATTCTGATTTGACCACCCCTAAGTGTTTCTTACAAATGTTGTTCACATCTGTGATGTGGTAGTTTGGGTGCTTATCCTTCCACATTTCTAATTCGCAATGAATTGTTTGCAATGGCACATCTTCGCGCATTATTCATAAATAAAATTGCAATTTTCTGAGCTTTGGCTTTGACATCGCCCCTGCTCTTTGCTTTTGATTCCGCACCTACTTGGGGCTGCCTGTATATCCACATGGAAATAACTCCAAATTTTACCACACTAAAACTATCAGTTCCTGTTAGCGACAAAGCAAATTTTATTGTACTTTCTTTGTACCAATCGAATAGCGACACTGAACTGTTACGCTAAACTCCACCACATGGTCGTCATGGAGGTGAGGATAATGTCGCAGTGCTGCATTCGTAACCCCACGTATGAAGCTTTCTCTTGCAATTATGCTTTCCGCCAAGTGAAGAGTTGAAAACCACAAATAATGTTTCTCAAATCTTCGGTATATGGCTCCGACAAAGAAGGAATTAAATTTTTTGTACCAGCTTGCAGTGCGTGCTTTGCTACTACACCACGCGTACCTCGTAAATTTGTTATAGATTGACCAAATTTAATGAACTACTTTGTCAAACTCTCTGGTCTAAAGAAAAAGTTCAGAAGCCCTTTGCGTGTAAAATCAAATGAAAACCATTTTGCTGAAAATAACCAATCTTGATTATACGAAATTTCACCGATGTCTTCAACAAGTGGTATCAGAATTCTTCGTCAAAGGCAATTTACATTATGACGTTAAAAGGCTTCAGNTTTTAGCTTTTACAAAGGTATTTCTTGATCATATTTTCAATTAAACANNAACCTGCTGCAAAATGAAGCCAATATCGAGCTTAGACGCTTTCGATGGCATAAATAAACTGTTTAAGGCATTGAAACGTCTTTTTATGNATCTGCTATATCTGCATCCTNTCGCGTTTTTGTACTGCTATAATTTCAGACAACAATATGCAGGNTTACGTCCAAGAAACAAGTTATTCTGGAAGTACAACGCTTAAATTTCGTAAAGCAAAATAGGTGAAACAGCATGTAACGATGCTCCGAATGATACACAATATGCCACTGACAATATTCCCTGGTAAATTTAGACACCTTTAATTGGCAGGTCTCTTGGTATGTTCGCCGGACCTGGAAATATAGTCAACATAAAGTTGGAGTAATTGTGAGCATTGTACCAAAAAAACGCTCTCACACTGGATTGGACGTATCTGTGGCATTTGCTGCACTGAGTTTGGTATGTAAGAAATATTTAATTCTAGCGTGTGAAGCTTTGCTCCAAAAGGTCTCAAAGTTCAACGGAGATGGGATACGTTGACCTTTCTATATATTTTGAACTTGTGCAATAGACTATGTGAATTCTAACAATGAAAACGGCTTATAACCCCAAGTCCAAACACCTGAAGTTTAAAATTATAAAAGACAGCCTGGCTAGTCTGCATGACGTTGTCGTCAAGGGAGACTTTTTGTTACGAATAAAACTAAGATGTTCTGAAAGAGCTGCGTTAACATGATCATTGCGTACGTCTACTCGTCCAATCCATCAACTGAGTTGTTGCTAATTTGATTGTACAGTTTAAGAGGCTGCGGCAGTCTGCACCGTTTCGTGCTTGAAGCACGTTAAATATTTAAAAACGTGAGATGCTTTTGGAATGCCTTCTGAAAGTGTATCTGATTGTTCCGTAGCAGTCTGCATGATTATTTGTTCTTCTCACTTGGACGAGGCGAAAATCAATCAATCACTTTCTGATAACTTCAATAATTGTGAAGGATAGATATTCAAGCTCAGATTACTTACTTTTCATGAAAGTTACTGTATACTAAATAATGTTTAATTTTTGTTTTTTGTTCATGGCATACTGTTTCAATACTAAATCATGTGAACAAAGCTCGTACGAAAATCTATGTAAAGCTACAATTCACAAAACCAAAAGTTTTTCTTGTACAAATAACCATCCGTACATTCCTTATGAGCGCTTTCCTCAACCTGGAATGTAACAGAGACCCCAGTCAAGCATAAGGCATCGAATCACTGTTTTTCTATAAGGTAAGGGCAGTGGTAAAAGTTGGTCAGCAGAAATGCGAATTTGCCCGTTCAAAACGCTCACTGGGTTGCTCGAAAACCGGACGTTTACTGACCGCAGAAAATATTCCCTGCATTCGCTTTGCGGCGGTACTTTTCCGCCACTGCTTGGAAACGTTCCTTGGCTGGAACTTCCCGAATTTGCAGTGACACAATCTTACCTGGAACTTCCCGAATTTCCAATGACACAATCTGACACAACGTTGTATTTCGCATCCTTTCCAAGCACCGCTCATGGTCCAAAACTAATCAGTTTAATACGTTTCCTGATGAATACACCTAAGCCACCTGTCGTGAGTTTTGGTAACTTCATTTCATTTTTCTTTTCTGACTACAAGTTTCCTAACTTTTATGTCACTTCTTGTCAGCTTAAGGTATAAGAAACAAACAGATAGGAATTTTTTATATATGCAAGGGTCACGTACTAGGTCGCTTGATCATAGAAATACAACACAATGTAAGCAAAAAGCAACCATATGGTACAGCAGAGGCAAAAGTTCATTTTTCTGAAAAGAAAATATTTACTTTTTGCAAAATTTTATTTTTTAACGAAAAAATATACTGCACTAAAACAAATTAAGACTATTGGCAGCGAATGAAACGAAAAAGCCTTTTTGCTTTCTGATAATAAAAACATTTTAAATACTGTAAATCTGGCGCGATACCTCTTTTGAATACCAAAAAGCAAGCTCAGTAGCAGAGAGGTTTTAGGAATTTTGCCCCACTTTCCTTTACCCCCAGTCAGGGCCCCCTTTGCCCCCGTTGCCCCGTTGCCAGTTTCCCTCATGTCCCCAGTTTGCCCCCTAGTGCCCCCCCTCTGTTCCTGTCCTCCTAAGACCCCTCATGCTCGAAAGCCATAAGCTATAGTTTGTATTTTGTCAGACCTGATGATTCGTTTGTCGTCATTGGCAGAGGGAGCTATTTTACTCTCTTGTTCTGTAGAGAGATTGTGTTTGCGACTTCGAATGACATTCATCATTCTCAA